>Ga0307509_10004456_pt1 | contig 20181 bp, 19 predicted proteins | sample 10_EM_MG_FD_202245 | JGI IMG/M metagenome (GOLD analysis project Ga0307509, IMG submission 202245) | Populus trichocarpa ectomycorrhiza microbial communities from riparian zone in the Pacific Northwest, United States - 10_EM | ecosystem: Host-associated > Plants > Roots > Unclassified | place...
TTTTTTTTTTATCTATAATGTATAATATAAAAAAAGTTGACTATTAGTAAAAAAATAAAATAAATAAAGACATAATATTAAATGGTTAATATACAATTATTTTTAGAATCTTAGCTAATAATTTAAAATTTTTAAATGAGATAGTTATTTGATATTATATCCAATTTTTTATAGCATAAACTCTTAAATTAGATTGTTATTCAATACATAGAACAAATCTATAAATAATTAATTCAAGATTTTAATTCAGAAAAACTGAAATTAATTTAATTTAAAAATTTATAAGTTTTGATGTTCATATCATCATATTTCGGATACATCAACAAATTCTTAATAGATATTTATCAATATAATCGATTATATTATTATTAGCAGATGAATAACTCATTTGAAAAAAAATAAAAATATAATATATTTTGTTATCTCATAATCTGCTGTTAAGTGTGGTGTGATGCATTCATGTAGTTAAATTTCTCTTAAATTTGAAAGCGAACATCAGCCAAAGAAGAGAAAAGGAGGCACAGGTTTGAGCGGTCAGACGCAGTCAAGGCACGTGAACTTGAGAGGTTTGTAGGAAGGCAGCAGGACTAGCAATCATGTCTCTGGTAAGAACACAGAGAGAGAGAGGGAGATAAAAAAGAAGGGTCATCTCATGACAGCTTGCTGGGTGGTGATGATCATGGCATGAGATCCGTATCTCTGCTAAGGCATGTTCTACGTCCTGAACCACCGAATCAACTTGTAAGGGGTGTTTGAGATAGTAATTATTTTTTAAAGTATTTTTTTTATTTAGAAATATATTAAAAAATATTTTTTATTTTTTAAAAATTATTTTTGATATTCGTACATTAAAACGAATCTAAAATCACAAAATAATAACAATAATAATTTGAAGCAAAGCAAAAAAAAATATTCAAATTTTTTTAAAAAAGTTTTTAAAACGCAAAAATAAACGAACTCTTAATTCAGAACTTAGCTTGTGAAAATATCTAATTTTTTTTAAGAAAAGTTTCAAGCAATATTATTTCAAGAATTTTTTTAAAAAATTTAAATTGATGACTATTTACTCGCTTGACAAAATTTGAATTTTTTTTTAAAAATTATTTTGTTACATTAAGCAAGCTTTGGTTCAAGGAAGAAGAAACAACTAAAGAAAAATTCATCATGTGATGAAAATGACAATAGAAGAGCGGTTAGTTAGTCAGGGAAGAATAAGCCATGTACAAAGTTAGTTAGGTGTTAATTAATAACTCTTATAGTTAGTTAGGCAGTTATAGGATACAAGTTGTATGTAATCCATAGTGCAAGAAACATGAGCATTCAGCAATAAGAATCATTATTTGACAGTTAATTCTGCTATATCCTTTTTCTCTCTTTTTTTTCTCTTCTCATTCTCAATCTTCTTCTTAATTCACTATTGTTAAGGAGTAAACTTAACAATTTAGTATCAGAGCATCCATTCATAGCTACAATGGTGGGAAGTAACAAGATCAAGAACTTGGAGGAGTATAATAGAAAGGTGGATGAGCAAATATAACAGTCAATTGAGAAATTACATGCGATGGAAGAGGACCAGGCCAGGCATAAAAGAATTATCAATTCAACTCAAAACTAGATTATATCATAACTTCATTAAAAGTATCATCAAGAGTAATGGAGGTTGCCATAGAGGGAATAATTAACATAGATACTAATGGAGTTCTTCCTCATCATATAAGTAATCAAAGAAGAGAAGGCATAAGAGGTAAAGCAATCCAAGGGAGAGGTTACGATGTAACTTCACCTAAAGTAGAGTTGTCAAGCTTTAATAGAGAGAATCTAAGGGACTGGCTCAGGAAGTGTACGTAATTCTTTAAGTTGAATTCCATTTCAGTTCAGCAATAGGTAGAGGAAGCTTATTTATTCTTGAAAAGCAAGATTGAGGTGTGGTATGAAGGGTTCTTGTTTGGAGAAGAGGATCTGACTGGTTGGGAAGAATTTACTAAAGGACTTTGTATGAGATTTGGCAAGAAAGAGGATGTGGTAAAGGAATTCAACTACCTAGTACAAGAAAAAAATGTGGAAGAATATGTGGAGAAATTCAAAGAACTAAAATCCTTCATGAATGCTTTGAATATGGTATCACCTAAAGCATATTATATTTCAAGTTTCCTCAGTGGATTGATAGATGATGTAAGACCTACACTCAACATTCTAAAACCTGCTACACTGATGCAAGCTTTTGAATAGGCAAAACGGCAAGAGATATCAAATTGGACAGTAGCAAAAAGGGCTAAAATTGTTTCAAGAACAAACTTTTTTTTAGCGAAGAACATTAGGTAATATGCCAATAAAATCTTTCATTTGTTCTAAGGTAGATTCCATAGTAGGAACAAAACACACTGAGTCTTTATATGAACAAAAAAAGGCGGTTGAGCCAATGTTTTAAATATGGAGATAAATTTGTGTCTGGACATCAATGTAATGTTAGGGGAATTCATATGATAAAGGGGTTAGAAGATGAAAAGGATGAATTAATGGAATTAACAAAAGGAGAGAACAATAAAATTATAGGATTGGATAGAAAAATAAATTAATGTGGGTTATCATTTATTCCACCAGATGATAATTATACCCATAACACCATTAGGGTAAAAGGTTTCTGTTAGGGAAAGAATTTGATTGTTCTTATAGACAATTGAAGCACCCATAGTTTTATAGATGTTTTTATGGTTGAGGAAATTAAAGTTATTGTACTTAAGACTACTGTGTTGACAGTAACAATAGCAAATAGGAATGTTATAAGATGTAATTCCCACTGTCCAAAGCTTACTTGGTTCATACAAGGTCATGAATTTCAAGCTGATTTAAAAGTATTGAAATTAGGTAGATGTGATGTTGTTCATGGTATTGATTGGTTATGGGTGTACTCTCCTATCTTGTTTAATTTTATTAAGGTGAAGTTGTCATTAAAAAAAGAAGAGAGAATGATATAATTAAAAAGAATGATTAATGTTGCTGAGTTATAGATTATCGGAGTAACCAAAGTGCATAAAAGTTTAAAACAGGCAGTCTATAGGTTTATAAGTCAGTTTTTTTAATAGAATAATATAATGAACCAACAATAACTAAATAAGATGAAGTAGTTGAGGTTTTTTTGGAAGAATTTGAGGACATTTTTGCATAACCTACATAGTTACCACCAGTTAGAACTTTAGATCACATAATTCCATTGATTCTTGAATCTAAACCGGTAAACATCAGACCTTATATGAGTTTTTATATGCACAAGGGATAAATTGAAAAATGGTAAAAGGAAATGTTATAAAATAGTCATACAACATAATTGCAGCACTTATGCTTCTCCAGTTGTTTTAATTAAGAAGAAAGATAACACCTGGAGATTTTGTATAGATTATAGACAACTCAATAATATGACCATTAAAAAAAATTTCTTAGTCCTCTAATCGATGATATATTGGATGAGCTACAAGTTTCGTAGTTTTTTTCAAAACTTGACCTTAGATCAGGTACCATCAAGTGAGGATGAATACCGAGGATATAGAAAAAATCACCTTCAAGACACCTTATGGTCATTATAAGTTTAAAGTGATGTTATTTGGCTTAATAAATGCTCCTGCTATATTTCAAATATTAATGAATAAAATATTAGAACCTTTTCTAAGAATATTTGTACTGGTTTATAGCCCTTCATTAGACCCATATTTGCACCACTTAAGGGCAATATTGGAGGCTTTGAGGAAAAACCAGTTGTTTTCTAAAAGAATAAAGTGTTTTTTTTATGAATATAAGATTGAGTTTCTAAGACACATCATTTCCACATATAGAGTCTCAACAAATCCTAAGAAGATTGTTGCTAAAAAGATTATTAACAAGGAAATTAGCCTGAGTATTCATGGGCATATGGAGTTCTTAGATATAAAAATAAAATTGTCATTGGCAGTAGTTGAGAGTTGAGAGAAAAGTTGGTTAGTCTTGTACATGATCCACACTTAGAAGAGCATAAAGAAGTGCGAAATTCATTTAAGAGGTTCAAGATGGTGTTATATTGGCCTGTCATGAAGATAGGGGTAAGAAGATATGAAGAAGAATATGGCATATGTAAATAGACAAAGATGGAAACAATCTTTTATCTTGGATTGCTTCAACCATTGCCAATTTCAAATGTTATTTGGAAGAATATTACAATGGATTTTATTTAAGAGTTGCCCAAAATTAGGAGAAAGAATATTATATTAGTCATAATAGACAGGTTCACTAAGTATAGGCATTTTTTAGCAATAACACATCATTTCACTACTCAACAGATTGCTCAAATATTCGTAGATCATATTTACAATTTTCATGGACTACCTGCAATAATTGTGACTAATAGAGACAAAAATTCTACTAGTTTGTTCTAGAGGGAGCTATTCAAATTATTAGGCGTCAAGTTAATGTTAAGTTCATCTTATCATCCATAGACGGAAGGACAAATTGAGAGGGTCAACCAATGTTAGAGACTTATCTAAGATGTATAGAAATGCATAATCTTAGTAGGTGGTATGATTGGTTGTCTCAGGCTTAGTGGTGGTTTAATTTTAGTTACTATTCAGCCATTAAAATAACACCATTTCAAACATTGTTTGGCTATCCTCCTTCAGCTAGGGAAATTGATCCTTAGGCTATAACATTAATAACAACAGTGGAAGAAGTAGTTCAACAATGAACAAGCTTAGATCAATGGTTACAATTTTGTTGGAAAGGGCAAGGAACATAATGAAGCAGTCAACAAATAAAAAAAGACCGGAGAGGGAATTTCAAGTTGGAGATATGGTATATGTTAATATTCAACCTTTAGACAACTCAACCTTACACTCAGAAAAAATCACAAGTTGAATATGAGGTTTTATGGACCATACAAGGTTATATAGAGAATAAGGACAATAGCTTACAACTTCAATAGCTTGTAAAAGCTTCAATTCACCTTGTATTTCATGTGTCACTGCTCAAATGAAAGTGAGAATAATGCAATAACAACATCAATTCTACCAATAATAGATGAAGGAGAAAGAGTCAAGATCAGGCCTATGGTAATTTCAGAAAAAAAAAAAAAGTTAATGAAAAAAGGTAACCAGACTGTGGTGATGGGGTTAGTGTAGTGGTTAAACCTATTCAAGAAAGATACAGCCTAAGAAGAACTAGAGAAAACTATCAAAGCAATTTCTTGAATTTAATGTAGATTTTTTAGGTCAAGAATCATTTGAAGGGGAATGTATTGTTATGTTAAGTCATTAAGCAAGCATTGATTCGAGGAAGAAACAACAACTGAAGAAGAATTCCCAACGTGATGAATATGATAGCAGAGGAGCAGTTAAGGAAGAATAAGCCACATGCAGAGTTAGTTGGTTAGCTAGAGTGAATTAAGTTTTTAGAACGAATGTTTCCCTATCCAATTACATATATGTGAACTCTGCAAATTTAAAAGTGAAAAGGAAGCTTTTAGAAGGAATGTTTATTTAAGGAATTGATTTGCACCTTTCTTTGACACCTTACTTAATCATGCTTTGTTATCGATAGGAGTTATTAAATCTAAGCCCCCTTTAAATTCAAGCATTGAACACTAGGTTACTAGAGATTAGTAGTGTGTGTGTGTGTGTGTGTGTGTGTGTGTGTGTGTCTATCCTACTTATATAACTTGGATGCATTTTGATAATGACATTTTACGTATGATAATGATATGCCTTTTGATAATTCAAGTTGTTTGGCTTGAATTATTGCTTAAACAACAACATTTACTCCTTTTAAAAAATATTTTGCTCATACAAAGTCATTATGATGAGTCATTCTCCTTCCGTTTCAACATTTACATTTATTTGTTAGTCTTGCACTACCATATTTCTTGGTTGACTCAACTTTTTTATATTGTATATTTTTTATGTGATGAACTTTTTCTTTTGTTTAAGAAAAGTTATAAGAATTCTTGCTTGATGATGTGATGTTGTATACTATTATTGACTGCTTATGTTATGCAATTTTTTCCCTGAATCTATCAGATTACAAGGGGATTTAATTGTGCCACATTAGTGTTGTTGTGTTCATTGGCGTTTGCAGCCATAGTTTGTCTTTTTAGCCTTTATCTCTATATTGTTATTTACAGTTCACATTTGCTAGGATTAGGTTGGTAGTTGGTTCAAACTTTTGACATGTTGTAAAAAACATTTAACTAACTTTTCGAAGGACTTAGTACGTCGATAATTTTTTCTGTAATTATCAGTGGTAAAGTCCTGTAATTGTTTTTCTAACTCTATAGAACATTTCAAGGGACTCAGTTTATCAGTCATTGTGTTAGTAATTACAATTTCATTGGTAATTTTGTCAATATTGTATTTAATATTTTTTTAAAAATCAAATAAAAAGGTTAAAAGAGAATTAAAATAAAATAAAAATTAATTTTTCATTATTAATTTAAAAAATATTATTGAATACAATTTATCTAGTGGAAAGAAGCTAGAGGAGGAGGTGAAGGTGAATCTTCACCAGAACGAGGAGGGTGATGAGGTTGACCATAAGCATTAGTAAGGGTTGCCAATAACTTCTTAAGGATATTCATTATATCCCTCAAGTCGACCATCTCGGACCTAGGTTAGGTCATCTCAACACTAAGTTGGGTCATTTAACTTGTTCTCATACAATCGCTTGGACAGCTGGAGATTGATGAGTCAATCTTAATTAAGAGGAAGCAACGGTTCATACATTACGACTCATCCGCACATCCTCGGTCGTAGTGTTAGAGATACCGTAAACCTGATTTTTATTAGGTCCACCGAACAATCCAACCTCCAACCATAAATCCAGATTGAGTTCTAGAAAGGTTAAATGATCTTCTTTATGTCTCTCTTGCAATTGGGTGTTATATGTTTCTTGAAAAAAAAACAAGTCATCAAATTTAAATAAATAATTACTTTAAAAAAATTATTGAAATCCAACTTACCATGAACTTCTGAGCTCGGCTATCTATGAGTTGTTATACCCCTTTTTAAAGGTCTTTATTTCCCATGTGAGTTTCAACAAAAAGCTCCATCGATCTTGGATCAAGTCCAAGCATCGTAGCCTGCAACATGAAGCTATTGTTAGTTAAACATTTTCATATAATACAACATTTTTTTTAAAAAAAAATATCTTATAAAATAGAATCTTACCATAAGTTTTGTATGCAAAATGAATGAAATGGATCCACCGGTGTGCATGGTAATAAAACCATAAATCCTTTTGATCTAGTTTTGTGCACCAAACTATGATCACCATAAGAAAAGCTTAGAAAAAACATGCTGAATATAAGCATTCTAGACACCCTTTAAAACGTCCAGTGGTCTGAAATCTCTCTATATGATGATGTCTTCCCAACCTAGAAAATTTATTTCTTTTGCATATCTCTTTGATTTATTTAAGGCCTCGTACCAGAAGTTATGCAATTTGATAGAAAAAAAATTATTGGTTAAAATTGCATAAAATAAATTTTTAACATTTTAAAAAAATATCACAATTTAAATTTAATCTTACCTAAAGGCGTTGTGATTCTCTCACACTTTCCTAGCAACAGTGTTTTCAGCCTACTCTAGGTAGAATTTTTCCTTACACATCAATTTTATAAAATAATTAGTTTATTAAAATTAAAAAACTAACTGAATTCGATATTAAATAAATAAATTTTTTTATGTATATGATAACCTTTATCTTTCTCAACCAAGCATCAATCATAGGCATTCATTCAGGATTTTTGAAAATCTGACTTTAAAATCTGACTTTAATAGAACAAAGGCATTTCCATTGACGGTTTCATCATTAATGTTATCATGCGAGAAGCCTCCACATTTGTAAACCTGAAATTTCATTCATTCATTGAAATGAATTATTCAAAAATTATCCATCATTTTTTTATTTTTTTATCATGTAGAAAAGGAAAACAAACTTACACGTTGTGGTCGGGCTTTCATTACGCAATATACTTCCTATAGTATACATTCTGATAAGAAAGGACACCTCCTCTGTGAGTCGGCCTCGCACTTAACGAGCCTGCATCAAGAGAGGGTGCCTATGCATGAGGTGATTGGTCATGGTCGGCACCTAATGGCTCATAGTCATCAAAAGCGTTACTAGAAAAACCAGCAACACCCATATCCGTAGTACTCTATAATGACCTTTTCTTAATCATCTAAACAAATTAAGTATATATAAAAAATAATATTATCATTATACTCTATTTTAAAAACATTTCAGTAGCACCTTCCCTGTAAGGGAGACTACTCAAATTTTCTCACCTACAAATAACTATCAATAAATAAATTCACAATAAATTGAAATAAAGATCTCATTTAAAAAAAATCCCAGAAAATTAGCATTCAACCTAAATATTAGCAATAAAGAAAAGGAAAGAGCAGAAGATTTATATAGTGTGGATGATGAAAACTTTTCACTTGTCTGGCGTTGAGGATAAAGGGAGGGGGGAAGAAAGGGAGAGAGGACGATGGAGAGAAAGGTGAAAAGAGGGACAAAGGACAATGAAAAATTAAGGGCAAGAGAAGGATAGGAAGAAAAGAGGGGAAGAAGACATGTTGTTATTCTAAAATTAAGGATTCTTATCTTTTATTAATAGGGTTTTTTTACCAATAGAATTATCAATGGACAATAAAATATTTATTAATTTTTAACATCCATCGGTAATTCCGTTGGTAATTAACACTGAAATTCTTAAAATAAAACCCAAAATTTTCCAACCCTCCCAAAAATTATCTGATGAAATTTTGTTTCGTCAATAATTTTGTTAGTGATCTTTAAATTTTAGTGGCAAAGTCCAGTAATTTTTTTTCAACTCTCTGAAACTTTACGATAGACTTAGTTCGTTAGTAATTTCATCTATAATTGTCAATGACAAAATTCTGTAATTTTTTTGCAACTCTCTAGAACTTTTCAAAGAACTTATTCCGTCGGTAATTTTGTTTATAATTGTCAGTGGCAATGTCCTATAATTTGTTTCCAACTATTTGGAACTTTTCTAGGGACTTAGTCTGTCATTAATTTAATCTGTAATTATTAGTGGCAATGTTCTGTATTTTTTTCCAACACTTTGGAACTATTTGAGGGACTTAGTCTATCGGTAATTATGTTGGTATTTTATATGCCGTTGGGAATTCCATCAGTATAAAACAGTAACCTTTTCCCTAATATTTTTGTTTTCCATATCTATACAACCTGTGAATATAATAAAATCACAGCACAATAACACTATTTTTGTTTAATAACACAATAATAAAATCACAATAATAAACATTTCAATTGTCCTAATAATAGTTCATTGTAAAGCAACAATATATGTAAAAATTACATTAAAGTCAATTTTATTACATATTAATGTTTTACATTTAAAATTGGTTCAAAATATTTTTAATTAGAATTGTCTTCCTTTTCTTCAATTTCATCATCGTCATGTCCATCATAATCTTTTTTATTGAATTAAAGCTCGTTGATCTCATCACCTTTATCGACTTCTGCATGTTGACTAGTTCTCAATATATCATTTAACTTCTCAGCGTCAACATGAACAAAAATATTCTCAAATATATGAAATTTTAAATTTCTTCTAAATTAGTAAATGGAGCAACTCGATGTGGATCAATTAACTCAGCAGGTAGAAAGACATCGTCTTCCGCAGTTACTTCATTGTTACCATCCTGAACAACTTGGACTGACCCCTGCTTGTGATTTTTACTATGGATAACCAACCAATCGTAGACCGATCCTTTCTAAAGAAAGAAGTGTATGTGTAATAAACTTATTGGCATTGCTTAGATAAAATGAAGACATCGTCGATGTTGAGAAATCTAGTCTTTCTATTAATTCTAACCAGACCGCGGTGGGGATCAACTTAGATTCCTCTATCGGTGGTATCATACCAATAGTATTTAAATAAATAAAAAAACATTATTATGCTCGATATGATATTTCAATTCAATCACCTCTTCTAACTTCTCATAATAATCAACTTCATACTCATTAAAATGTGATCCCTTAACACAAATTTCACTATTATAGGTCTTTTTACCCTAACCATACTCTTCAGTATGAAAGACATTTATTGATACAATACTCGTTATAGCATTTAACCTTTCTTGCAAAACTCAAACATAGTAAATTCAAATTATCATTAGCATTCTATTCCATTTAATAAATATGGTACATGATTATAACCATTAACGATTAAAGAGAAAGGTGCAATGACATCAAGTATTACGAGAGTTAACAATTATTAAGTACTGCATATATGTGTTCTAAACCATGTGGCAAATTGTTCATCTTTTAATTGAAATTTTTTATATTCAGTCATATGTGAATTTTAAGGTAGTAAAAATTGATGATGTTGCCTACAAGAAATTATTTCATCTATTAGTTTATAAGAATATAAGAGAATTTTTTTTAAAAAAATAACATGTTAATATTGTACTTACTAAATATAAATCTCAATTGATCTCAGTTAAATAGCACATAATTATGTGCATGTCTGAATTCGATTTCATGTCAAGTATCTTCCTCTCAATGTGTTTTTTGATAGAGTTCATCGAAAATGAGAAAATATTGACAAATCCTCACTCGAAGGTACTTTTCCACCATCATCATGTTTTAGAACGCAATTGATTCTTGTTCTCAAATAAAGCTTATAATAGTACAAGGTATATTTTGAGTTTTCTTCAACAATATAAGTCTCTCATATCGAAATCTCAACATGTGCCTTGTTTTTAGTTTTTTTTCTTAAGGTTGAATAAGTATTTGCATGAAATTAAATGAATGTATTAAATAAATAAATAAAAGACAATGTAAATTTAATTAGGATGCATGTTTAATCCCTAACATCTCAAATGGATAAATCTGTTTACGCTGGACAGGGCCTCCAACTTTGGTCTTAAGCAGAAAATATATGGGTAGATCCCTCATTAAGTTAAAGAAGGATGGAGGGAATATCATCTCAAGTTTGCAAATTTTCTGGACGATATTCATTTCAAGCTTCTTCATGAGTTGGACATGCAACTTGTTAGAGCATATATCTCTAAAAAAATGATTGATCTCCGTGAGTGCATCCCATATTCTTTTTAGCAATAAATTCCGATAAGCAAGTGGAATGAGTGTTTGCATAAAAACATGGAAGTCATGACTGCAAACACAGAAAAATAATACTATGGTTTTTTCAACATGTTTTGACTGTAAGAGTGTATGGTATTTATAGACTGCTAAAATAGAACAACTAGGCATAACATAAATTGAAAATTAAAAAGCAGTTACAACAGTTAAAAAAAATAAAAGAGCTGTTGAGGAATTAAAGAGTTGTAGCTGTTTAAAAAACTTTTAAAATAAAAGAGTTGTTAGGATTTTGTGACTGTTATAAAATAATTCCAATAAGAGACATGACGCTTTACCATGCCTCCACTACTTTTAATTTAGGAGATTATCTTGGGTCCGACACAGCCATAAAACACCATAATCCTTGAATCCAAGTGTTTCGGGCTTGGCACCATTTCCAAATCCATGTTTGCCTTGAGTTAGGTTGATTATCAAACCCAAGTATTTTGGATTTGGCACGTTCGCCAGACCCATATTTTCTTGGGTCTAGCATGATTGTCAAACCCAAGGGTCTTGTGTCTATCAAGGTTACCAGACCCATATCAAAGTTCACTATATAAACATTAGAAAAAAAAACCTTTTAAAATAGTCTTCATTATTTATAACAATTCCCCACATATTTCAAAAGAGTCTTGGAATAAAAAAAAATATTTGTTGGATTTCTTTATATTGAGTGTAATGCATCTAACCTAGTATCTTTTGGACAATGAATCAAATTGTATAAAGAATGAGATTTAACTTACAGAATTATTGGTGAATTTTTTAATTTATATGAACCAAAAATTCTTATTGTAAGTTAGGTATCTCACCAATCACATTATACCCCTATAAATGTTCATGAGTGCTCTAGAGATTTTGCTAGTATCTCATTGGAGCGACCCCACTCAGCACTCATATAAGTGATTCTATTAAGTGTTCATTGCAATTTGAACACTATCCATAAGGAATATAAAACTCATTAAGAACTTTATAGTTCATCCTCTCTTTAATGACAGACTAGCATTATTCTCACATCATAAGAAATGAATTGTTTCATAGTGCTACAGAATCACAAATGACTTTGTTATTACCCATATGAACCTAATTCATGGGATCTCCAATCATATAGATTGGGTTACCATCATTTTGATTTCTCATTTAAGCATTAGTCTCATTCCCCTTGATGTTTTTAATATCATCTTTCTACCAAGTGCTTTATTAAGAGAATCGACCAAATTCATTTCTGACTTCACATAATCAATTGAAATAATTTTATCTTTTAACAGCTGCTTTACAACATCATGTCTTAATCGAATATGTCAATTTTTACCATTGAAAGATTTATTATTAGCTATGGTTATTGCCATTTGGCAACCACAATATATGGATATAGAACGTGTTAGTTTTATTCCTAATGGAATTTCAGTAAAAAATTTCCTCAACCAATCAGCTTCATTTCCTATTGATTCCAAAGCAATAAATTCTGACTCCATGGTGGATTAAGTTATTAAACTTTGCTTGGATGATTTTCAAGACACTGCATTACCACCAAGAATAAAGATATAGCCACTAGTGGATTTAATCTCATCTGAATCAGAAATCCAGTTAGCATCGGTGTATCCTTCTAATATTGCAGGAAATCCACTATATAGAATACCATAGTTCATGGTATCTCTCGAATATTAGAATATCTAATATCCTTCTCGAATATTTCATTAGTTGGACTATTGTCACCTAATGCTCATGATTGAGATTTTGTGTATATCTACTCAATCTACATACAACGTATGCTATATCAGGTCGAGTGAAGTTCATCATATGCATCAAACTCCCAATAATCCGAGTATACTCAAGCTGAGTAACAACTTCACCTTTATTTTTCTTTAATTGAGTGTTAGCATCATAAGGAGTATTCACTCACAAGTGTCACATCAAAGTGACCAAACGTTTTGAGAAGTTTCTGTATATAATATTCTTGTGTTAACATAATACTTTTGTCCCTTCTTATAATTTTAATACCCAATATTACACTAGCTTCACTCATATCTTTCATATCGAATTTAGAGGCTAAGAAACGTTTAATGCTATGCACGACATTCATGCTAGTACCAAAAACAAGCATATCATTTACATATAAACTAATGATCACATATCCATTGTCAATAGACATAGTATACACACATTTATACATACTAACGGAAGAAAAACCATCATTTAAAACAACTCAATCAAATTTCTCATGTCACTGTTTAGGAGCTTGTTTTAAGCTATATAAAGACTTTTCAATTTACAAACTTTATTCTATTGATCAGGAACTATATAACATTTATGTTGTAACATATATATGTCTTCCTTTGGATCCCAATTTAAAAAAAACAGTTTTAACATCCAAATGATGTATAAAGAGGTTATAAATAGAAGCTAAAACAATTAAAACTTGAATTGAAGATATTCCAGCTACAGGTGAAAAAGTATAAAAAATAATCCACATTTTGTTTTTTAGTAAAACCTTTTTGCGACCAATCTTGCTTTGTATTTATCAATAGAACCATCAGAAAAATATTTTGTTTTAAAAAATCATTTACAACCAATAGGTTTAGCACCTGGGGACAAATCAACAATCTCCCAGGTTTGATTTTGTAAAATCGAATCAATTTCAACTTTAATTGCTTCTTTCCAAAACAAAGAATCAAAAGAAGAGATAACTTCAGAGTAAGTCAGTGGATCCTTATCTACCAGATAAGTAAAAAAAATCATTTCCAAAGGAAGTTTCTTTCCTTCGTTTCTTACTCCTCACTTTCTAAATGTGAGTTTCATCAACTCTATTATTATTAACAGGTGTATGAAAAACTTTTCATTTAATGGATAAATGTGTTTAAAGAAATATGCATTTTTTGTTTCAATAATAGTATTGTAATCTAGCACATCACTCTTCAAAACTAAAAACCTATATGCAACACTATTTCCAGCATAACCAATAAACATACAATCAAAATAATATAACCTTAGCTAAACAGTACTCTTACATTTTTAGATATTTTAAATTAGAAGAATAACTTTTCCATAATTTATAAGGTGTTAAACTAGTTTTCTTATAAGGAATTCTATTTTGTAAATGACATGCAGATAAAATAGCTTCACCTTATAAATTATCACGTGTTAAAGAACTAACTAGCATAGCATTCATCATTTCTTTTAAAGTTATATATTTCCTTTCAGCTACCCTATTAGACTCGGGTGAATAAGATGGAGTAACTTCATGTATTATACCTTCCTTTTTCACAATAATCATTCATTAGAACATACTCATCTCCTCTATCAGATCTAACTCGTTTGATTTTTTTTATTTAGTTGATATTCTATTTCTGTTTTATATAATAAGAGCATGTTATAAGCTTTATCTTTATATCTTGAAAAATCATATATAAAAGTCACATAATATTTCTTACCTCCTCTAGTCATAATTTGTTTTAAATCTTCTAAGTTTGTATGTATTAAGCTAAGTAATTCAGTTTCTCTTTTAACAGATACGCATGTTTTCTTAGTAATTTTAGCTTCAACATATATTTCACATTTATTTATAAATGAAGAATTTAAGCAAAAAATTAAACCAAGAGAACTCATTTTCTTAAAATAAAATAAACTAACATGTCCTGATCTAGCATGCCATAAATCAATACAGTCAAGCAATTAAGAAGAAGAAGATGCATTTTCATTCATTACATTAGCAATATTAAGTACAAAAAGTTCATGGTTATAATATCCTCTCCCCATAAATACATTGTTCTTAGTCATTACAATCTTATCAAATTCAAATAATACTTTGATCCTAAATTTTCCTAACAAAGCTATAGAGACCAAATTTGCTCTTATATTAAGGACATGCATCATCTCATTCAAAGCCAATGTTTTGCCCAAAGTCAATTTCAGAAGGACTTTGCCCTTTCCAAGAACATTTGCAATTCTTGAGTCTTCAAGGTAGACCACTTCTTCTTCGTCATTAAAAGATGTATAGGTGGAGAAGAATTTTTTATTTTCACATATGTGCCTAGTAGCACTAGAGTTTACCACCCACTTTTTCTCATTGGTCACCATATTGACTTGAGAAAAAACCATAGCAATGATGTCTTCTCCTTCAACCAAGTTGACCTTACTTTTAGAAGGATTGTGGTTTCTCTTTCTATTTCAGCATTGAAGTGCATGGTGGTTAGGTTTGCCACACACAAAACAATTTCCTTTTTTCTTAAAATTGTTGGGTTTGGGTTTGAACATATTGGTATTATTACCATTGGACTTATTATTGTTAGTATTAAATTTATGCTCATACCTTTTTTATGTGAGCTCTCTTCTACTAAGTTTGCTTTAGTGGTCATCTCTTTCTTCCTAGTAGCTTGCAACTCCTTTCTATTTGTTTCTTAAATGATGATGTGGGTAATAAGATCAATCAAAGATAATTTTATATGCTTGTGCTTGAGTTGTTACTTGTAGTCGCTCTATGAGTTAGGTAGTTTTTTGTTCAATATTCCAGCAACGAATCCTTCAGGAAGGTTGATATTTTCAGCTTTCATATCCTTTAGTAGCCTATGGTATTCATTAATGTGAGTTTTGATATCTTTGTAATCCACCATTTCCCATTGGTAAAATTTTCCAATGATAAATTTTTGTTTCCCACATCTTCGACAGTATACATTGTCATCATATTGCTCCATATCTCCTTCGCTTCCTTGTAGTTTGTTTCCATATGTCCATGCTATGGTATTGTCATTGGTCTTGGGATCGGTATGAACCCATACAACTTCATGCATGTCAAGGACACCAAAGATCCTTTCTTGCCACTTTCTGAAGTTTTCTCCAGCAAAAACCTCATTCTTTGAAATATCAGGGAATAGCTTACCTAATGACATGATAACAGCTGTTGTAGAGTTGCTGACAAGAGAGATGGCAGCAGCTGAGTTCTCAACAATAGCATTGTTAAGGGTAGCAGTGTTGTCGACAGTAGTGTTCTCATCCATGTTACTAAAATATCTTTAAGATTATTGTTAAATTAGATACAATGAATAGAAACAAACTATAACTTGAAGCGTGTACAAACATTGTCCTTAAGGATATTTCCTTAACACAATGCTATCCTCTAGGATTTAACAAGTTCCTTTTCTAAAGATGAGGGTTACAAAAACAACGACCAAGATAGAAAGGAAATACCAGCGAGCCTTGCAAACATAGAAAAATAATAATAGAGGGTGGAAGAGGCATACTTGATATCAAATGGTGCCAAATCTTAGCCTTTGATTCAACCTAGAAAGATCTCAATCGTTGATTTAAAGTGGTTATCATAGGCTATCAGATTTATTACAAGAAAGGCTGGTCGGGTTGGCTACTTTGAAGTGATGTCACAACCACTATAGAGTCAATCAGCCAGAAAGGATCACACTAGCGTGTAGCCAGGTGTCAAGTGATCATTTGCGCGCAAGTTTTGTCAAATTTGATGAAGCGATAAAGCATTAAATACCTTGGGAAGGAGGTCACTCAAGCAGCTTCTCTAAAGAAGAAGATGAATAGTTAACCTAAAACAATGTCGTTTTGGTCAAGGTCATTTTAGTCCTTCAATTTATGATTTATCTCAATTACACTCCTGATTGGTTTCAAATTTTTAATTTTGTTCAATTTTGCCCCTGACGAACTTCAATTTCATCCTCGGATTTCAAAGCCTTTTTTCAAAATGGTCATTGGTCTCGGATTTCTTCAATTTAGCCCCCAATCAGCCATTAAACTTTCAAATCTCTTCAATTTCACCCCTAATTTCAACCAATTAGGTCCCTAAAGTTCAGTACATTTTTCAAAATGGTCCTTGGCTATGAATTTCTTCAATTTAGCCCTTAATCAACCCCAAAACTTTGATTTTTTTGTAATTTTACTCCTGATTTTAATCAATTAACTTGGTAAAAAATAAATTTGATCTCCTAAAATTCCAATCTTCTCAATTAAGCCCAAATTGGGCTCCCAAACTTATTTTTCACCAATTAAGCTCCTAATAAAATTAATTTGACCCATTTAAAGTATAATTAAGTCCTTGTACCTAATTAAATCTTTCAATTAGACCCAAATTAATTCTTAAACATAATTAAACTTTAATTTGGCTCATGATTAAATCAAATTGACCTATTAAAAATCTAGTTATGTCCTTGGACTTAAATTTTATGTAGATTCGTCCAATAATCATGTAACTTGACCTTGAATCTGTATTATCTCTCTAGTTTTTGGTAAAATATGGTACAATTAGGCTCTTAATTTCATCCAAAATTACAACTTGATTTTTTCTACATGTGAAATCTTCCTAGCTTGCTTTTGCCAAAATGGTAGTCTTTATTTTATTTTTTGATTTTTATTTTGGAAAGAAAAAGGTGAATTTGAGGAATAACCCAAAAATGGGTTAAGACATTTACATGACCTATTTTTTTTTATCCCGGGGACAATTATGTAATTGTATTGTACAATTAAAAAGTAAAAATACCAAAACACCCTTGTCTAGTAATGTTAGTTTTTTTATTCTAGGGGTATTGAAGTTATTTTATTGTGCAATACAAGACAAAACGATGAGAACTCCCCCAAACAAATCAGTAATGACAAATGAATCATGTAAAAAGACCAAAACACCCCTAAATCAAAAACAATCATTTTTTCTTGTCAAGGCCATTATTGTAGTGAATAGTGAAGTGTGTCTATCGCTATAAGAAATATCTCATGTCTTTTAGTATATTTGTTATATTGTACAATAAAACATGTTTTCTAATACATGTTGCCTTTTGAGAATTGTTGCCTTTGAAACAATAAAACAACACTATTAAAACTACCAGGGACTAAACATCAAACCCAGGGTCTAACCCTTTTAAACTGTGTTTATCTACATAGGCTTTGATTCCTGAGAGATAATTAGTGACATCTCTCTTAAGAAAGCTTAACTATATGTTTAAAGTTAATATTTATTTTCATACATAAGCTTGCTTTTGAACAGTATGGGTGTCTTACACATTCCCATATCATCACGATCCATGAATTTTAGATTTTTTACTAGATTTGTTACTTGCGCTTCATTGGGAGTAGAGCAATTTTTTTCGATGCAAAAAATTATTACCGTAAAAAATAATCTCAGTCCTAAGTCATTAGTTCAAGTGGTAACCTAAACAACATGAAAAAAAATGCAACAACAATAAATAAAATAACGAAGAAAAAAGAGAGTAAAAAGAACAAATTTGAGTCTATTTGAATTATCAAACAACCTAATGTTAATCTAATAGAAGGCAAACCATAAAAAAAATAACATAAAAAAACATAAGATTTTAAAAAAAAGAAAAAAAAACAACCGAGCAAACTTAAATGAACCTCTTAAACCCGATGCAATCTCAAAAACTTGCAACTCGCTAAATTCTAGATCCGGCTTTAATCAAGATGCTTAACTCTTAACCAATTTAATTTTGAATGATGAAATCGTTGAAAAATATTTAAAAAAAAATAACTTGCAAAAAAAAAAATAGCAAAAAAAAAAAAAGAATGAGGATAAATTTGAGGAAAACAAAACCTAAGAAGGGAGAAATTTGAAAAAAAAAAATTAAATCATTACCAACAAAATAAATAGAAATTAAAAGAATTAGGACAAAATTTGAAACAAGAAAAAATCATAGGGGTGAAATTAAAAAACATTTGTAATTTGATAGATTATTTATAAATTAAAAAAATGATAGGGGGTGAAATTAAAAAAACTATATATGACTAACAGAATAGAATCAAACTGCAAAAAAAAAGATAAAATATAAGAAAATATCAGCTTAAAAAAAAAACTAAGCAAACTTGGGTGAACCTCCCAAACTAGGTATAATCTCTAAACATACAATTTATGAAATCCTAGACTTGGGCTGAATTAAAAAGTTTAACTCTAAAAAAATTTAATTTTAAATGATGAAATTGTGGGAAAATATTAATAAAAAAACTTACAAAAGAAAAAAAAATCAACAAAAACAAAGGAAATAAAATTTGATAGAAAAAAACCGAAGGAGGATGAAATTTGTTAAAAAAAAATAAAAAATAATCCAGAACAAAATAAATAGCAAATAAAAGAATGAGGATCAAATTTGATAGATTATTCATAGATTAAAAAATGGCAGGAGGGTCAAATTGAAAAATACTTGTAATTTCATAGCTTATTCCAAAATAAAAAAAATAGTGATAAAAAAATGATAGGGATAAAATGTGAAGGAAAAACAAATGGCAGGGGCTACTCTAAAATTTTGCATGGGTGATGCAAATTTAAAGGCGGAGATAGAGAAAAAGGAAAAGAAATGGTTTTTGGCGCCAAACCAGTGGTGTTTCACCCACACGCGCCACATCATCGATTAAAGGATGTTGAGATTTTTCAAACGCTACTCAAGAAGAATGTTTTTGGTAGTCGGACTACCCTGCATGTGTTGCCTGAATGGTGCGGGGGTCATCCACACGTTGGCACGTGTGTTGCACACGTCTGAAGGTTTTTTTAAAATTATATTAAGTATATGATAATTACAATAACACTCCTGATAAACCTCAAAACCTACAACAAAACCAATAAAAAAATGACCAAAACACCCTTATAAGAGATTTTTAATTTATATTTTTTTATCTTTAAGAGCGTTAAAGTAATTGCACTATACCCAATAAAAGGAAAGTACCTAAACACCCCTAAGCCTAAAGCATAAGAATTTTTTAATCCTAAGCTATAATAGTGATTTTACTATGCATGAAAAAGAAAAATAACAAATTAAACCCCACACACAATATGTTAAAAACAATTATATCATAGTAAAAATATAATTTTGCTTTCAATACCCAAGCCAATGGGTTTTTCTTGCAAGATCAATTTCGCACCTTCATTATTACAACCAATAGTCATTTTTTTCCCTTTCGTTGAGCAAAATTGAATCACATTGCCTTTTCTTTTGAAGAACTTGTAATCAAAATAAGGTAGGACTCTTTGTTTTTCAGAATCCTTACGAGGACCAACCCTATTCCTTTGTTAAGTGT
>Ga0307509_10004457_pt1 | contig 20180 bp, 23 predicted proteins | sample 10_EM_MG_FD_202245 | JGI IMG/M metagenome (GOLD analysis project Ga0307509, IMG submission 202245) | Populus trichocarpa ectomycorrhiza microbial communities from riparian zone in the Pacific Northwest, United States - 10_EM | ecosystem: Host-associated > Plants > Roots > Unclassified | place...
CCTTTCTCTCCCGAGCCGGGGAGCGCGGGAAATACCACGAGCTTTGCGGCGTTCAAGGCCCTCCCGATCGACCCCGCACGCACGCGGCGCGAAGGCACGGGATTCATCGTCGAGTCTGCGCCGGACGACTTGGCGAGCACGAGCACATGCCAGGAGGCCGTCGACCTCATGGTGGACGCCATCGCGCACGCGTGTGCCGATGCTCACGCCGCCCACGCTCATGCACAGCCTGGGGCCGATTTGGGCAAAGTCACGGCGAAGGGTCAGGGCCAAGGCGACGTGCCTTCTGTGCGGAGGGAAGCCATCGTAAGGTCTGTTCAAATTTTCCCTTTCTCTCTCTCTTGGTCCTGTCATGCCTGACTTATCTTTGGTTGACGACGACTTAGTTTGGCCGAGGCACAGAAGATGACCAGCATGTATGCAAAGATGGAATATGGCGTCAAGCGGTTGCTATGGCTTGGTGGTTGAAATCGGACGCGAAAAGCTCAAACTATACCAGGATTCGGACTATATATATATACGTATATTGAACGAGTAATACACCTTGTCTCTATCACGGAACCAAGAACTGTAAAGGATATTTGGTAGTTTGGCAACGAAATAGGTGACCTAATGCGGTCGTTAAATAGAGCACAGGGAAAGAATGGGGTATTTCAAAAAGGGGGTATTTAGGTGTCTGTGTTTAATTGTGGTGGTTTCCATTGCGTTCCGAATGTCTAGTCCTCCGTTTATATCACATGAAATGAAATAGATACCAAGAAGTAGCCGGAGGTAGATGAATCCAATTATCATGATAGATGATCCATTGTCCAAAATACGTCGCATCGTGACAAAAGTCGTGTGGGTCGGGTGATGCATCTGATGGGGAGGGGTTACGGCCAGATTTGCAGCTTCGAGTGTGATTAGGTCCAACTTGTTTCATATATCGATGCACCAAGGGTCATCGGATGCAACAAAAGAGACTCGTGTGGGCTCAACGCAGCCCAGCGATGTCGATGAACCGTGTCTTGCGCCTCATCGCTCTCGCGTCCGCGTTCGTTCTATTTTCGTCCATCCCGACGTCCGAGTCCATCATATCCTGTTCGGTCACCTGCCGCATGTGGCGCTCGCAGAGCATGCGCCCTTCAACTTCCCAGTAATCAACGAGACGTTCTTCGCATCTCTCCCCGTATCCATCGTCTTCATATTCACAGGTAAGATGCTCAATGTGATAGCGTTCGCCCGTGTGCGACACGGCGCAAGGTCCCTCGATCGGTTGCCCGCAATCGGGTGCTGCACATAGAGAGTTGTTTGCCTCGTGATAATGATAGTCACAGAACGGCTTCCCGTCAAAGACGTAGAATGTCTTGTCGGGGAACGGTTTCTGACCCCATGCGTGACTGGTAAGCATATGACCTAGGAAGGAGGGCAGAGAAATCTCACGTGGCATGTGTGACAGTTGAAGCAGTCGCGGTGATATTTCCCCTTGAGCTGTCCGTCTGAAGATGACACCGCCTGCTTCTCTATGGGCATATTGCAGCGACGGCACTGTTGAGGTGATCATGAGTTGACGACAACCAAGACGAGAGCCAACTATGTCCATACCTTTGGCAAGTACATATTCTTCCAGCATTTGTCGCACAACACGCCTTTCCCGTTCTCCACGCGGATCCATCTATTATCCTCGATGTTCTTAGAGCACCGTATACACGTCATGGCTTTCTCGCGGTGCCTATCCAGCCCGCTTGCAGTCGAATCTTGGGACAGTCTATCCTTCCTCGAGCTGTCGGACGAGCCACCACCAATTGCACCAGAGATCGTGCCCCCACGTCGAGGGATGGTACCCCCCAGTGTGGACGATTCACGCTGCGCAACCGTCGTCAAGGAGCGCATCGGGGTTTTCGACGCGCGAGGCAAGGATGAGGAGGGAGAGCTTGGTGACAGTGGTGTATCCGTGGACGTTGGTGAACGTAACAGTGCAGCTAGAGCCGAGTCAAGGTCGTGCTCCATTGAAGTTGGCTCAGTTCGCATCTGATCGTCTGAATATGTCGACGAGACAGTTGGGCTATGGTGCAGCCGACCGGATGTACGACCCATTCCACGCGCAAGAAGCGCGTCGTCATCTGACTCGTCGCTCTGGGCGTACGCAAGCCCACCAAACTCAGATCCTTCGTCGTCAGAGGCATGACCAAGGAACGACGAGGTCACGTCATCTTGTGTCATGACCTTGATCGTATCTCCAGAGATGGAGGCCTTTTTCTGAGAGGACCTGTCAGAAGAAAAGGAGGGTCCCGAGGGAGAGGTAGGTGTTAAGGGTCCGAATGGAGCAGAGGGTTGGGAAAGGTCGGGTGATTTGACAGGGAAAGGTATCGACGAAGGTTTGGGGTTTGCACTGCCCTCACGCCGGTGTAGTGGGGCATTTGCGGATGGGACGGTAGACGAGGGTGGACGCGGCGGCGGGGGAATGTTCGGAGGAAACCGGGAGTCATGAGGAGGTGGAGGAAGCGAACTCGAGGCAAGAGGGGCAGGGGGCGAATACGGCATCGGTGGCGCTGCTGGGAAGGATCAAGTCATCAATTACACGTTATACATAGACCACGCCGAGAGAAGGCAATTCTGAAGCGCCAAGAAGCACAGTGCGAGCAGGGTATATGCGCGTCTAACGGGCAATACATGTAAAATGAAATGAATGACGACATACCTCGGGGAGGGGACGACGCGGGGACCCAGGGAGCAGGCATCGGTGCTGCTGTTGGCGTTGGCGAGTGCACGGGGGGCATATGAGAAGTGGCGAACATGGCAGCGCGAGCGACAGCCGCGAAGCCTCTGCGTCCGACGCCAGCCATGCCAGCCACGCCGCCCGACTTGGTGTCGACCTCTGGTGACGCGAAGCGTTGTAGAGAAGAATACTCCGACGGGCCAGGAGAGGGACCGGACCGGACGGGGTGGTGAATGGGTGGGTGAGGAGGGGGCATCGGCGCCGGACGCGGATCGCGGAAACTGTGTGGGGATGGAGGGTGAGCGAGCGGGGAGGACGGGATGGAGGGGCGTCGGTGGGTGGAGGACGAGCGCGCGTCGAGCGTGGACAGACCAGGTCGGGGGTTCACGGGGACGACGACGTTCGTAATGAGCTCTGGCCGCGAGATCGGTCCACGCGTCGGAGACGAGGGTGAACGAAATGGACTTTTCGCCCGCTGAGAGTGAGAGGATGACATCGAGGGTGCTGGGCTGCGAACGCCAGCTCTTGAAGGAGCTGGGCTCGGAGTGGTGCCCCTGGAAGGCACCGAAGAGGTGAAGCTGGTGCCACTCCTGAGGCGGGAACCGTCGTGAACGCGCACATCTCGTTGATTCGTGGAGGGCCTCCTTGAAAAAAGCGCGTTCATTGGACTACTCGGCGTTGGACTCGGAGGTGAAGGGCTTGTCTGCACTGTGAGTGGGGGTGGTGAAAGTTTGGTATCGCTGGGGGAATTGGACGAGGTCAAGAGAGGTGCGCAGATGTGGTCGCCAAGTCGATCGAGGGGAACTGGTTTGCTGCAAGTGGAACACTTGACGGTCGGGAGTATTTGAGATATGCGTGGGTCTTTAGTGCGAGGATTAGGATCGAGCAGAGCCATATTAAAGAGGACAAAGGAGCGTGAAAATGGGGGAATGTGAGAGGGAAATGAATGGAAGGGTATAGGAGTCAAAAAGGGAGAGCGAGTGAGTGAGATGTATGCGCGTAAACGACCAGCGTAGCGAGGTTGAGTTGACCCAGCTCGGGTCAATCGATGTCCTCGAATGACGAGACCCGGTCGGTTGTGGCGCATCCGCATTTGGTCACTCAATCAACCATTCGATGTGAGCGATAAAATCTAATCAAATCCAAACGTGCGATTCTCCAATATGTGCAAAACATCCAGATCCATCATCATAATAATATAAACCCCAACATTCCAGTTCCCATAAGCTAGCTACTGTTCGGCACAGCAAACTGACAATTCTCGGACGTTTCTCGTCCAGGTTCTTCAGCCCTGGTCTCGCCTCCCTGGTCCGGTGTAGCAACCGACTGCGCGAGTCCAGCCGAAATTACACCCGTGGCCAGTGCGTGTGGATTCCCGATACTCCCTATCCTTGAGAAGTACTCCTCCCACCGGCCTGTGATTTCGTGTCTTTAGCAGTCATTCGTCTACAACTCGGCTCAAAGCACATACCCCAGTCAAACATGCCACCAGGTATGCCATCTAGCCAATTGTCAGCCAACGCAAACTCTTCCAGTGATCTCGCCATTACAGGCCCCGATTCAAGAGTGTTCATCACGTGAACGTTCTCGCTTTCTAGCATTCCGCCCTCATTTAGAACAGGGTTGACGTTCACGTTCCCATCTTGCCCCGGTAATGACTGAGCTCCGCTCGCGTCATCATGCGCTCCGGCAGGTAGCGCCCCATCTGCGCCCCGCGTGAGCCCGTCCTCTCTGGACAACAGGGACATGACCTCACCCTCGTCTTCGTCGTCGCTATGACTATTGATGATCACCCCAGGTGCAGTTTCTGGATATGCACCTTTGACCGTGCCCCGGGCGACGAACACCCCTCCTCCAGGCCGGCTTGAGTCATTCTTGTATAAAAGACCGCCCAAAGGGGGAGGCTTATTACTCGTCACATTGTTTGTAGGGTTCAACGCAGGACGTTCCAGGTGTGGCGGTGGTCCTTGCGTTGCCTCGTATAGCAATGCGATAATCTCTGCTGTCTAAAAATCACACGTCAATCAGCCGCTCGCCACAATATCACACAACTGACCTTTCGTCGCGCAGACATATGATCTGGTGAGTGTGATTTTTCCCATCGTCGGATGCAATCGCGTAATTTCTTAAGTTTCACCGCAGCATCCTGGTCTTGGCGACGTGCCCACGTGTGGTACTGTCGGACCCACAGGGCCGCAGTAGCAGAGGATGCATAAGATGGGCGCTCTATGTGTGATCCGCGTGTGAAATATACGGACCTGAACCAGCGCACAGGATGTCGCTGCGTAAGCCACCAGCATCCAAACGTCGTACAATTTGTCATTTCGATCCAACCAATCGATAGCATCGCCAGTCAAGTGGACCAGGTCCGACCAGCCCTCAATAGTGAGAGAAAACTTGAGATGCGCCGGGCAAGAGTAAGAGATCCGCATGAAGACGCGCCAAAAGATCATTAAAACGCAGGAGTAAAGTAGGAGGAGCACTCCTACGTAGCCAGTGGTCAGAGCAACCCTGGCGTAGGATATGACCTACGAACCTGCGGGTGTGGGGGTGTCGGGACCTCGGAATTGTAAACTCGGAGGTAGATTCTTCTTCCAATTCTCAATATCCGCCAGTAATCTGGCAAGTTCCTCGTCGTTCGTGTTCATCAGCCCGGCCGGGCTGTTTTCATCGAATGAGCAACAAGAGGAGCAGGTTAGAATAAATCGCACCTGTAAATAGTCTTAAGTACTCGACCAAGAATAATGCTGAGTCGGGCGAGTTCATCCACGTAGAGATCATGGGAGGAGCCAGACGAAGGTAAACGGGCATCGCAGTCATTGATATCGATGATATACGGGTGCCCGTACGATAAGCTCACCCTGTGACAAAGTTATCATGAGCACGAGACACCAGAGCACCCGTGAGGCAGTTAAAAGTCACAGGTAAGAGTCAGATAGTTACCATCGGTCGCTGATGAGGCACGCTCCCCACAGCCTGCGCCGCATCTCAATATTTTGCTTCACCGCTTCCGCGCGATGAAGCCCCAAGTCTTGAGCCTAATATTCAGCGTGAGCGAACGTGTTTGGTACGAGGCCGATCCTCAGTTTCCACGTACCATCCTAACCGCAGTTCCCAATCGGATCCACAGAGCTGACAGAGCGTTTGGAACATATTGGGAATGGCAATCTCCTACCATGCAAAGAATTAACAAGCTCTGTACATTGGCGATCGAAGCTGTCGAGAGGACATCATCTGCCTTGATGACAGAATTGACAGCATAGCGTATTGCGTCGAACACACTCTGCGGTACTTCCCGCCGCGCAGCCGCGACGAGGCAAATAGAATATAATAATATAGGAGAAGGCGAAGGGTTGGAAAGAAACTCGGCTTGGGTGATGACGGGAAGGATGGGGGCGATCTCCGAAAAGTAGGCGTTGATCAACCTTTCAACCATATCGCGCTCAATACGCATGTCAACTGGTTTTTGCAACGCTGGGGAGACATCGCCAGATGTTGGCTCTACTACTTGGATGAGCCCGTCACCGTTTTGGGATACTTCCCACGTATGGTGATGTCGTGCATCATAATTTTCGTATAATCGGGAGGGTATTGTGGCACTGGAATGAAGAAGGTGGGTTTCGGATGTTGGACCTAAAGAACGATCGTGCGTTGAGGTAAAGTAAATTAGTGTGTGAAGCTCATCCCCATACCGTACACTCGCGCCTCGGTGGGACGAGAAGATTCCCCAGGCGTAGAGGAGTTTCGCCGTTCTGCGTTCTCCGACCGTGCTTTCTCCGCCACTGCCGCGGCTGCCGCAGCGGCAGCCTCTTCTTCTTGTTTCTTCTTCTTAAATCGTGTTTCCGCAATGGGGAGAAAGAACGTGCAATCGAACCCATATTGCTTACAGTGTTGGCACAAAGCTGGTTCGGAATCTGGGAGGACGTCACATCTGTTTTGATGGAGGTGGGTCAGCAAACGGACGTAGGCCAAGATCCGAAGAGGACAGCGCCAAAAGGCCAGGGAAAGGCAAGACGACGTAGACCGCTGCAAATCGCTGCCAAAGAACGAAGGAGCACGGACCGAATTTTGCGACTACGACAACTATCGCATGCCCTTTGCGTCTTGGTGCGCTTCTTGGTGTCTAGAGGTAGCTGGGGTTGCGCATTAGCCCTCGGACCTGATGCCATAACAGTTGGAGCTGAAACAGATGCCCCCACTGCTGTCTCCTCCGAACCCTCCCCATCTCTCCCTTGACTCTCGCCAGTGGGCTTGCGCTTGCGCTTCCCCGTCGACAGCTGGATGAGCGGGACCGAAGAGGGATTCGCAGTCGGAGAGGGCTGAGACACAGCTTCATGTGCGGCGCTCGGACGCGGAGGCGCGTACATCATGATTTGTTGGGGATAAGGCGAGTAATGCGGGAAGGGAGGATGGGAGGCATACGGCGCGTGGTGCACGGGATATGCATACGGAGAAGGGTGGTTCTGTGCAGCCATTGGATTAGAATTCACGCCATTGGTCGCATGTCCCGGAGTAGGGGAGTGGTGATGGTAAGCCGGGTGAGGTTGGGGAAACGGGGTGCCATTGGAGGGATAGGATGGATTCATGACTGGAAACTGGGCGGCCGGAAAAGAATGAACGACGACCGGACGTGGTTCAGGGGGACGCCTCTTAGAAGTAGATCTTTGTGGTTCTTCGCGCGCGTGCGAGACGAGGGCAGGGCGAGAAGCTGAAATATGGGAAAAAGTTGAGAGATGGTTCGAAATGGAGAGAAGATATTATCGGATAAGGTGGGAAACGTACGGAGGTCCGGGGATGGGAGATGGGATGAAACAGTGGGGGCAGCAGGTGGCTTATTGGTAGGGCGTTTCTTGTGCTTGTCAGCAGACCGGGTCATTGGTGGCTGGGATTGCGTGTCTCGTTCAGGGTCGGTTCCACCTGCTGGTTCCATACTGCATGCAGCCTGCCCAGACGTTACGGGTGCCAAGCGGACTAAGCAAGTTTGTGACCCAGGAACAGGCAACGAGTCCGAGCGAGCGAGAGCAATCAATACACCCGGATGGCGTATGGGGCTATTGCCTCAGCAAAAAATGTTATGTAAGAAGGGTAATATTCCACGGAGTAGAGTGGATCCGGGTGTGACTTGACTTGACCTGAGAACGCGACTGAGTTAGAATCCCCGAGGACTGCAGCTACCCACACACTACCGACAAAACAAAGAGGTCGATCCCTCAAGTACTCTCGATTATGATCAAAGTGCAGAAAAGTCGCAACCGCAATACGCGAACCGCGGCGAGTGAACGGCAAGGGGAAGAAAATAGCGGCGACTTAGGCGGGTACGGCTACCGGTGACATCGTCGAGAGAGTGAGCGCCTCTTTTTTACTTTCGGGCGCCGTTTGAAGTTTGCGTCCGCATGAGCGAGTCACTGCGAGATCACGCTGACGTCACTGGCAAATTCGGCGCCGAGCCAATCACTCGGTGGCTCCAGTTCGGCCCTGGAGCCCCTGTAGTAAACCCCCTGTGTGATGGGCTGTGCTCCCCATTTGCAAAATACATTTTACACGGCGGCCGAACGTCCACATGCCGCGGCAGTCCATTTAGATCCCGCCACTGCCACGCCAATGTCCAATTTAAATTGTTTTCAAACCTCACTATCCAAGCGGTGACATCCCATGGTTCTATCGTTCCCTTGAACTACCTGCCAATTTATATGTCAAACTACGATATACAAATCCCTCACGAGCGCCGATAGGTATCAGCATCTCGACCCTCCTCCAGATTCTTGCGCATGACAAAGTCTGCTTGGTCTTCGAAGCCAGGGTTCACTAACCGCTTGTCCTCCGTCGCCACAGCATGTGGTTGCACCCAAGAATACCCACCTGGGCGACATAAAAGGTCCGCAACGTTCCCCCTCCAGCTGGCATGTGCAAAGGGGTTCGGAGGTGTCGTTCCTGGTGCAAGCGACTTGTGCGCAGAGTTCCGGATCTACGTAACAACCAAGCGAATGTCAATAACACCATAAATATAGAACTGGCGCAAAGTGGTGTGATGGCGATTGACAGCCTTGCGCGCTGGCCAGGACAGGTGACAACGATGGATGTAAGGGTCCATACCTGTTCTATCGTGGTAACGTTAAGACACAGAAGCTAATCCCTGTCAGTGAGTTTCTCTTCCGATCTACTAAAAATAAAATACGATCGCTCACCCGCACATGGTACACCAGGAGAGCACCCACAGGCCAGATGACCGTGGCGGCGAGGCAGAAGGCGACAGCACTTCCCACGCCCTTACCGAGTGCATGACTGAATGTCTTGACTTCGCTCTCGTGTGTCAACATTGAGAGATGCAGAGCAGACGTGACGATCACCAGGCAAAGTGTAAGCGTCTGTAGAATCCTAGAGATTAACAGAACACTCCGGGGCGTCAAACACGATAAAATGACACGCACAGCTACGAAGATAAGGGCGAAAAAATGTGTATAATTACGGCGCCCCACGCAGTTGTTTACCCATTGGCAGTGGTGATCGCATCCATCAACACAATTATCGCACTATGCGGCAGGTTAACACCCGTGTGATATGTCTATTGGAAGCAGCGCATACATACCACTCTGCAGTGATTGGACCGTGGGGGACGGTAAGTACAACATGTGGGGCAGTATTTCACAGTCACCCTGACGATTTCATGTGAACACGATGGCAATTGGATATGATAGATTCAGGAGTACTCACACTGCTGAACGGACTTTCAAATCCCGAGTTAATGGAACAAAGTCCCCGCCATCAGAGCGCGCCACGGGCGGGTAAAGTGGCTCAGGGTCCAGGTTTCGTGGAAGAATTCCAGGATCCTTGAAAGCCTATTAAGATAATAGTCAGCACGGGAGCCTAGACTTCCAAATCGAATGACCGACCGTCGATAACATCAGCGATATCGTCAAGAGACACATGTACGCACCAATGGCGGCTACTGTAGGGCTTTTGTTGTGCCACCACCAGACGCTTGTTGTTCCCAGCCAGACACCTGCGATCCCAAAGACCAACGTGAGGGACGCCATGAATGCCCAAGGTTTAGCACCACCCATGAGTACGTAGCCACGGAAGAACCAGCGATTTGAAGACGATATCCGTTCAAAATTTCGAACATAGCGAGAGGAATTTTCCCGTTTCATGGGAACAGAAGAAAGGGGGTATTCAGACTTGGCTGTGGTTGGGTGGGGTATAAAGTTGGGCGAGGACCGGGTTTGTACGACGACTGACACCTTGTATTCCTCCTCGGAGGTTTCCTTAATATCGGATGGCCCGTTGCTCGTACTCCGACCGGACGGAAGGTCAGGCGTCACTGGCGACAGACTGGCACCAGACCACGATCTGCGCACCGAGTCGAGACTGAGGCCCTTCCGGAACCGCTCAAAGCTATCGCGAACGCGAGCGGCGGCGCTTGCGTTCGCGGCGTTCTTCTCGACCACATTCCTAGCCAGAGACGGCGGCTTGGACCGCTGCGTCGTCGCCGTCGAAGAACCAGAGCGCGTGTGAGCGTGTCCGCTGATCGGGAGCAGCGGCTCGCGACTTTGCTTCTGATTTCTCAGCTGGTTCGACGCGTCGTGCCAGGAATTGCGCGAGGTGCGGTCGCCACCGGCGTGAAACGTGTCCGAGTGTCCATCTGAATCGTAGGCAACTTCGTGTGATGCCAACCGCTGGAGCGGAAATGTAGAATGAACACCCTCGCGTTCTTGTGGGAGGGGCGCGGGGATGGCATTCAAAGAAGCCACGGAAGAACGGGGAGACTCGTCGGAGGGGGATAGAGGAGGCTGCGGAGGCTGCGGAGGACGAGATGGGTGAAGAAAAGGGGGAGGGGGTATGATTCCCTGGGCGTGTGAACTTGTAAACGTTCGTCGGGTTGGAGAGGTCAGATCCGCGGATACGGGGGGGGAGGGGCGGGGGCGAGAGGCCGAAGAGACGGCAGACCCAGTGCGGGCATGCCTGCTTCTCGTAGAGTTGGAGGCTGTACCACTGCGGGGAGTTGTTGTGTTTTCAAACTTGGTTGAGATTCCAACGGTTGATAGTGAGGAAGGGAGCTGTGAGGGACGCTGAGAGACTGGGACAGAGGGGGTAGATGGAGAGAAGGGTAAAGAACGCTGAGATGCCATAGCTCATCTGATATTTACGAGAGGGTGTAAGAGAGAGTATGAAAAAATCAGAGGTGAATGAGCGCCTAAACGCGCCGCTTTGCCAAGTAGCCGCGCTGGCTTCCTTCGCCCGGCTAACACCGATTTTGGCACCCTTTGCCGGTCTCTTACTGTAGGGAGTCTCGTATTAAGGTGGCGTTGCTCGTAACTTACACGAGGACGAGGTACAGAATAACCTACGTTGTACACTACGTACGCCGCGTTCCTGCACCTCTATTTTGTCGGGAAACAATCCATTGCCGAATATACGTACTACTCATTTTGGCTTGCTTCAGCGCCTCAACGTCTTCCATCTCAAGCCGAGGCGAACTATGTGATATCACGTCTATCACGAATGTCCGTAATGGTGGGAAGCCCATTTCCTCCCGGGCTTTGTCCACTTGAGTGCCCATGAAGATGAGCGCACCACCACGATGGAAAAGGAAGGAAGTACGTACCAGCTTTTCCACCAGATGCTGTCTCCATGCTCACAACGAGAGCTTGTATGTTTGGATCTTCTGCCGTTGGTCCACAGACGTCATGCAGCGGTACTATGTCATAGACGAGGCTAGGCTTGAACATTTCCAGGAACCGACGGACGCTTTGCATCCGTTCGGAGAAACTCTCCAACACATCTCTGTTCTCCTTTTTTGTTAGAAGCGCGTCATCTACGTATCGTTTCTGTGAACAAAGTCTCTTCGTTATCGCCATCAGCTCGGCACATACCTGTCACACCGACGATAACCTTCTCATCAGCGATCCATGCGGCCATGCTGAGCAGAATCTTGTGTCCAGCGTGCAGGTGGTCAAAGGTTCCCCCTAGTGCAACAACGGGGTATGTCGAGGGTTTCGCCCCTGGTGCACCCGGAGAATCCGGGTCAACTTCGTTGTCCATGACGTGGTCCCCGGGCTTGCACCATGCCGTCCGTAGGGAGGTTACGGACTGGGGAAGGGGGACTGGAATGCAGTCTAACCGAAGGATTAAAGGTTGCGGTCAAACTCGAAGTGTTTAGACTCACCGCCTTCGATCCTGATGACTACCTCAAAGTCATTTCCAAAGTCCTCGCAGAGGTCCTCGTCGAATCCCCGCAGGAGGACGTCCACTTGGAGTAAGACCCTGTCCAACTCCTGCGCCACCGCCGTGGCCTGCACATAAACGCACGTCAAAAGCCTCTGGACATCGTCCCAGCATTCTGTGTGCGACACCCCGACTGAGCTGTTGTTGCTGTGGAAGGAATCAAAGCTACGCTTGCGCCCCACTTTCTCGTGGTGAGCGGAATGTGGAGAGCGAGGTCTTCGGCCGGTGTTGAAGAGACGCGAAAAGAGGATGACGACGAGGCGATCGCGGACACATCGGGTAGCGCTCGCTATGGCTGGGGCGAGAAAGGATGGGGTGCTCAAGTCGTTTATGGTGGCGAGGAGGAGGGCGTGCGACGCGGTGGCATTGGGGAGGGGCATGTTGGCATCCTCCGTTGCCAGAGTGAAGGCAGGGGTTGGGGGAGCGTTGTCGGACATTTTGAGTATGGCTCGTTATGTTATGTGACGCTCGATCGAGGGATTTGTGTCATAGGAGTACCTCGGTTCGTAACCTGGAGCCACAAGCCAATCGCACTAAGCCCATCCTCGGGTCAACCAACAAGGCGCAGCACAAGGCCGACGAACCGGAGCCTCGGCCCGTCCGCTTCTCGCAGTTCCATTCCTCACCATAATATTCGATTTCGTAAGAAAGGTCGTTACATTGTCATGAAAATGGTCGTCACAAAACTACTCATGTCCGAGTTCGAGGGGAAACCCGACTCTGGTGCAAGTCCTTCACGTCAAAGAACACGTTGAGTCCAAACACAAACCCCAAAAGGCAGGCTCCTGCCGATGCAACGTTATAGGCGTTACACCTGACACAAAAAATTAATATCAGAGTCAAATCCTAAGCGACTTGGACACCAACGCACCATCCATTAAACCCCCCAGGTGGACATTTCTCTCGGATCAAGATCCATAAAAACTCCACGGACCATAGAAAGAAAAAAATGATGTCCGTAAAGAGCAACCATTTGAGTTCCTTCCGAGCCGCCCTCCATTGTTCCTCGAGAGCCAGACCCTCAAATACGCTTCGTCGCTTAGGTCGTCGGCTTGTTCCGCTCTGGCTCATCGACGCAGAACGCTCATCCAGGTCTGCGCTTTCCTCATCATCCAGGCCTAAAGGGGACCTGAATATTGTTGGGTCCACGATCAAGTTCACATGGACGCTCCCTTGTTCCCCCTTTCCTTTCTTACCCTTCTTTTTCTTGTTGTTGTTGTCACCTGGTAGCCCCTGAACGGGTAATACTGCAAGACCACCTGGTCCGAAGCCCGTGAGGTTTCGCTTCTTCTGGCGACCTCCACAGCAGCAACGGCGAAAAAGGAAGCGGTAGAGAAAGAAAAGTGAAGTGAGGATGGACAAGGCATATAGGGCGAACGTATGGGGCTTATTTAGAGGCGGCGGAGGTCTGGGGGTCTTAATCCACTGTAATCCCGATGTCAGCGCTAACCAGGATAAAAATGATAGCCAGCGTACCAAAGCGGCATAAATCACGGAAAAGGCGATCCCGAGAGCAAAAACGGTCTCGATGGCTCTGATTGCCACCCTCTTCTTTGGACCATCTGTAATAAGACGACCTTGCTGATCCACGCTGCCTACTGGCTCTTCCTTAGCTGCCTCTGCGCTCGAGCGAAATTCGTGTTCCAACATGCGAATACGCTCCTCCTTCAGCTCTGGATCCAGAGGTACGTCGTGATTAGAAGTATCGTTGCTAGACCATGGAACAAAATCTCGAGAAGATGAGCTATTGGTCGCAGGATATGGGTCATGCCAGTTCCCGGATAGACCAGTGGCTTTATACGAGGGGTCGAAAAAGGGAGGGCGAGAGGCCTCCGATTGCAGTTCAGACTTCGGAGATCTGCCTTCTTTCGTGTACCACCCGCGCGACCAGGCAGGAAATTGTGAGATGTCGATATCCGAATTTGGGATGCCTCCACGCGAGGAAGCAGTGTCAAGGGGACGGTGTAAAATGTTGGGTGAATATAGTCCATTATCGGGAGGGATATACACGGATGGCTGAGCGAGAGACGATGTGGGTATCCGTGTCGAGGGTGGAAAAGCCCTATAATTAGTATGTCGCAGCGGCGAGGTGTTGTGGGAGCGTGAGGACAGTGTGCCACGAGAGGAGACGAGAGATGGTGGATTCAACGAGGCATGACTGGTAACCGAAAAGGATCTCGGTGGAGGAGGAATTGAATAATCGTCGTATGCTGAGTCGCTTGGGTATGTGGGGAGATTTAGCGCGCGTGCGTAGTCGGCAAGATCCACCACATCGACAGAATGATCGGTGGGATCGTGCCTCGAATAAGAACGTGCAGCTGGAGTCCAACCGTGGTCTTGCGAACGTACAATTTGGCCTTGTGAAGAGCGCAACGAGGGAAAAGGGTCGGTCGGATCGGGAGACCAGGGACGTGGGCGAGAGGGCGAAGGTGGAGGCGATACCTCGGAATGGTGAGTTGGAAAATACATGTTTTTCGTTACGGTGTCATTAAATGGTCATAAAGGATCACGATGTCGAGATAGCTTGAGGGTTCAAGCTTCAAGGTCTAGGCAACGAAGCGTAGTGGGAGTGGGAGGAACAGAACAATCAATCACCACGTGCCATTTACTGCATATGGCTAAAGAAGGGCCAGCCAACTCTCAAGACCGCGAATCCCATCCCCACCAGCACCTCCGCCCTTCTCATCTTCCTGCTCAACCGTCTCTCCTACGCTTACCCAACTTCCTATGAATTCAATCTCTCCGCCTTCCCATTCTGCGAATTTGAACGTCTCTCCCGGGGGGCCAGTACTGTCCAGGCCTCCCAATTCCGAGGCGTCTTCGCCCTCCGCTCCAAGCTCGTCGATTGCTACGCTGCCTGTATGCGATCGGCGCCGCTTGTTAAGTTCTCGCTCCAAGACAGATCGCACTCGATTGATTGCAAGCTGTTCTAAAGAGGATGTGCCCGAAAGACCTCCCGTCTTGAGAAGGTCACACTTATGAGCTAGGACGAGGACAGCAGGAGGGTTTTGTGATGGGGGGATTGTGACAACGGCATGCATGATTTTATGCAAGTGCCTAAGGGTCCAATGTGGGCCATCAGTAGGCACAACGTAAAAAGCAGCACACTATCAAACGTACTCTGCTATGACGGGACCATTGCGAGACACGTTACTGGCGTCTACGACAAAGACAATAGCTTTTGCGTTAGGCAGATACTCGCGGAACTGATCACGGATACGAGGGTGACCGGGAACATCGACCAAAGTGATGGCTTTCTTGTTTGATGAAAAGATGCACGTATTGGTTTGTAGTGACGTATGAGTTGGAAGTGTCTGGCCGTATGCCAGCTACAGCGGGTATCTGAGTATCAGGAATCAGAATAGGTGGACAATCCACGTACTGTCGATAGGATAGCCGTTTTCCCCGCGTCGGGAGTTCCTACGAATACGACGCTATTTGCACGGGACTGCGACCTACGACGAAAGAGGTAAATGACGACTGGAGTCGTAGCTAAGTAAGCGATATGTAGGAATCCCATAACAATACTCACCCACGGCAAGAATAGCAACAAGAAAGGAGATCGCCAATAGCCTTGGGTGTAATGGATCCATTGCTTGGTGTGGTCCACGGTACAGAGTTCACTGGACGTATTATGTAACCCACATACAAGAACAGAAAATCTTTTGAATCCCGGATGTCCGGTACGATGGCCACAATGACAGTCGAGGTAGATGATGAGGAGTCCACCCGCCCTCCTCGAAAGAGAGTTCGTTCTTCACTCACAAGAGCTGGGAGCACTGCGCGCCCCATCGTATCTGAAGAAACTCCCAATTCGCGGCGATTGTTCGCGCCATTTCGCGCTCTTGGACTCATAACCAATCAAGTGCCGTTTGCGCTCCAGGTTCGGGCAGTCAAGGGCTCGTCTGAAGGGCCGCGTTTGCACATCCTGACATGTATGGGAAAGTCGTGGGCCTTGTGGGAAGGGGGGAGGATGACCCTTCTTTTTGTCGGTGAGTGAATACGGTCGTGTTCCGGTCCCATACCAGTTCTCAAAAGCAGACCTCCTTTGTAGGGTCTGAAGCTCAGGACCCGATTACTGGTCTAGGTTTTGACGGTGACTTCGTATGGGCCTCTTCTGGACCGCATGCTCTCAAATATGCTCGAGGGAAAGAGGTGAGTATGCATTTGGTCCTTCAATGATCGCTGTGCTCAACTCTCCCCAAAGGTTAGCCGTCTAACCAATCCTTTGGGGACCTCGATAACTTCGCCTCTCGTACTTGGCTCCCTCTTACTTACCCTGATGGAGGATGGACGAAATCTTCTCACTTGGGACATCTCAGAAGAAGGTCGGTGTGGATTATTTGCTTGGGGATTGTGCTGAAGGGCCGTGAAGTATTACACAGTCAGATTCAATTCGAGCCTGGCTTCACGGCCATACACCTACTTCACCCCGCCACCTACCTGAACAAGGTCATCGTTGGGGGTAGCGACGGAAGTTTGCAGTTGTGGAACTTTCGTACCCGGTATGTACTATAGTGCATGTTTCGAAACAACTCAACAAAATGTTTGCTTTAGGACATGCATATACAAAATCCCCTTTGCTCGTCTGTCAGGTTCATCAGCCAGTCATTCACCTTCATCCGTGACGGCGTTGGCACAATCTCCCGCCATTGACGTCCTGGGCGTCGGTTTTGCATCAGGAGATATTTCAATATATGACATCCGTGCTGACGAGAAAATAATGCGAATATTTGTGCGGGAGGGCCCGGTGCGGGCACTGGCCTTCCGAGGCGGTAAGAGATGCCCAACCACCTACAGTCTCTTGAAAGTCTTACACTTTGCAGATGGACACCCAGCTCTTGCCTCTGCATCGGAAACGGGCCATATATCCCTCTGGGATCTCGGCTCCGGCGGGCGTTTGTTACACACGATACGGGGTGCCCACGATGGCAGTATTTCTGCCTTGCAATGGATTCCCGGTCAGCCACTGCTTATCAGCTCGGGAGACGATAATAGCGTCAAGGTTTGTGTGTGGAGTGGAAGATGTCGCATATCTTACTGACACAGCCCAAGCAATGGCACTTTGATTCGATGACCTCGCCACCCCACCTTCTCAAGTTTCGGTCGGGACATCAAGCGCCTCCGCATCTTATTCGCTTTTACGGTGAAGATGGTAAACAGCTGCTGACTGCATCGAGAGACCGTAGTCTCCGATGTACTTCGGTCGTACGCGACTCGCGATCGTTCGAACTGTCCCAAGGTTTGCCCACTTTTCTAGCTACAGGATTCCTTGGTGACCAACGCTATCCCAGGCTCTCTTACCAAGAAAGCCACTACATTATCTGTGCCGCTCACTTCACTCAAGCACCCCTCTGTCACATCGTTGGCATACTCGACGACGAGATCCAAAGATTGGGATGACATTCTGACAGCACATAGCGATGAGACGTATGCCAGAACATGGTGCATGTTGAACAAACGATTAGGCCAGCACGCACTTGGCATCACAGAGAAAGGCAAGACGAGGACTCTCGGGGTCATCAAGGCAAGCCTTGTCGGCGTTGTTTTTTCTTGCCGCGTTTAACTAAGCGATAGGCTGTTTGTGTCTCGGCTTGTGGCAATTTCGGGCTTGCGAGTTCTTCCACGGGCGCCATTCATATGTGGAACATGCAATCCGGTGCCCATCGTAAGTCTTTCAACATTGGGCCTTGTCCAGAAGGCGTTCAAACAAAGTATCGGCCTCCTCCTGGAAAACAAAGGAGCGAAGAGCGCAGTGTTACCGGCCTCGCCACGGATTCATTGAACAGGGTGGCGATTGCTGCCACTCTTGATGGAACTGTCAACGTACGTGTTCATGCATCGGTCGTCAAAGGGGCCTCATTGGGTACTTCCCTCGCAAACAGTTTTTCGACTTTCACACGTCGAAATTAGAGCACACCCTCATCATGCCTGCCACCATCGTCTCGACCACCCTCCAGCGAGACAACGGTTTACTTGCTGTAACATGCGATGACCTCGCTGTGCGTCTCGTCGATATTGAGACACACAGAATAGTTCGGGAGTTCGGCGGATTCGGCGGACGTGTTCTGGACGTTGTAGGTTTGCCCTTGTGGCTTGTCGTTCTGGTCTCATCACTGTAACCGCATAGGCCTTCTCGTCCGACTCGCGGTGGCTTATAACGACGTCACTAGACTCGATTATCAGGACGTTCGACATCCCAACGGGACGCCTGATCGATGCTTTCCGAACGTCAACTGTTGCCACTAGCATATCGTTCTCTCCCACGAGTGATTTCTTAGCTACTGCTCACGTTGACAGCGTGGGCGTGTATCTCTGGTACGTCCAACACGCAGCACCATCGGCGCGATCTGATAATACGATGGCAGGGCGAATCGAGCCCAGTTCACGGACTTCTCATTCCGCACCATTTCCGAAGAGGATGTCGAGCGTGTCGAGCTACCATCGATGATTGGCTCGGCCGAAGACGAAGGTTCGTTTGAAGGTTTACTGCAGTTGCTCGTAATTAATCTCTCTTTCTCAGTGCTGGAGGACCTGTCGGCCCTCGTGGTTCATGATCAGCCCGAAGATGATAATACCGCCCTCATGCCTGATATGGAGGGAGACGTCGTCACCCTTACGCATCTACCACGGTCTAGGTGGCAGACGTTGTTGAATCTTGATGTGATTCAGGTTGGCTTTTGCACCTTTCTCTGTAATTCCTACGCACTCACACACTTTGGATGACTAGCAACGAAACAAACCAAAAGAGCCCCCAAAGGCTCCAGAGAAGGCACCATTTTTCCTGCCTACTGTTTCAGGCGTCGAAGCGCGGTTTGTGGTCCAAGAGAAAGAAAAAGAGAAGACCTCGGCGAAGAAGTCTCAAAAGGCCATCGCAAATGCAGAGAGCGTCTTCTTCCAAAAATTGTCGCAAGAGCCCAGAGATAGCGATTGTGGGAGCAATGTTTTTCTTACGAGGATAACGGGCTCATCTTTTCCCGCCAGACGAAGCGTTCTTCACGTACTCGAAATCGCTATCCCCTGCAGCGGCGGATCTGGAAATCCGCTCTTTAGCGACTGTCCAGGATATGAGCCTTTTCCTGCGTGCCCTTTCGCAGCGTTTAAAGTCCCATCGCGATTTCGAAGCTGTCCAGACGTATCTTAATGTGTTTCTGCGCGTGCACGGAGAAGCGCTAGTCTCCAACCCCGAGTTACGAGGTGACCTGGAAACCTTCTTGTCGTTGCAGCGGCAGGAGAGTAGTCGTTTGCTAGAATCTATCGCCTCGTGCTTGGGCACTCTGTCGTTCGTTCGAGACGCGCTCTGATATTTTCGTTCTCTCGCCTGTGCGCGTGTATCTTCACGTCTGGGGTACGACGGATAATAATAGATTGCATTTTCATCATACTGTATGATAACGGCGGGAGCGAAACGTCCTTGTACAAGACTCCTACAAGTTAGAGTCGGGAGAAGCCGATGTTCAGGTTCGCGCGGGAGCGCTCTGCGTCGCGTCATGTCAAACTTCGTTACACTTCCTCCACAACTACAGTATGGACCAATCAACACCACTAACCGTCGCCGTGGGGACAATAGCATCATGCACGTTCGTCTTTGTTGACCCACGGGTTATCCTTACTCCTGCTCACCCAGGCTTCCCCCATAGCCGTCACAGGTGCCCTGATTGCTGGTACCTATGCTCTAGCTAGACGAAGAGGACAAACTGTTGCCAGTATATACGCTGCATCAGCAGCCCTTAATTGCGGGATCGCAGGGGCCACTTTCTTCAGTACGTCAATCGTGCGATTTCCCCTTGTACTCTTGTGTCGCTCACTCTCTTGTAAGGTATTCGGGGATACGTTGTCGTGCCACTTCTGAACGAAGTGCTGCCATCAAGATTGCATGAACGAGAGAGACGACGAAAGTCCCTGGCTTCGTCTGAAGTGTCTGCGGGTGGTGCTATGACCTGGGGAGCCATGAGGTTACATCGCACGCTCGACTCTGCTCTGAGCGGGGGGATCACGGGGAGCGTCCTAAATACCTGGAAGCGTTCGTCTCGTCCTCTTCATCCTCCTTCAGCTTCGGGTTGTATCTGACCCACCTAGTCTTTCCTTTTAGGCGGGACTCGTGGTACATTCGCTGGGTTCATGTTCGGATCAGTCTTTTGCACCTTCGGACAGGCGCTCTACAACGAGTTTGGTGTCCAACGCATAAAATTCATTTCTCGAAGGTATCATATTCCCTCCCAGTCGCCGACACCCATGACCTTGGAGCCTTCGGAACCCC
>Ga0307509_10004458_pt1 | contig 20165 bp, 21 predicted proteins | sample 10_EM_MG_FD_202245 | JGI IMG/M metagenome (GOLD analysis project Ga0307509, IMG submission 202245) | Populus trichocarpa ectomycorrhiza microbial communities from riparian zone in the Pacific Northwest, United States - 10_EM | ecosystem: Host-associated > Plants > Roots > Unclassified | place...
GTCAACGAGGCCGGCGTGCTCGACTATCACTGGCGCGTCGATGGAGTCGAGACCACGAACTACGAAGCCGCCGACCATTCGGCGATCGGCTTCGACGCGCCGAGCCCCGCCGCACCGCACACCGTGACGGTCGACCTCACGCCGTCGGATACGTGTGGCGGAGAGCAGGGCAACGCCACCGTGTTCGTCCATGACCCGAACGCCGCCACCGTGATGTACCGGCTGCGCGTGATCCCGCCGGCGGAGCTCGCGCCGCCGCAGGAGACGTTGATCGTGGTCCAGGGCCACACCGACGCCCAGCGCCCCGTGCTCGCCGATCCGGGCCTCGTGCTCGCGGGCTCGGTCACTTCCGCCGCGACGCCGATTCCCGCGTACGTGACGTTCCGTCCCGTCGCCGGGCCTGGCTTCGGCGTCGTCACGACCGGTACGTTCAGCGCGCATCTCCAGCTCCTCGCGCACGTCGTCACCGTGATCCCGCAGGACAACGCGCTCGCGCCGCGGATGTTCATGTGGACGCCGGCCCTCGGACCGAACGCGTTCCCCGTCGACGCGGGCACGGCGGTCCACGGCATCGTCCGCGACCGCAGCAACAACCCACTCCAGAACGCGCAGGTCCAGCTCGAGCAACTCGGCCTTCCGTCCACGATCGCGACGACGGACAGCCTGGGTCAGTTCACCGCACGCGTCGCGTTCGACGCGATCGATCCGATCACGGCCATCGTCACGCCGCCGGCGACGAGCGGGTTGCCGCGCCTCACCGCGACCGGCAACTTCGATCTCGCACAGCAAGTTCAGGTCTCGTACGCCGCGAGTCCGGCGCCGTGCAGCCTCGCAGGCACGCCGGTCAAGCGCGGCGGTGCAAACCAGGCCGGCGCGATCGTCACGGTCGTCGGCACGCTGGCCGCGACCGCCGGCGCCGTGACCGCCGGCGTCACCGCGAACGCGACGGGCACGGTCCACGTCGTCGCGACCGCGGGTGGCGGTGGCACGTTGCCGGCGATGCTCGTGCCGAGCGCCAGCCTCGACGCGGTGATCCAGCTCGCGCCGGCCGACTACGCGGTCGCCGCGCTCGATGCGAGCACGTGCGCCGCGCAGGTCCTCGATGCGCCACCGATGATCGGTGCGAGCGGCGTGGTCGTCGATCCGCAGATGCATCCGCTTGTCGGTGCGCGCGCGGAAGCGTTGCCGATCGGATCGCTCGGCAGCGCGAACCTCGTCCCCGTCCAGGCGATCACCTCGACCGGCGGTGCGTACACGCTCCAGCTCGCCGCCGGCGCGCACTACACCGTCCGGTTCTACGACCCGGGAGGCCACGGCGCGCCGCTCGCGTATCCCAACCTCACCGGCGCGGGTCTCCCGGCGACGGCGCAGCTCGAGCCGGCGATCGCGCTCACCGGCACCGTCGAGGTGATCGGCAACTCGAACGCGATCGAGAACGCGTCGGTCCAGATCCTGTGTGCCGACTGCACCGGGGTCGCGGCGAGCCAGCCGATCGCGCAGACCGCGACGGACATCACCGGCGCGTACCGCGTCGCGGTGCCCGACCCCGGAGACCTGTAGGATCGAGGCATGAGGCTCGTCGCGATCGCGATCGTCGTGTGCACGTGGACCGCCGCGTTCGCCGAGCCGGCGCCGCCGGTCCAGCGCGCGGTCGCGCTGTTGCCGCTCGACGCCGACGCGAAGCTCGAGCTCTACGGCCAGCCGGTCGCGAACGAGATCTCTCACGCGCTGGTCCAGGCCGGCGTCGAGGTCGTGCTCGTCGGGCCGAAGATGGCGGTGCCGGAGACCGCGCGGCTCGTCGTCGACGGCACGATCAAGGCGGGCAAGGGCGAGGTCGTGACGATGTCGGTCCGCGTCCGCGACTCGCGCGACGGCACGGTCTACGACACGCTCGTCGTCACCGCCGAGAAGATGACCGCGATCGATCACGCGCAGCAGGAGCTGAGCGCGAAGGTCCTGCCCGCGGTGAAGGGCCGGCTCGCGACGCTGATCGAGCAGGACAAGGCGGCGCTGCTGCCGAAGACCGTCGAGGATCCGAAGCGCGCGGTCAAGCCTGCGCCGAAGCTGGCGGCGATGCTGACCTCGATCTACGCGAGCCCGGGCGCCGCGGCGGGCGTGGTCGCGCTGCGCACCGCGCTCGATCACGAGATCGCGCCGTGGGCGACCCATCGCCATCACGAGATCCGCACGCTCGAGCCGGCCCAGCTCGGCGGCAAGGCCGCACCGAAGACCGTGGCCGCGCAGCAGGCCGAGCTGTCGATCGAGCTCGACGTGCTCGACCTCGATGTCGTCATCGACAAGGTCCCGCTCGCGACCGCGCGGGTCCACGTCCGGATCGCCGATACGCGGAGCGTGGTGTTCGATCGCGTGATCGTCACGGACACGATCGTCGGCGAGAAGGACATGGACAAGACGAAGCTCGCGGAGCGGGTCGCGCGCGAGGTGCTCGCGATCGCAGATCCGCAACTGAAGCGCAGGATCTCGACGTGGTGGTGACGCGCGCGCTCGCGATCGTCGTCCTGATCGCCGCGACCGCCGCGGCCGATCCGGCGAGCGATCTGCGAAGCGCGAACGCGGCGGCGAGTGCGGGCGACTGGGTGAAGGTCCAGGCGCTCGTCGATCCGTTGATCAACCCGTCGCTCGCACCGGCGGATCTCGCGGAGGCGTATCGGCTCGCCGGGCTCGCCGCGTTCTTCACGCACGCGACCGAGCGAGCGGAGCAGGACTTCGTCCTCTATCTCAAGCTCGATCTCGGCGGGCATCTCGATCCGGCGCTGTATCCGCCGGAGGTCGTGAACTTCTTCAACGACGTCCGCGCGCGCCATGCGGCCGAGCTCCGCGCGGCGAGACCGCGACCGAACCGCTACTGGATCCTCTCCCTGTTGCCGCCGTTCGGGCAGTTCCAGAACGGCGAGAGCGGGAAGGGCTGGGCGCTCACCGGCATCATGGCCGCCACGCTCGGCACGAACATCGTGACGTACTTCTACCTCCGCTCGTGGTGCCACAACGCGGGCAACACCTGCGACGACTCGGGCAAGGATCACTTCCGCGGCGCGCAGACGCTGAGCACGCTGAACCTGATCGGCGGCGCCGGATTTATTCTCACGTACGCGTACGGGGTGTGGGATGGAGTACGAGGCTATCGCCGTCGCTCGTTCGAGCTCGCTCCGTATGTAAGTGCGACCGGCGAAGTCACCACGCTCGGAATTGGGGGCTCGTTCTGATCATCGTGGTGTTACACCCATGGGCCACAGCCCCCGAAGCGATCGCCGTGAGATCAAAGTGTCGTCGCTAGCCCTCAGTGCATAGCCCGTAGTAGATTGCTGGAGTGAGGCAGCCCGTTCCATTCGGGAAATACCTCCTGCTCGATCGCATCAGCGTGGGCGGGATGGCCGAGGTCTTCAAGGCCAAGTCCTATGGCGTCGAGGGCTTCGAGAAGATCATCGCGATCAAGCGAATCCTCCCGACGATGGGCGAGGACCGCGACTTCATCAAGATGTTCATCGATGAAGCGAAGATCGCGGGTCAGCTCGCGCACGCGAACATCTGCCAGATCTTCGAGCTCGGCCGGATCGACGGCTCGCACTTCATCGCGATGGAATACATCTGGGGCAAGGACCTGCTCCAGATCCAGAACCGCGTCCGCAAGCTCAAGCAATCGATCCCGATCCCGATGGCGTGCTTCGCGATCGCGAAGGTGCTCGAGGGTCTCGACTACGCGCACCGCAAGCGGGACCCGCTCGGTCGGCCGCTCGAGATCGTCCACCGCGATTGCTCGCCGCAGAACGTGCTCGTGTCGTACGAGGGCGAGGTCAAGGTCATCGACTTCGGCATCGCGAAGGCGACGTCGCGCAACTCGCGGACGATGGCCGGCGTGCTGAAGGGCAAGTTCGGCTACATGTCGCCGGAGCAGGTCCGCGGCCTGCCGCTCGATCGCCGCAGCGACATCTTCGCGCTCGGCACGATGCTCTACGAGTGCCTCACCGGCGAGCGCCTGTTCATGGGCGAGACCGACTTCTCGACGCTCGAGAAGGTCCGCAACGTCGACATCGCGCGGCCCCGCGACATCAACCCGGCGATCCCCGAAGCCGTCGAGAAGGTGATCCTGAAGGCGCTCGCGAAGGACGTCGACGATCGCTACCAGTGGTGCAGCGAGATGCTCGCGGATCTCCAGGCGTACTTGATGAGCCAGGACGTCGTGTTCACGGCGAAGTCGCTGTCGAGCTGGCTGAAGGACGTGTTCTCTCCCGAGATCGAGCGCGAGCGCCAGCAGCTCGAGCAGTACAAGCGGGTCGGCCGCGATGGCCTGATCGGCGGCCTGCCGTCGGCGGAGGCGGATAAAGATGTCGTCGGTCAGCTCGGCGAGGCCGGCGCGCCCGAGGGCGACGCGACCACACTCGGCGGTCCGAGCTTCGACGACATCGAGAAAGAGATCGCGCAGAACGCGGCGCCGAGCGTCGACCAGGCGCCGCAACAACCGGCGCGCCGCGCGCAGACCGACGGCGACGACTCGAACGACTTCGGCGAGGAAGCGCCGACCGAGATCTTCGGCGACTCGATCGATCCGGCCCAGATCCCGGCGATGGCCGCCGCGGCCGCTGCCGCCGCCGCCGCGAAGAGCGGTCGCCAGCCGACGAGCCCGCCGCAGACCAAGCCGCCGCGGCCGCCGCCCGCGGGTCGCGCGCCGACGATGCAGCGCCCGCAAGAGGTCCCGGTCAGCGCGAGCCAAAGCGGCCAGCACGCGGCGCAACCGCGCGCCGGCTCGACGAGCGCACCGCCGATGCCACCGCCGCCGCAGTACGCCGGCGCCCAGGCGTCGCCCGCGCAGGGCATGCCGTATCCGAACCAGCCGTACGGCTCCGATCCGGGCCAGCCGAACGGCACGCCGAATCACATGCAGGCGCAGTCGGGGCTCGCGAATCCGAACCAGCCGCCCGCGCGCACGGTGCTCGGCATGACCGCGCCGGTGCCGCCGCCGCTCGGTGGCAACGCGACCGGGCCGCAGCAGATGCTGCCGCAACAGCCATACCCGCAGTCGGGTCCGTACCCGCAGCAGCAGCAACCGTACGCGCAGCAAGCGCCGTATCGCCCGTCGGGGCCGATGCAACAGCAGCCGTATCCGCAGCAGCAAAACCCGTATCCGCAGTACCCGCAGGGTCCGTATCCGTCGGGCTCGATGCCCGGCTACAACCCGCCCGCCTACGGCTATCCGGGATCCGGACCGATGCAGGCGACGCCGCTCGATCAGCTGCAACCGCAGGTCGAGGGCAAGCGCTCGACGCTCATTCGCGACATCTTGATCGGCGTCGCGATCGCGGCGCTCGTGCTCGGTGGGTTCTTCGTCGTCAAGATCTTCATCCTCGACAAGAAGGATGACGCCCAGCCGACGACCACGACCTCGACGATCGCGACGATCCACATCAGCATGGCCGCCGGCATCACCGCCGACCTGATCGTCGACGACAAGAAGATCGCGACGGTACGCGACGGCCTCGACGTGCCGGTCAGCGCGGGCCAGCGCCACGTGGTGCTCGCCGGTCCGAACGGCGGCAAGTGCGAGACCAACGTGAAGCTCGAGGCCGGCAAGACCACGCCGCTCAAGTGCCAGCTGACTGCACCGCCGCCACCGCCGCCGGCCGACACCGGCAGCGCGACGGGCAGTGCGGGAAGTGCGGCGCCGGCCGCGACCGGTAGCGCCGGCAGTGCCGTGACGCCGGCGAGCGCGGGCAGCGCCGCGACGCCCCCGCCGGCGACAGGCTCCGGTGCGGGCTCGGCGGTGAAGACGGGTACGACGGCGTCGGCCGCGACCACCCAGAGCTCGAGCTCGACGACGACCGCATCGATCGACAAATCGATCGACAAATCGGTCGACAAGACGGTCACCCGCCCGGCGACGCCGAAGACCGAGACCAAGGTCGCGACGGCAGAACCGAAGACCGAGCCGAAGATCGACGCGACCCGGAAGACCGACACGCCGAAGAGAGTCGAGGCGGCCGATCCGAAGCCCGCGGACACCTCTGGCAAGGGTTACCTCGTGATCACGTCGAAGCCCTCGGCGAAGATCGCGATCGATGGCGTCGAGACCGGTCGCTCGACGCCGATCAGCGGCACGTCGATGCCGCTGTCGCCGGGCAAGCACAAGGTCACCTTCATCATGGGTGACGATCGCTACACGTTCCCGGTCACGATCGGCGCCGGCAAGACCGAGCGCCTCGACAAAGACCTCCAGTAGCCCGCAGTGCGCGGCTAAGACGTCTTGTTCTCGTGCTGCTCGAGCTCGCTGAGCTTGGCCTCGAGCTCCTGGATCCGATCGGCGAGCGTCTTGACGTCCTTCTGGACGCCGGCCCACGGGTTGATCGTGTGCTGGATGCCCTCGATCGCGCCGCGGATCTTGCCGTCGACTTCCTTCTGCCAGTCCTCGAGCCGGTGCTTCGACTGATCGACCCACTCGCGAAGGACGGCGAGGCTGCGCTTCTTGTCGTTTGCCTCGCCCTCGGCCTCGGTCGGCGCGTCGGGTGGCGGGGGCGTCTCGTCACCATCATGCCCGTGCTCGCCGTCGCGCTTGCCGGGGAGGATGCTCTGGACCCGGCGCTGCGCCTCGGCGAACCACTGGCCGCCGCTCTGGATGATGTTGCGCATCGCGCCGAGGGGCAGGAAGCTCCGCTGCTTCTTCTCTTCCTCGAAGATGATCTGGGCCAAGGTGACCGTGGTCAGGTCTTCCTTGGTCTTGTTGTCGACGATCTTGACGTCGTCGCCGTTCCGGATCATCTCGCTGATCTGGTCGAGCGTGACGTACCGACTGTGCTCCGTGTCGTAGAGCTTGCGGTTCGCGTAACGCTTGATGATCCGCGTGTCCGGCATGGGTCCTCTAGTGATTCCAACGCTATCACGCACCGCGCAAAACCCGCTACGTGTCACACTAATTCACGTGGGGCCCGACCACATCATCCAGCGCCTGCGGGCTCTACGGGACCCACGGATCCGTGCGCTGACGCTCGTCGAAGCGTTCGGTGAGGGTGAACCGGTTTCGTGGGTCGAGGCGCTCGCCGCGATCGTGACCCGGGCGCACAGCGTGGACGACGCGGACGCGCTCGAGGTCCTCGAGACGATCACGCAGGCGGTCGGCGATCCCGGGATCCCGTACGCGCGGCGCAAGAGCCTCTACGAGGCGGCGATCGAGCGCAACCTGCCGGCGATCGCGCGGCTGTTCCTGGTCGCGTCACCGGCGGTCCCGGTGCCGGTCGCGCTCGCGAAGCAGCTCGGGCCGGAGCGTCCGCTGCGGCCGACCGACAAGCCGCTCACGCTGGGCGAACGCAAGTCGCTCGCGCGCACCCACCACCGCGACAAGATCCTGTTGATGGTGCGCGATCCGCACCCCGCCGTCGTCGACATCTTGCTCGGCAATCCTCACGTCACCGAGTCCGACGTCGTGAAGATGGCGGCCGCGCGCCCCGCGGTGCCGGACTCGCTCGCGAAGATCGCGGCGCATCCGCGGTGGTCGGTGCGCCACGCGGTGAAGCGCGCGCTCGTGTTGAACCCGATGACGCCGCTCGCGGACGCGATCCGGATCGCGACCACGCTCAAGGCGGGCGAGCTCGCGGAGCTCGCGGCCGACGCCTCGCTCGCCGAGCCGCTGCGCCAGCACGCCGCTGAGGTCCTCAGCAACGTCCAGCAGCGGCCGCGCGCCTGACTACGCTTCCTTCTTCTTCTTGCGGCGGACGACGACTTCTTCCCACTCCCCGTCGTCGCTGTCGCCTTCTTCGATCTGCGCCTTCGCGCCGCCGGCGGCGACCGCCTTGACGGCTTTCGCGTCCTTGACGTCGTCGTCGGCGTCCACGTTGGAGGCCTTCTTGAAATTCTTGATACTTCGACCGAGCGCGTCGCCGATGCCCGGGAGCTTGTTAGCGCCGAACACGACGAGGACGATCAAGAGGATGACGATGAGCTCGCCCATTCCGGGCATGGCATTTCTCCTTGTGGTCTCGCGAGAGTAGCACTGTTCGCACGGCCGGCTGAAAAACTGCCTGAAAACTTGGTGAAACCTTCGAGCGCCGCCTATGTTTCGACGCATGCGCGCGCTAGTGCTCCTGGCCCTCGGCCTCGGGACCACGGCGGCTTACGCCGGACCCGAGACGGACGTTCACGCCGGCGCCCAAGTCGCCCCGCCGGTCCACGCGGGAGAGCCCACGCTCGCGCAAGATCTCGAACAGCGGCGCAACATCCGCGGCTGCAACGCGGGCGAGTCCTGCGCGCGCCCGAGCGAGGTCCTTCGCGAGTACGAGCTCGAGGCGTTTCCGCGCCCCGGCGCGAACCCGTGGATCGACGAGCGCACCGCGCCCGGCAGTCGCGTCGAGGGCGCGATCGCGAAGAAGGTCAAGCGCCCGAGCGAGCTCCGTCCCGATCAACCGTGGCTCGACAAGCTCGCGATGCCCGATCTGCCGGTGACGTGGTCGCCGAAGCTGATCGACTACCTGATGTTCTACAAGGACGATCCGCGCGGCCGCTCGATCATGACGAGCTGGCTCGCCGCGCAGGGCCGCTATCGCGACCTGATCGTGAGCCACCTCCGCAAGGCCCACCTGCCCGAGGATCTGCTCTACGACGCGATGATCGAGTCGTCGTACGACAACGAGGACTCGTCGTCGGCCGGCGCGCTCGGCTTGTGGCAGTTCATGCCGGCGAACAGCAAGATCTACGGCCTCCGCCGCGATCGCTGGGTCGACGAGCGGATGGATCCGCTGCGCTCGACGATCGCGCAGATGGACTACTTCCAGGATCTCTACCAGCGGTTCGGCGAGTGGCAGATCGCGCTCGCGGCGTTCAACGTCGGCTACGGCGCGGTGCTCCGCTCGATCGCTCGTTACAACACGAACGACTACTACGCACTGTGCGCGTACGAGAACGGTCTGCCCTGGGAGACCTGCCTGTACACGCCGAAGGTGCTCGCCGCCGCGATCGTCGGTCACAACCGCGCGGCGTTCGGCTACGGCGAGGTCAAGGAGCAAGCGCCCGAGCAGTGGGACGAGGTCGCGGTGCCGACGTCGCTCACGTTCGCGATGATCGCGAAGGTCGCCGGCGCGAAGGAAGACGACATCAAGCGGCTGAACCCGCAGCTCCGCCGCGGCCGCACGCCGCCGGGAGAGGCGGGCTACCTCGTCCGCGTGCCCGCCGGCGCGAAGCCGGAGTTCCAGAAGAAGCTCGCCGAGCTCGAGAGCGAGTGGGGCGGCTACGACTCGTACGTGCTCGCGCACGGCGAGCGGCTCGAGGACGTCGCGACGACCTACGGCCTGTCGCTGAACGCGCTGCGCAAGCTCAACGCGATCGATCGCGAGGCCGAGCTCGACGGCGGCACGCTGCTCGTCGTCCCGAAGATCAGCGAGGACCAGCGCGCGAAGAACCGCGCGAAGGCGAAGGCCAAGCTGCTCGGCTCCGGCGTCGATCAGAAGGACGGCGAGCAGCTGATCGTCGCGATCCCCGACAAGGACTTCGTCGTCGCGAACAAGCAGCGCGTGTTCTATCGCGTCGTCTCCGGCGACACGCTCGCGAGCGTCGCGAAGGCGCTCGACGTCAAGGCGAGCGAGCTGCGCGGCTGGAACGGCGTCGACGACGACGGCAAGCTCCACCCCAAGATGGTGCTCGTCGCGTGGCTGCCGCCCCAGTTCGACGCGGCGAAGCACGAGGTCACGTTCCTCGACGACAGCGCGGTGATCGTCGTCACGCGCGGCTCGCCGGAGCACCTCGATCTCGCGGAGGCGCGCGCCGGCCGGGTCCGCACGAACTACATCGCGAAGGGCAAGGAGAAGCTCGCCGACATCGCGAAGAAGTTCGGGATGGGCTCGCACGATCTCGCCCGGATCAACCGGATCTCCTCCGACACCGTCCTCGAGAAGGGCCAAGCGTGTATCGTTTACGAGGTCAAAGATCCCGATCGCTCGAAGCGCGCCGACGAGCAGTGGCACAAGACGCCTCGCGCGCGTCGCGGCAAGGTCTCGACGGAGCGCGCGCAGCGCACCGCGAGTCATCCTGCCGAGGACGAACCCGTGACGAAGCCGTCGCAGACCGACGAGTGACGAAGCATGAAGTCGGCGCGTTTCGCCCCGACGTGTGCCATCATCGCGGGCCATGAAGTCAGCCCTATTCCTTTCGCTTCTCCTCGCAGCGTGTGGTGGTGACGACGGAACGACGATGCCGGACGCGGCCGGCTCGGGCTCCGGCTCGAACACCAACAAGGTCACCACGGTGTCGTGCACCGGCGCGACCAAGGCGGCGACGGTGACGACCGAGGAAGGCGTTTTGCACTACGAGTATTCGACCGACACGACCGGCGCGACCCCACCGACGATCAGTACAGGTGGCATCGTCGAGTTCAAGACGTCGGCGACGCACAACGTGATCCCGACGACCGGGGCCAGCTTCCCGTCGGATCCCGGCTTGAACGTCGGCTTCAATGCGGACGTTTGCTTGAAGTTCTCGACCGCGGGCGATTTCAACTTCGCCTGCATCACGCACGGCTTCAAAGGCAAAATCATCGTCCAGTGAGCAGAGGTTCGGCCCGCAGAACGGGCTCATGGGGCCGGCGATGATCGACCGGATGAATCTCGAGGAGCGCGTTCGCCCGCGATTGGAGTAGCCGAGCGGCTCTCGACAAATGACCTCAACGTGTTGGGAGGTCAATGCTCTTTGACGAGACGAGCTGTCGGACGTAGTCGCGGCCGGCCGTATTTAGGCGGCGCAAGGCGAAGCGCGTAACTCGGCGATCCGAGAACAGCGACCAATTTCCGAGCAGCTCAACCGCGAAGCCCCAGAAGTCTCGGTCGTGTTCCATCCGGGCGCAGAACGAGTCGACGGCATGTTCTCTCGTCTCGCCGGCCCGCGCGCCGCCGGTCACCGGCATCTTGGCCGGGTGGGCGACGACGTTACGCAGGTCGCGAAGAGCCTCGATCTCGTCGGCGAAACCGTCGTTGAGGTGACGGGAGAGGTCCACGCCGCCATCGTCGATACAGAACAACAACTCCTGAAGGAAGCAAAGGCTCGTCGTCGCCCACAGCCAATGGCCGGCGCCAGCGTGGCGATGGACGTCGGAGACCAATCCGTCGATCGTCCACGGCCCCAGAGATTCGTGATGAGCTTCGCGGTCGGCGGCCGCGTGGTGCGCGATCATCCGGCGCCGAACCCAGCCGTCGAGCGTAGTGACGTACGCACGGTCGGATAGCCATGTGGCGCTCCACTCGTCTTCCCACGAGCGATCGAGGCTCACGACTCGCGAGTCAAGGTGAGCTGCACGGCCTTGTAGTCCTGCCGTGCGGAGGCTGCGGCATCGGGTCCATAAAATGCGTTGATGTCGTCCGGTGCAACAGGGTTCGCGTACGCGACCGTGTACACGCGAGGAGCGCCGAAATCCCACGTCACGAACCGCCACGGCTCGTTGAGGTTCAAGCCGATCGTGTGCCCCCAGGTGTAGACGCCTGCCTCGGAGAGCGCAGCCCAGGTCCAGTCGTGCGGATTGTCAGCGAGCGACACCTGCACCAGGTCGAGACACACGAGCTCGCGATCATTGGCACGATCAGCCGCTAGTCTTGGAAGCACCGCGCTCGCGAATCGGGTCGGGGCGCCTCCGACGCCTTGCCCAGGACCAACAAACTCACCAGGGATCATCCGGTTCATCTCGTGGTGGGGGTATGTTCTTGCCGGCGTCGCCATCTCCGAAGGCTACCGCGAACCATCGCTAGTTGTCCGACGCCGATTTCCAGCTCCGTTGAGACACCGGCGGCAGACCCGATGTTCGCAGCGGTTCCGTTCGCGGCCGAGTCCTGTGAAGCCGCCGCGTTACGCTGGTGCCGGCAGGGGCGCGGTGCGTCCAGCTAGAAGTCGAAGCCGGCCGCGAGCGACAGCGTGGTCTGCGCCTTCGCCGTGTCCTTCGAGTCGCACGCGGTCGTCGTCGACATCGGCGCACACGCGGTGTTCGTGCCGAGCTGGTCGTCGAGCGAGGTGCCGGCGAGCGCGAACTGCGCTTCCAGCGTGATCTGGAAGACGTAGTACTGGAGCTTGGTGCCGACGAAGAACCGGTTGCGATAGATCGTGTCCTGATCGTGGAACACGAAGTCGTTCATCGAGTCGGACTCGTTGCCGGGCTGGAGCGGATCGATATTCGGCGTGCCGTCGATCACCTCGGAGCGCGGGATGATCATCAGGAGGTCCCAGCCGACGAACGGATCGAACCGCCACGTGCCGCCGACGCCGAAGTGCTTCGACACGGTGATGTCGAGCGACGCCGAGGTCAGGTCGAGCTCGCGCTGGGTCATCAGGCGCGACACGGCGCCGCGGACCGCGAGGCTGGGCAGCGGGAGGTCGTGATAGCCCTCGTGGAGCGACGCCTTCGCGTAGAGCTGGCCGGTCCACATGTGCGAGTCGATCAGGTGGACCGCGCCCGCACCGAACTCGAACGACGGGATCGGGAACCACAGGCCCTTGCGCGCGAAGAACCCGATGGTCTGGAGCGAGGATGGCGCCGTGCCGGCGAGGGCGCGCCAGTAGGTGGCGCCGCGATCGATCGTCGTCGACGAGTAGTCGACCGTCATCTGGAAGCCGGAGAAGCCGAGCGAGTCGGCGGGCGTGAGGAGGTGCGGCGCGAGCACGGTGCCGAGCTGCGAGGACAGCGCGCGGAACGCGAGGCTGTCGCCGACGAAGCTGGTCGGGTTGCCGGAGCTGTCGGTGATCGGCACGCCGAGCCGCGACATCACGAGATCGTTCGAATCGGCGCGGGCCACCGAGGCCCACAGCACGACTGCCGACGCGATCGCCGCTCGCATGGTCGCGAGCGTAACACTGTCACTTGTGGAACACGAACGGGTAGGTGACTTCCAGCGTGCCGCCGTTCTCGATCGGAGGGAGCGCGAGCTGCTGGAACGTGGTGCGGAGGCAGTCGTCGAAGCTGGCGAGGAGCGGGCGACCCTGGTCGTCGGCGATCTGGTGAGCGTCGATCACGGTGCCGATGTCGGGGTCGCTGGTCAGCGTGAGCTTGGCGGCGATCCGGGTCTCGTCGTCGGTCAGGTTCGGGATCGCGGCCGAGTAGCAGTCGGCGAGCAGCGGGATGGCCTCGCGCATCGCGGACCGGATCGTGGTCTTCATCTCGTCGGGGTGCTCGGGATCGAGCGTCGTGGTGGGGAGGCGCGGCGGGGCCTCGCGCGCGTGGATGGCGGCGGCGCCGCCCGGCGACGAGCCGGTGCGCGCGGCCTGCGCCGTCGCGATCTGGTCGGCGAGCCGGCGGCGGTCTTCCTTCGTCGCGAGCCGGGTCGCGTGCTGGATCTTCGTCGGTGGCGCGGCCGCGGGAGGCGGCGGATCGTCCGCGACCGCCGGGTGCGGGGTCGAGCGGTGGAACAGGAAGTACGCGAGTGCCGCGACGACGACCAGGCCGAACAGGCTCGCGGACTTCATGGCTGCGAGACACCCGGTGCCCTCGCGCGTTGCATGATACACCCCGACCATGGCCGCGTACGCGACGATCACCGTCGAGGATCAGGGTCCCGTCGCGCGAGTGACGCTGAACCTGCCCGACAAGCGCAACCCGATCAGTCCCACGATGTGCGGCGAGCTGCTCGACGCGTTCAAGGCGATCCAGGCCCACGTGATCGTGCTGACCGGCGCCGGCAAGGTGTTCTCCGCCGGCGGCGACCTCGCGGGGATGCAGGCGGATCCGGCCCCGCGTCAAGATCCCGGTGGGCCCGGGCTGCCCGAGGCCCCCGGCGTGCCACCGGCGAGCCTCGTCGAGCTGTTCACGGCGATGCACGACCTCGGCAAGCCGGTGATCGCGATGGTCAACGGCCACGCGCTCGCGGGTGGGCTCGGCCTGATGGTCGCGTGCGATCTGGTCGTCGCCTCGGACACCGCCCAGTTCGGCACGACGGAGATCTCGGTCGGCCTGTGGCCGATGATGATCACCGCGGAGCTCGCGCGCTCGGTCGGCCGCAAGCAGGTGCTCGAGATGATGCTGACCGGCAAGAAGCTGAGCGCGGCCGAGGCGGTCGCGTGCGGGCTCGTGAATCGCGCGGTGCCGGCGGATCGCCTCGCGGCCGAGACCATGGCGCTCGCGACCGAGATCGCGGGGCGCTCGCCGGCGGCGATTCGCCTCGGCCTGCGCGCGTTCTATCGCTCGCAGGACATGGAGCACGAGCCGCAGCTGCGCTACCTCCAGGGCGAGCTCGGCCGGGTGCTCGCGCTCGACGATGCGAAGGAGGGCATCGCCGCGTTCTTGCAAAAGCGTGCACCGATCTGGAAGGGCAAGTGATCGAACGGTCATGACCGTCCTCCGCATCGATCACGTCCAGCTCTCGATCCCGCCCGACGGCGAGGCCGAGGCGCGCAGGTTCTACGGCGAGGTGCTCGGGTTCCACGAGGTGGCGAAGCCCGAGGCGATGCGCGCGCGGGGTGGGATGTGGTTCGCGGAGGGGATCCACCTCGGCCTCGAGCCGGAGATGAAGCCGCTCGTGAAGGCGCACCCGGCGCTCGTCGTCGACGACCTCGACGCGCTCGTCGTGCGATTGGCAGCCGCCGGCGTGGCGTTCACCGAGGCCCACGATCAACCGGGCGTGCGGCGCGGTCACATCCGCGATCCGTTCGGCAACCGGATCGAGCTCGTCGCGGATGCTTAGCTGGACCGCGCATCCCGCGGCGCGCCGGCCGAAGGACGCGATGCTCGCGGCGTGCGTGATCTCGCTCGCGATGTATGCGGTGCTCGCCGGTGCGCGCTCGGCGTGGCTCGCGGTGCTCGCGGGCGTGGTGCTCGTGATCGCCGCCGGACCGTTTCTGTTTCGCACCCACTACGAGCTCGATGCGGACGGGATCTCCGAGCGGCGCGGGTTCGTGACCCGGTCGCGGCGATGGACAGACCTGCGCCGGTTCGACGTCGGCCGCGACGCCGCGCTGGTCAGCCCGTACGCCCGCCCGCGCTGGCTCGATCGCTATCGCGGGATCACGATCTACTTCGACGGTGGTGATCGCGCCGCGGTGATCGCCGCGCTCGAGGCGCACCTTGGAGCCTGATGATGACGCGATGCTCGACGAGCTTGCCGACGCGATCGTGAAGCGGAGGTTAGAGACGCCCGCGCTGTTCTTCCTCGAATCGATGCGGCCGTTGTCGTTCGTCGGCAGCCAGATGATGGTGTTCTTCCGCCCGTTCGTGCAGCTGGTGTGGGCGAACCCGCGCAGGTGGGACCAGGTCTCGCGCGTGCTCGAGCAGCGCGACTCCGTCGAGGCCCTGGCGCGCAAGCTCGAAGCCCGTATGTAGGTGGTACCGCGCGGTACCACGTGCAAGGTGTGCGGCGGGATGTCGGCGTACCAGCGACCCGCCGCGATCCAGCCACTTACGCTGGCATCGTCGTTGCTGAATAGCCAGGTCATGCGGATCACCTCTCTCGTTTTGCTTGGTTCTCTCCTCGGTTCCTCGGCGTGCATGCGCGGCGACAAGTCGGGTTCCACCGACACCGCCGAGAGCGCACTCGACTCCTCGGACTCGGTCTCGGCCGAAGGCGACCTGATGGCCGCGAACGTCGACGGCGCGAGTGTCGCGGGCCTCACCGCGCTCACCGCCGATCAGATCGCGATCGCGATCGTCGCCAACATCCACGCGAAGTGGCCGAACGCGTGCGCGCAGGTCACCGCGACGGGCAGCGACATCCAGGTCGTCTACGACGACTGCAGCGGCCCGCGCGGCCTCGTCCACGTGACCGGCACGCTCGACCTCGCGATCTCGCTGACCGCGGGCGGCGGCATCGCGATCCACGCGACCGGCACCGACCTCCAGGTCAACAACGCGGTGCTCGACGTCGATGCCGACGCGGTCTACACGATCAGCGGCACCGAGCGCTCGCTCGCGGTGACGTCGCACGGCTCGGGCGTCGGCCCGCGCGGCAACGACATCGATCACCAGGGCAACTACACGCTGACCTGGGATCCGACGACCGGCTGCGGCTCGATCGACGGCCACTGGCAGACCGACTTCTCGAACGCGACCGCGTCCGCGGAGCGCTCGAACGACCTCGCGATCTCGAAGTGCGTGGCCGCGTGCCCGACCGGCACGTTGACCCATCACTTCCTCGGCGGCCAGTCGATCACCGTGACGTTCGACGGCACGGCGACCGCGGCGTGGTCGGCGTCGACCGGTGCCACCGGCACCGTCGCGCTCGCCTGTCACTGACGGCGGCCGACCACGGTCGCGACGTATCCGAGATCGATCGCGAAGATGCCTGCCATCACGAGCATGAGGCTCAGGAGCGGCAGGCTGTTCAGCGCGAACGCGACCACGACGAGCAGGACGGCGACGGAGGGTAGGATCAGGGCGTCGGAAGTACGGAGGGACATGGACAGCTCCTGCTTCCAGAGGATTCACGCGCTGCGCCAGGCGAACCACGTGATCTCACGTCGAGGTGCCCGCAACGCGTGCGCCTCAGCCTGCATGGCCGCACGGGTTGCGCCCGGTGTAGGCTCGTCGCGTGATCGACCCGGCCGCGGTTCGCAGCGTGATCGCGACGGACTGCGGGTCGACGACGACCAAGGCGATCCTGATCGAGAAGAACGAGCGCGGTGAATACCGGCTCGCGGCGCGCGGCGAGGCGCCCACCACGGTCGAGGCGCCCGTCGAGGATGTCACGCGCGGCGTGGTCAACGCGGTGCGCGAGATCGAAGAGCTGCGCGGTCGGCGGTTCCTGGCGGAGGACGGGACGATCCTGCGGCCGCAAGACGGCGACGCCGGCACCGACCTCTACATCTCGACCTCGTCGGCGGGCGGTGGCTTGCAGATGATGGTCGCGGGCGTGGTCGCGAACATGACCGCCGAGAGCGCGGCGCGTGCGGCGCTCGGGGCGGGCGCGATCGTGATGGACTCGCTCGCGGCGAACGATCACCGGTTGCCGCACGAGAAGATCGAGCGGATCCGCCAGCTCCGTCCCGACATGATCCTCCTCGCGGGCGGCACCGACGGTGGCACTCGCAAGCACGTGATCGCGATGGCCGAGCTGTTGCGCGCGGCGCAGCCGAGGCCGCGGCTCGGCCACGCGTTCGCGCTGCCGGTGATCTATGCGGGCAACCGCGAGGTCGCGGCGGAGATCACCGGGATCCTCGGCGATCGAGTCGCGCTCCAGATCGTGCCGAACGTGCGGCCGCAGCTCGAGCGCGAGGAGCTCGGCCCTGCGCGCGATGCGATCCACGAGCTGTTCCTCGAGCACGTGATGCAGCAGGCGCCCGGCTACGCGAAGCTGATGAGCTGGACCGACGTGCCGATCATGCCGACGCCCGGTGCGATGGGCCTGATCATCGAGGAGCTCGCGAGGCGGCGCGGCGTGAATGTCGTCGGCGTCGACATCGGCGGCGCGACCACGGACGTGTTCAGCGTGTTCGACGGCGTGTTCAATCGCACGGTCAGCGCGAACCTCGGGATGAGCTACTCCATCTCGAACGTGCTCGCCGAGGCCGGGCTCGCGAACATCCAGCGCTGGGTGCCGTTCGAGCTCGAGCCGCACGAGCTGCGCGATCGCATCGGCAACAAGATGATCCGGCCGACGACGATCCCGCAGACCCTGGACGAGCTGAAGATCGAGCAGGCGATCGCGCGCGAGGCGCTGCGGCTGTCGTTCGTCCAGCACGAGCAGTTCGCGGTCAAGCTGCGCGGGACGCAGCGCTCGGTCGGCATCGGCGCGGCGTTCGACGAAGCCGAGAGCGAGTCGCTCGTCGACATGATGAAGCTCGACCTGCTCGTCGGTTCGGGCGGTGTCCTGTCGCACGCGCCGCGCCGGGTCCAGGCGATGCTGATGATGATCGACGCGTTCGAGGTCGAGGGCATCACCGAGCTCGCGGTCGATTCGATCTTCATGATGCCGCACCTCGGCGTGCTGTCGACGATCCATCCCGCGGCCGCGACCGAGGTGTTCGAGAAGGACTGCCTCGTCTACCTCGGAACCTGCATCGCACCCGTTGGAGGCAAACCCGGTGCGAAGCTGCTCGAGCTCGAGTGGCGACTCGCCGGCGGCGACTACAAGAAGGAGGAGCTGCGCCACGGTGAGCTCCGCGTCATCGAGCTGCGCGCGGGTGCGCATGCCGAGGCGATCATCAAGCCGATGCGCGGGGTCGACGCGGGAGCCGGTCCCGGCGAGGTGATCCATCGCCAGCTCCGCGGTGGCGTCGTCGGGCTCGTGCTCGACGGCCGTGGGCGCCGTCCGCTCGTCGTTCCCCGATCGCTTGGCGACGCGAGCGCTGCCCTCGGCCTCTATCCGGCGTGATCAGGCCTCGTAGAGCGAGGGCTCCGCGTTGTCGCCGTCGCTTGCCTTCCACCGGACGAGGCACGTCCTGGCCAGCCCGGCATCGGGCTCGCCGAGGAGGACCAGCGCGGCGCAGATGCACTCCCAGAATTCGAAGTGTTTGTTGGTCGCTGCCTTCGTCGCGATCGCACGGAGCGCTTCGAGCTTCGCCTCGGGCGTCTTCGCCTTGGCATAGCCGGCGAACGCGCGCTCGCCCTTCGCGTTGTGGAGGCGGCCCATCGCCCAGGCGCGACGGACCGGGTCGCGGAGCTTCGCGGGCAGTCGCACGCCGAGCTCGCGATGCGCACGTGCGAGCGAGTGCCAGGTTTGCCGGCCCGCCGCGGGCGCGTGCGCGGCCCAGTCGGTGACGAGGCGGGTCCAGATCCGGCGCGCGAGTGCTCCGGTCTTCTTGCGAGCGCGGGGCATCGCCCGCTCGAGCACCTCGATCTCGAGCGCCTCGCGCCGGCCCGACGTGCCGCCGTAGGGAACCTTCGCGGCCGCGGTGAGGAACGCGTCGACGTCGGGCCCGGCTCTCGGTGCGTCGAAGAGGAGCGTGTGGATCGCCGCATCGCGCAGCGCCTCGAGCGACTTCGCCATCGCGCGCGACGCTAGCATCAGCCGGGCTTCACCGCCCGATAACCGAGCGCGACGAGCATGCCGAGCACCGCGCAGCCGCCCCACAGGAGCAGCGGGCTGTACGCGAGCAGCCGCGGGCCGAAGATCGGCGACAGGCACGACGCGAGGCCCCACGACATCGAGTAGAAGCCCTGGTAGCGGCCGCGCGCGTGGACCGGCGCGCGATCGGCGACGAACGCCGACGCGGTCGGCGCGTTGAGGATCTCGCCGATCGTCCACACCGCGACCGCGAGCGCGTGGACGAGGAGAAGCGGCGCGACGCCGTGGAGCGCGAAGCCGAACCCCATGAGCAGCGACGACGCGGCGAGCACGGTGCGGCGATCGAACGGCGCGATCCACTCGGTGAGGTACGGCTGGAGCAGGACGATCAGGATCCCGTTCACCGACAGCACCGCGCCGTAGGCCTCGGGACCGAAGCCCTGGCTCTGCATCCAGCCGGAGAGCGTCACCGACAGCTGGAAGATGATGAACGCCTGGATCGCCGCGAGCGCCCAGAACGCCATGAACAGCCGATCCTTCAGGACGATCATGAACGACACGCCGCGCGAGGTCTGGCGCGTCGGATCGGGATGGGTCTCGGGCACGCGCACGAGGATCACGATCGCGAAGATCGCGCTGGTCGCGGCGTCGGCGAGGAACAGGGCGCGATACGAGACCATCGCGACCGCACCCGCGGCGACGGGCGCGATCGAGAACCCGAGGTTGATCGCCCAGTACAGCATCCCGTACGCGCTCTGGCGGTGCTCGGGCGGGACGACGTCGGCGATGAACGCGCTGACGGCGGGACGGTAGAGCTCGCCGACGAAGCCGAGCGTGAGCACGGCCGCGCCGAGCGTGTACAGCGACGTTGCTTCGCTGACCCACACCATGCAGGCGGCGCCGCCGAGCAACGAGATCACCATCGTCGCCTTGCGCCCGAGCCGATCGGCGAGGACACCGCCGGCGAGCGCGGCCGCGACCGCGCCGGCGCCGTTCAGCGCGATCACCGAGCCCGCTTCGCCGAGCGAGAGACCGCGGTGGCGGGTGAGATAGAACGTGAGGATCGGCGCGACGAACTGGCCGATGCGGTTCACGAGCGTGCCGAGCCACACGGTCCAGTAGACCGGCGGCAGCACGGCGCGAAGCTCGCGGAAACGTGTTCGCACGCGACCCTTGTAAACGATCTCGTACAATCCCGAAAGTTCACGTGCGCTTCCGCCACGCCGGGCAGCGCGCGCACGAGGTGAGCAAGGCCAACCTCGG
>Ga0307509_10004459_pt1 | contig 20160 bp, 20 predicted proteins | sample 10_EM_MG_FD_202245 | JGI IMG/M metagenome (GOLD analysis project Ga0307509, IMG submission 202245) | Populus trichocarpa ectomycorrhiza microbial communities from riparian zone in the Pacific Northwest, United States - 10_EM | ecosystem: Host-associated > Plants > Roots > Unclassified | place...
CAAGGTAGTTGACCCAGCCGCGGTGGCCGTCGTAGCCGATCATCGCGGTGGCCACCAGCACGCCGGCGTCTTCGACGACGAGGAACAACTCGGGCTGCACGGTCAGCTTGCGCTCGATGTCGCGCCTCGGGTCGTTCCAGGGCCGGGTCAGGTCGGCGGCTTGCCAGAGGGCGATCACGGCGGCTTCGTCGCTGGGTCGGTACGAACGGATGGGCATCACGGCTTCACGAAGGTAGTGGTTGTCAAACTCACCCTGCTGCACCAGCGTGAAGCCGTGGCGACCATAGAAACGGTTCGCCGCGCTCTCGCGCAGCGCACCGACGCGCAGCGGCAGGTTCAGCGCGTCGGCCTCGACAAACACCTGCGCCAGCACCGCGGCGCCGATGCCGCGGCCCTGCGCGCCGGGATGAATGTACAGGTCGTTCAGCAGCAGCTCGCGGCCCTGCGGCCGGACCACGACGACGCCGACACGCTCGCCATCGACCTCGACATGGCGCGTGCGCGCGGGGTCGAAGCCGGACGCGAAGCGCTCGCGGGCGCGTGCCGGGTCGAAGCGGCCGATGCGCTCCAGGCTCTCGCGCATCGCGGCGATGCGCAGCGCGACGAGGGCCTCGAAGTCGTCGGCAGTAGCCTCGACAAACTCGAGCTGCATCAGTTCCCCAAGGCCTTGACGCCAAGCTTGAACGCGATCATCGCGCGCAGCTTGTTCGGCACCACCGGCTTGATCAGCAGATGGAAGTCGTGCGCCTGCGCCTCTTTGTCGTGGCCGGTCATCGTGCTGCCGGTCACGAGGATCGCCGGCACGCCGGCGCCGAAGCGCTCGCGCAGCGCGCGGATCGCGTCGACGCCGGTGCGGCCTTCTTCGAGCCGGTAGTCGACGATCAGCAGGTCGGGTTTGACAACCGCCGGGTCAGAGGCGTGCGCCCATTGCGCGCTCTCGGCGACGCTGTCGAATGCCGCGATCTCGGCGCCCCAGCCCTTGAGCAACACCTCGAGGCCGGCGCGCACCGCCGGTTCGTCCTCGACGACGACGATCAGCCGACCGGCCAGCGTGATGCCGACCGGCCCCTTGCCGGGCAGCAATTGCGCTTGCGCGCGCGGCGCCTTGCCGACCGGCAGCTCGAGCGTGAAGACGGTGCCGTGGCCGACTTCGGAGCGCATAGCCAGCGGCGCGCTCATCAGTGCCGCCAGCCGCCGCACGATCGCCAGCCCCAGCCCCAGGCCCTTGCGCTGGTCGGGGCTGACGGCGCCGGTGTGCGGCACCTGGTAGAACTCATCGAAGATCTTTTGCTGCTCGGCCGCTCGGATGCCGGGGCCACTGTCCCAGACCTGCAGCAGCACGCGGTCGCCGCGCTGGCGGCAGCTGACCAGCACCGAGCCGTCCTCGGTGTAGCGGATCGCGTTCGACACCAGGTTGCGCAGGATGCGTTCGACCAGCAGCGGGTCGGCGAATACCACGCGCTGGCCACCGCGCAGCCGCAGCGCGAGGCCCTTCTCGAACGCCGCGGGCTCGAAGTGCAGGCGCAGCTTGCGCAGGATGTCGCCGACCTCGAAATGCTGGTCGTGCACCTCGACGCCGCCGCTGTCGATGCGCGTGATGTCGAGCAGCTCGGAGAACAGGCCTTCGAGCGCGTCGACCGATTCGTTGATGCTGTTGACGAGTTGCGCGACCTCGGGCTCGTGCACGCGCTGGCGCAGCGCCTCGGCGAACAGCCCCATCGCATGCAGCGGCTGGCGCAGGTCGTGGCTCGCGGCGGTGAAGAACTGCGTCTTCGCGCGGTTCGCGATCTCGGCCTCGCGCCGCGCCGCCTCGGAAGCCAGCGTCTCGACGCGCAGCCGCGCCGCGAGTTCGTCGGCCTGCACCTTCAGGTCGATCGCGCGCTGCAAGGCCTGGCGGTAGCTGTTGCCGAGCACGAAGGTGAAGCTGATGATCAGCATCAGCTCGCCGGCCAGCAGGTAATGGAAGCGGTCGCCGACCATCACGATGCGCGTCAGCAGCGGCAGGAACACCAGCGCCGCGAACACCAGGTACAGGCGGCGCTGGATCGACAGCACCGGGATGCCGACCGCACAGTAGGTGTAGACGATGACGATCAGCCCGGTCTGCTCGAGCGCCGTGCCCTGGTTGTAGAACAGCCAGCCGGCCAGGCCCCAGAGCGAGGCCGCGATCACCGCGCCGATGTTGGCGCGCCAGATCCAGCGCCGCCAGTCGGCCAGCTGCCAGGTGCCGGACTCGGCCGCCTCGGCACGCTTGAAGATCTGCACGATCACGATGCGCACCGCGCACATCAGCGTGAACGCCGCCATCCACGGCAGCAGCAAGGCCATCGGCGCGGCGCCCCAGAACAGCATCGCGACGACGCCGACGCCGGCCATGTAGCCGGCCAGCGCCGCGGGCGCGTAGCCGTAGGTGCTGCGCACGACCTCGGCGAGCCGCGCGGTCGGCGAGCCGTGCGGCAACGGCGGCGGCAGCGCGCTCAACGCACCGAGTTCCGCCACGCGTTCAGCCCGCCCGGGGTCGACATCTGGCTCACCGCGAGCACGGCCTGGGTGCGCGAGCTGACGTTGAGCGCGCGCAGCACCGCGGCGACGTGGTCCTTCACGGTCTCGACCGACAGGTTGAGCTCGCGCGCGATCAGTTTGTTCGGCAAGCCCTTGAGCAGCAGCCCGAGCACATCGGTCTGGCGCGGCGTCAGGCCGATGTCGGCGAGCGGCGACTTCGCGCTCGGGAAGCTGCTGTCTTGCGCGTGCTCGCCGACCACGCGCAGCACGCTGGGGATGGTGTCGCCTTCCGGCTTGGGCGCGGGCTCGGAGCCCAGCGTCATCGGCGGAATGTAGATGCCGCCCGACATCACCATGTTGAGCGCCTCGAACAGCGAGTCGTTGCTCGCGCGCTTGGGCACGAAGCCCATCGCGCCGAGGTCGATCGCCTTGATCACGTCGGAGTGACGGTCCGAGGCCGAGACCACGACCACCGGCAGCGCCGGGTAGGTGCGGCGCAACTCGACCAGCACCTCGAAGCCGTCGGCATCGCCGAGGTGCAGGTCGAGCAGCACGAGGTCGAAGTCGGCATCGGCCTTGAGCGTGTCTCGCGCCGCGCGCGCGCTGCCGACGCCGACCACGGTGGTGTCGTTGCCCAGGCTCTGGATGACGCTTTGCAGCGCCTGCAGGATCAGCGGGTGGTCGTCGATTAGCAGCACTTTCATGGTCGGCCCCTGCTCCTGGTCATGCGATTGATCACGTGTAGCGGCGCGCGATCGACTCGGCGACGCAGACGGGTTTGTCCGAGCCCTCGCGCTCCATCGTGACCTCGCAGGTGATCTGCGCGCCGCCCTCGAGCGGCTCGTATTTCGTGAGCTTGAAGTGGCCGCGCAGCCGGCTGCCCGACGGCACCGGCGCCGGGAAGCGCACCTTGCCCAGACCATAGTTCACGCCCATGCGGGTGTCTTGAATCTGAAAGGCCGATGCGCTCATCTCGGGCAGCAGCGAGAGCGTCAGAAAGCCATGCGCGATCGTCGTGCCGAACGGCCCGCTCGCGGCGCGCTCGGCATCGAGGTGGATCCATTGGTGATCGCCGGTCGCATCGGCGAACAGGTTGATGCGGTGCTGGTCGACGGTGATCCAGTCGCTGACGCCGATGGTCTCGCCCACCAGCGTCTGCAGATCGGTGAGGTGCTCGAAGCTTCGCATGAGGCGTTTCTCTCGGGGTTGTTGATTGAGGTCAGGCATCGAGCCACTGGACGATCGGCTGCCATTGTTCGATGTCGCGCTCGAAGCGGTTCGAGCTCACGTCCCACAGCGTCAGGCCGTGCGCGGCCAGGTGCACATAGTTTTGCGTGTCGCGCACGAAGCCGAGCAGCGGCACCGTCAGGCCATCGAGAAAGCCGCGCAGCTGGTCGGTGCCGATCGTGCCCTCGCGCGTGCGCATGCCGACGATCGCGATCTGCACGCGTTCGCTGCGCTTGCTCGCGAGCAGCTGGCGCACGAACGCGTGCGTCGCGTGGATGTCGAAGATGCTCGGCTGCAGCGGCACCAGCACCTTGTCGGCCAGCTTCATCACCTCGTCCAGCCGCTTGCCATGCAAGCCCGCGGGGGTGTCGAGCACCACGTGCGTCGTGCCCTTGGGCGGGCGCACGACCGCGTCGTGCGAGACTTCCCAGGGGCTGATGGTCGCAAGGCCCGGCGGGCGCAGCGCGAGCCAGGTGCGCGCCGATTGCTGGCGGTCCACATCGCCCAGCATCACGTGGTGCCCGCGCGAGGCATAGTAGCCGGCGATGTTGGTCGACAGCGTGCTCTTGCCCACGCCGCCCTTCGGATTGGCCACCACGATCACCGGCATGCTTTCCTCCATCCGCTGCAATGCGACTTTTCAGTTATGTTACCGGGGCTTTCGCATGATCCCCATTGAGACTAGGGCCTGTCCTCATATGAATCACCCCCGCGTGGCATTCCACAGAGTCTGCAATCTAGGCGCAAACCGGAGCCGGGGTGGGCCCCCCGGCGAGGATTTGCAACGACGAGTGCAGACTCTGTGGAGTGCCACCCGAAGGGCCGGGGCTGCAAGGGGCGCCGCGCGTCGTTGCAAGCCTAGGTCGGGGGAAGACCCCGACCGTCGACTTGCGCCTAGCGCTGCACCCCTTGCAGCCCCGGCGCGGGGGTGATTCATATGATGACAGGCCCTGACCAGCGACGCCGCTCCAGATGACTTCCCCCGACGTGCTCGTCATCACCGCCCATCCGCAGATGGAGCATTCGCGCATCAACCGCCGGCTCATGCACGCAGCGCGAAAGTTGTCGCCCGACAGCCATTCGACGGTGGTGGTGCGCGACCTGTACTCGCTCTATCCCGACTACCTGATCGACGTGCCTGCCGAGCAGGCGCTGCTCAGCGAGGCCAAGCTGATCATCTGGCAGCACCCGATCCAGTGGTACAGCATGCCGCCGCTGATGAAGCTGTGGGTCGACGAGGTGCTGACCTTCGGCTGGGCCTACGGCCCGGGCGGCACAGCGCTGCGCGGCAAGGACCTGTGGCTGGTCACGACCACCGGCGGCCCGCAGGACTCGTACCACCCGAAGCGCTACAACCGCTACTTCTTCGACGCCTTCCTGCCGCCCTACGAGCAGACCGCGACGCTGTGCGGCATGCGTTTCCTGACGCCGCTGCGCCTGCACGGCGCGCACCGGGTCAGCGAAGAGCAGATCGCGGCCCATGTCGCCGTCTACGTCGACCGCTTGCAGCGCTACCCGAACTGGCCCGAGCTCGACGAACTGCTCTACAACCTGCCGACCGCCGTTCCGGAAGACGCGCGCCCCGAAGACGACGAAGAAGAACAAGAGGCCGCGTGATGGAACACACTTCGTGGTTGACCGGCACCCTCGTGTACCTCGCGGCCGCCGTGCTCGCGGTGCCGCTCGCGAAGTTCCTCGGCCTCGGCTCGATCATCGGCTACCTCGCGGCCGGCATCCTGATCGGGCCGTGGGGGCTGAAGTTCGTCACCAACCCGCAGGACATGCTGCACTTCTCCGAGTTCGGCGTCGTGCTGATGCTGTTCCTGGTCGGGCTCGAACTCGAGCCGCGGCGCCTGTGGTCGCTGCGCAAGCCGATCTTCGGCTGGGGCAGCGTGCAGCTGTTCGGCTCGGCCGCGCTGATGGTCGGTGTGGCGGTGCTCGCGGGGCTGGACTGGCGCCTCGCGCTGGTCGCCGCGCTGGGCCTCGCGATGTCGTCGACGGCGATCGGCCTGGGCGTGCTGAACGAACGCAGCCTGCTGCAGACCAGCTCGGGCCAGAGCGTGCTCAGCGTCGCGCTGCTGCAAGATGTGGCCGCGATCCCTATCCTCGCGCTGTTGCCGCTGCTCGCGACCGCACAGGCACATGCCGATGGCAGCGGCTGGCTCGGCGCCGCCAAGGTGCTCGCGGTGATCGCGACGATCGTGCTCGGCGGCCGGCTGCTGATCCGCCCCGCGCTGCGCTGGATCGCGAACAGCCGCACGCCCGAGATCTTCACCGCCGCATCGCTGCTGCTCGTCGTCGCCACCGCCGCGCTGATGCAGACGGTCGGCCTGTCGATGGCGCTCGGCGCCTTCCTCGCCGGCGTGCTGCTGGCCGAGAGCGAATACCGGCGCGAGCTCGAGACCGACATCGAGCCGTTCAAGGGCTTGCTGCTCGGGCTGTTCTTCATCGCGGTCGGCATGAGCATCGACTTCGCGGTCGTGCTCGCGCAGCCGCTCTTGATCGCCGGCGTCGTGCTCGGCTTCCTGCTGCTGAAGGCGCTCGTGCTGTGGGGCATGGGCCGCGCGATGCCGCTGCCCCGCGCGGAGCGGCCGGTGTTCATCATCCTGCTCGCGCAGGGCGGCGAGTTCGGCTTCGTCGTGTTCCAGACCGCGGCGCAGGCCGGCGTGATCGATGCGAAGCTCTCGTCGCTGCTGGTCGCGGCGGTCGCGATCTCGATGCTGATCACGCCGCTGTTGCTGGTCGCCGCGGACAAATGGCTGATCCCGCTGCTCGCCGGCCAATCGCGCAAGAACCTGCCCGAGATCGACGAGCCGCAGAACCAGTCGGTGATCATTGCCGGCTTCGGCCGCTACGGCCAGGTCATCGGCCGGCTGCTGTATGCGAACGGCATCCACCCGACGGTGCTCGACACCAGCGCCGACCAGATCGAGACGATGCGCCGCTTCGACTGGCGCGTGTTCTACGGCGACGCGACCCGGCTCGACCTGATGCGCACTGCCGGTGCCGCCACCGCGAAGGTGCTGGTGCTCGCGATCGACGATGTCGAGCAGAGCGTCGCGGTCGCGAAGATGGTGCGCGAGAACTTCCCCAATCTCACGGTTGTGGCGCGTGCCCGCAATGTGCAGCACTACTTCGAGCTGCTCGACCTCGGCGTCACGATCATTGAACGCGAGACGCTCGACTCGGCGCTGATGAGCGCACGCAGCGTGCTCGAGCAGCTCGGCTGGGAGCGCCACCAGGCGCGCACGCTGGCGCTGCGCTTTCGGCGCCACAACATCGACCTGCTGCTGAAGATGGCACCGCACCGCAAGGACGCCGACAAGGTGCTGGCCGCCGCCAAGCTCGGGCGCCAGCAGCTCGAAGAGCAGTTCGCGCAGGAACGGGAGCAGGCGGCGAAGCGCCAGGTGCGCGGCGGCTGGGTCGCCGACGACGAGACGCGCGGATCGCCGCCCGCCTGATCGGCCTGATGCAGCGCAGGTGCGGCGCCGCGGCTACGCGGCTGTGGCGATCGGTTCGCCGCAGCGGAACGCGGACACCGTGCCGGCCAGCACCTGCGCCTGGTGCTTGAGGCTCTCCGAGGCCGCGGCCGATTGCTCCACCAGTGCCGCGTTCTGCTGGGTCATCCGGTCGAGCTCCGTCACCGCCGCGTTGACCTGCTCGATGCCGCCCGATTGCTCGGCCGACGCCGCGGTGATCTCGCCGATGATGTCGGCCACGCGTTGAACGCTGGCGACGATTTCATTCATCGTCGTCCCCGCGCCCTGGACCAGCAACGAGCCCGACTCCACCTTCGTCACCGAGGTGCCGATCAAGGCCTTGATCTCTTTCGCGGCCTCGGCCGAGCGATGCGCCAGCGACCGGACCTCCGACGCCACGACCGCGAAACCGCGGCCCTGCTCGCCGGCGCGTGCCGCTTCGACGGCAGCATTGAGCGCAAGGATGTTGGTCTGGAACGCGATGCCGTCGATCACGCCGATGATGTCGGCGATCTTCTTCGAGCTGGCATTGATCTCGTCCATGGTCGACACCATGCGCGTGACGACCTCGCCACCGCGGCGCGCCACATCGGAGGCCGACGACGCGAGCTGGCTCGCCTGCGCGGCCGCTTGCGCGCTTTGCCGCACCGCACCGGTCAGCTCCGTCATCGACGACGCGGTCTGCTGCAGGTTGGATGCGGTCTGTTCGGTCCGTTGGCTGAGGTCCATGTTGCCGGTGGCGACTTCGGAGCTCGCGGTCTGGATGTTGTCCGCAGACTCGCGGACCTTGCCGACCAGCGCCCTGAGTTCCTGCTGCATCGCCTGCAGCGCCAGCATCAGCCGGGCGGGCTCGTCCTTTTCATGGACGCGCCACTCGGCGCCGAGATCGCCGGTGGCGATCCGGCTTGCGATCTTGATGGCCTCGTCGAGCGGCCCGCACACCGAGCGCAGCGTGAGCCACATCAGCGGCAGGAACAGCGCCAGCGTGGCGCCGACCAGCAGCAAGCGCAGGGTCGAGGCCATCGTGGCGTCGCCGGCCAGCGTCGTGCGCATGCTCTCGACATGGGCCTGCTGCGCCTGCAGCAGCTGGCTCGTGTTCTGCTGCAGCAGCTTCAAGGTGTCGTCGGCCTTGCCGGCGTAGGCCAGCGCGACCGTCGCGTCCATCGTGGCGCCCTGCAGCTGCGCCGCGATCGGCGCGATCACCGCCGCGTAGTCGGCGAGCAGCTTGTTCTGCGTGGCCACCATGCCGGCGATCGCGGCATCGCCCGGGTTCGCGGCCACCAGCCGTTCACCGATCTTGCCGGTCGTGAGCAGCTCCTGCTTCCAGAGCTTGACCACGTCCTCGACGCCGGTCGGGTTCGCCGACGCCATCGCCATCATCGTGGCTTCGTAGCGGCGCAGGTTGCTCAAGGCCTCGCGAAGACTACCGGCCTCGGTGCTCGCCGCGGTCGCCTCCTGGAACAGGCGCGACGTGGTGTCGTTGCTGGTCTTGCTGGAGGCCAACCCCCAGAGCCCGAGGCCGACCAAAGACACCGTCACCACGGCCATCACCAGGACAAAACGGGAGCGGACAGAAATGTTGCGCAAGGAAAGCATGTGGGTCTTCTTCGTCAAGTCTCGCTCGTGCACACTGCTCGCCCCGATCTCGCCGGGAACGAGCACGCATCTTCAGACAACAACGGTATCGGTCGAATCACCCCCAGACTGAAGACTTCCCGCGCCCCGCTGAGCGGCGTGCCAATACCCGCGATCCGCTATTGCCAATCCGTTTGCATTAAGATGGCGGCATGGAACGCAACACCCGCCAGCGCCAAGCCGTACTCGATGCGATCGACCACGCTGGCCGGGCGTTGACGCCGAGCGAGATCCTGGCGCTCGCGCAGAACACGGTCGCGAGCCTCAACCTCTCGACGATCTACCGCCATCTGAACGCGCTGCAGGACGATGCGCGCATCGTCAAGGTCATGCTCCCCGGCCAGGCCGCGCGCTTCGAGGCGCCTTGCGGCGGGCATCACGAAGCGGCCCACCATCACCATCACTTCCATTGCAGCGGCTGCGATCGCGTCTACGCGCTGCACGCCTGCCCCGGCTCGATGCAGGACCTCGCCCCCAAGGGCTTCGTGGTGCAGGCGCACGAGATCACGCTGCGCGGCCTGTGCGCGGAGTGCGCAGCGTGAGCGGCATTGTCGAGGCCTTGCCGGCGAGCGGCCTGGCACTGTTCTTCGTGCTCGGCCTGCGTCACGGCGTTGAGCCCGATCACATCGCGGCGATCGACGGCATGACGCTGCGTGCGCTCGATCACCACGAGCCGCACGCGCCGTGGACCGGCAGCCTGTTCGCACTCGGCCATGGTGCCGCCGTCGCGCTGCTCGCGGTCGCGGTGAGCCTGCTGGCCGCCAGCTTCACGCTGCCGCCGCTGCTGCTCGCGATCACCGACTGGCTGCCGATCGCGCTGCTCGCGATGCTGGGCGCCTGGAACCTGCGCGCGCTGCTCGCGCCCGGCCACTACCGCCCGGCCTCGGTGCGCATGCGCCTGATGCCCGCAGCACTGCGCGAGCGCACCGATCTGTGGTCGACGGTGATGATCGGGCTGCTGTTCGCACTCGTGATCGACACGCTCGCGCACGTCTCGGCCTGGAGCGTGTTCGCGACCAACCGCGGCGGCTGGTCGGCCGGGCTGATCGCCGGGCTGCTGTTCTCGGGCGGCATGCTGATCGCCAGCACCGCCAGTTCGCAGCTGCTGTGCCGCGTGCTCGGCAGCGCGCGCACCGAGGCGGCGACCGCGCGGTTTCGGCGCGGCATCGGGTGGTTCGTCGTGATCCTGTCGTTCGCGGTCGTGCTGCATGCGGTTGCCGACAAGCTGGCGGCCTGAATGACGCTGCGTCTGTGGCCGACGGCGATCGGCGCGCTGCTGCTGGCCACGAGCGCGCTCGCCCACGGGCCGCATGAGCACGGGGTCGTCAAGCTCGATGTCGCGGTCGAGCCGGGCCGCGTCACGCTGCTGATGGAGTCGCCGCTGGCCAACCTGATCGGCTTCGAACGCGCGCCGCGCACCGATGCCGAGCGCCAGCGCGTCGACGCGGCGCTGGCCACCTTGAACGCCGCGGCGACGCTGTTCAAGATCGACCCGGCGGCCGGCTGCGTGGCAGGCCCGGTCGAGCTGAACGCGGCCGCACTCGAGAGCGGCAAGCCGGGCGCCGCGGAGGCCGAAGGCGGCCATGCCGACATCGACGCGAGCTTCACGTTCAAGTGCAGCAAGAAGGCGGCAGCACCGGCCTTCATCGACACCGGCCTGTTCGCGGCATTCCCGGCGATCCAGCGGATCGACGTGCAGCTCGCCACCGGCAGCGCACAGGCCAAGCGCACACTGGTGCGCCCCGCCGCCCGGCTGTCGCTGCCGCGCTGATCGATCGGTCCCGTGATCGAAATCGCCGACCTGCGCTTCCGCTGGCCCGGCGCAGCCGACTGCCTGCACATCGACACGCTCGCCATCGAGGCCGGCAGCACCGTGTTCCTGTACGGCCCGAGCGGCGGCGGCAAGAGCACGCTGCTCGGCCTGCTGGCCGGCGTGCTGGTGCCCAGCGGCGGCCGGGTGAGTTTGCTCGGCCGTGACTGGGCCGCGATGTCGGGGTCGCGGCGCGATGCCTTCCGCGCCGATCACGTCGGCTACATCTTTCAGCAGTTCAACCTGTTGCCCTACCTCAGCGTGCTCGACAACGTGCTGTTGCCGTGCGGCTTCTCGGCGTCGCGCGCTGCACGCGCCGGTGCCAGCGGCGAGGCGCGCCATGCAGCGGCCGAATCGCTGCTGACGCATGTCGGGCTGGCGCCGACCCTGTGGTCGCGACCCGCGGCGCAGCTGTCGGTCGGCCAGCAGCAGCGCGTCGCCGCGGCACGCGCGTTGATCGGCAGGCCCGAGCTGGTCATCGCCGACGAACCGACCTCGGCGCTCGATGCACCGCTGCGTGATGGCTTCATGGACCTGCTGCTGGGCGAGTGCCGGGCCGCCGGCAGCACGCTGGTGTTCGTGAGCCACGACGAGCGGCTCGCGTCGCGCTTCGACAGGCAACTCTCGCTCGCGGCGATCAACCGCGCGGCGACACCGGAGCACGCGGCATGAAAGCGCTGCTCGGCCTGGCCGCACGCAGCGCTTGGAACCGGCGCGGCACCTTGTCGCTGGTCGTGCTCTCGATCGCGCTGGCGACGCTGCTGCTGCTCAGCCTCGAGCGCATGCGCAGCGATGTGCGCGAGAGTTTCTCGCAATCGGTCAGCGGCACCGACCTGATCGTCGGCGCGCGCACCGGTGCAGTCCAGCTGATGCTGTATGCGGTGTTCCGCGTCGGTGGAGCGACCAACAACATCCGCATGGACAGCGTCGAGGCCATCGCGAAGCACCGCGCGGTCGACTGGGTCGTGCCGATCTCGCTCGGCGATTCGCACCGCGGCTTTGCGGTGCTGGGCACGACGAGCGACTACTTCAAGCGCTTTCTGTATGGCGATCATCAGCCGCTGGTGCTGGCGCAGGGCCGCGCGTTCGGCGGCGATCTTGCGGGTCTGTACGACGCGGTGATCGGCGCCGAGGTTGCCGACCGGCTCGGCTATCGGCTCGGCCAATCGATCACGCTGTCGCACGGCGCGGGCGGGCTGCCGGGTGCGGAGCATGCAGACAAGCCGTTCCGCGTGGTCGGCATCCTCGCGCGCACCGGCACGCCGGTCGACCGCACCGTGCACGTGAGCCTGGAGGCGATCGAGGCGATCCACCTTGACTGGGTCGGTGGCGCGACCATGCCCGGCGTCGTGATCCCGGCCGACCAAGCACGCAAGTTCGATCTGAAGCCGAAGCAGGTCACGGCCGCGCTGGTCGGTCTGAAGGGGCGCGTCGCGGTGTTCGCGGTGCAGCGCTTCGTCGCGAACTACGCCGACGAAGCATTGATGGCGGTGCTGCCCGGCGTCGCGCTCGACGAGCTGTGGCAGGTCGTCGGCGTCGGCGAGAAGGCACTGCTGGGCATGTCGGCGATGGTCGCGGTCGTCAGCCTCGCCGGGCTGGTCGCGGTCGTACTCGCCGGCCTGAACGAGCGCCGGCGCGAGCTCGCGGTGTTGCGTGCGGTCGGCGCCGGGCCGCGCCATGTGTTGATCCTGCTCGCGCTCGAAGGCATGCTGATCACGTCGATCGGCGTGGCCATCGGCGTGCTGTTGACGATCGTGCTGATCGCCGCCGCGGGCCCGTGGATGCAGGCACAGTTCGGCATCGGCCTGAAACTCTCGGCGCCGAGCGCGACCGAATGGGCTTTGCTCGCGAGCGTGCTGGTCGCCGGCCTGCTCGCCAGCCTGATCCCGGGGCTGCGTGCCTACCGCCTGTCGCTCGCCGATGGGCTCTCACCGAGGACATGACGATGAAGCCACTCGCGTTGATCCTGATGCTCGCGGCCGCCACCGCCGGCGGACTGGTGCTCGGCCAGGTGGTCGCGCCGACGGTGTCGCGAGCCAAGCCGGCCGTGGTGGTTGCGGCCGCCAGCGGGCCGGCCGCCGTGGTCGTCGCGCCCGCGAAGACACCGCTGCGCGACCTCAACTGGGACGACCTGACGCCGAAGGACTGGGACCCGCTGAAGCAGTTCCGCGACACCAATTTCGGCGCCCTCAACGACGCCGACCCGAAGGCGATCGCGATGCTCAGGCGCATGCGCGAGACCTGGGACAACGCGCCGACCAACAACGCACTCGACGGCCAGCTGATCCGCATCGCCGGCTACCTGGTGCCGCTCGACGAGACCAAGGCCGGTCTGACGAACTTCCTGCTCGTGCCTTACTTCGGCGCCTGCATTCACACGCCGCCGCCGCCGTCGAACCAGATCATCGACGTGACGCCGAAGCTGCCGACCAAGGGCTGGCGGCCGATGGACACGGTCTGGGTCAGCGGCACGCTGCACACGCTGCGCAGCGAGACCTACATGGGCGTGAGCAGCTACCGGATGGACGCGCTCAGCGTCGAGGCCTACGTCAAGAACACCACTGATCGTTGATCATTTCAGCCCGTCCCACAGCAGCTTCGCACCGGTGAGGAACATGCCGCCGTAGACCAGCTGATAGAACAGCGTCTGCGGAATGTGCTTGACCATGCGCACGCCAAGCCACACGCCGATCGGCGCGATCGGCACCAGCACCAGCGAGGTCGTGATGTTGCGCCAGTCGATCAGGCCGAGCCAGGCATACGGGATCCACTTCGACAAGTTGATCACCGCGAAGAAGGTCGCCATCGTCGCGGTGAACGTGATCGGCGCGAGCCGCAGCGGCAACACATAGGCACTGACCGGCGGCGCGCCGGCGTGCGCGACGAAGCTCGTGAAACCCGATGCGATGCCGAGGCCGAAGCCGAGCCAGCGCGGCGGCGGCTTCGCATCGGCGCGCGGCGGGAACAGCAGGCGCTGTGCGAGGAACAGCAGCGTCAGCGCACCGACGATGGCCGCCACCGCCTTGGCCGGCAGCACACCGAACGACAAGGTGCCGAGCACCGTGCCGAGCAGGCCAGCCGGGAGCAGCAGGCGGATCAGCGCGCGGTCGCGCTGCAGGAACAGCGCCTTCACGCCGACCGCGTCCATCACGAGCAGCAGCGGCAACATGATGGCCGCGGCTTGCGACACCGGCACCGCGAGTGCGAGCAGCGGCGTCGCGAGCGACCCGAAGCCCGCGCCGAAGCCGCTCTTGGACAAGCCCATCAGCAGCACCGCCGGGATGGCGACGGCGTAGAACCAGGGGTCGGTGATCAAATAGTTCAGACGACTTGGCAGGCTTCTTCGAACGTCAGGCGCGGGCTGCGGCCGAACAGCTTCGCTGCGTCGCCGCGGCCGAGGTTGACGATGAAGTTGGTCTTGACCGTGGTGCCGGCCCAGAACGCCGCGTCGACCTTGGCCGCATCGAAGCCGCTCATCGGGCCGCAATCGAGGCCGAGCGCACGCGCGGCGAGGATGAAATAGCCGCCCTGGATGCTGGAGTTGCGGAACGCGGTCGCATCGATCATCGGCTGGTTGCCGACGAACCAGGACTTCGCATCGGCGTGCGGGAACAGCGTCGGCAGCTTCTCGTAGAACGCCATGTCCATGCCGACGATGACCGAGACCGGCGCCTGCGTGGTCTTCTCGACATTGCCCGGCGCCATGCCGGCGATCAGCTTGGCCTTGGCCTCGGGCGTGGTCACGAAGATGAAGCGCGCCGGGCTGGTGTTGGCCGAGGTCGGGCCCCACTTCATCATGTCGTAGAGCTGGTGCAGCGTCGCCTCGGGGATGGGCTCGGCCTTGAATCCGTTGTGGGTGCGCGCGCTGTCGAAGAGTTGTTCGGTCGTGACGTTCATGAGGGTTCTGCGTGCCGAGGCGGCGTTGGTTGCGGATGGGCCATTCTTCTGTGGCTGGCCCGCGGCCAGCCCCGGATTATTCGTCGAGATCGTTCGCCCAGCTTGAAGGGTGCAAAAATCGATGCGATGTTTCAGCCCTCGCAACACGACGTGCGCAGTTTCTTCTGCGAGACCTACCGCAAGCAGCGCGACGGACTGCCGCTGTCGCCGATGGAAGCCACGGCCGCCGACTGGATCACGCAGCACCCCGAGTACGTCGACGACCTCGCCGATCTACCAGCCGCGCTGGCCGCGGTCTATGACGTCGAGGCGGGCCGCACCAACCCGTTCCTGCATCTGTCCATGCACCTGTCGATCACCGAGCAGCTGGCGATCGACCAGCCCAGCGGCATCAAGCAAGCGCACGCGCTGCTGAGCCGCCGCCTGGGCTCGGCGCACGAGGCGCAGCACCAGGTGATGGAATGCCTGGGCGAGATGATCTGGGCCTCGCAGCGCAGCGGGCTGCCGCCGGACGGCGAGCACTATCTCGAGTGCGTGCGCCGGCGCGCGACACGCGGCGTCACACCAGGCGCGTCGTGACCTCGTGCTGTTGCGACTGTTCGTGCGACTGTTGGTGCGACTGCTCGCGCGTCGCCTGGCGCGTCTCGCCGAACAGCGACGGGCGGAACACCGCCGACACCGCGCGGTCGTCCATCGCCCACATCAGCAGCGCGCGCGCCGTCATCGGCTTCGCGAACAGATAACCCTGCAGCTCGTCGCAGCCCAGGTCGACCAGCACCTTGCGCTGGCGCGTGGTCTCGACGCCTTCGGCAACGACCTTCAGGCCGAGCGCGTGCGCGAGCTTCACGACGGCATTGACGATCGCGCGCGCATCGGCGCTGGTGTCCACGTCCTTCACGAAGCTGGCATCGATCTTCAACTCTTCGGCGGGCAGCTGGCGCAGGTAGCTCAGGCTCGAGTAGCCGGTGCCGAAGTCGTCGATCGACAGATGCGTGCCGAGCTCGCCGAGGCGGCGGAAGGTCTCCTGCGTCGCGAGCGTGTCTTCCATCGCCGCGGTCTCGGTGATCTCGCAGGTCAGCAGCGCGGGGTGGATGCGGTAGCGCTGCAGCGCCAGCGCGATGCGGTCGACGATGTCGTCCTGGCGCATCTGGTGGGCCGAGAGGTTGATCGCAACGCGCATGCGCAGGCCCTTGTCGCGCCAGGCGCGCGCCTGCTTGCAGGCGGCCTCGATGACCCAGTTGCCGAGCGGCCCGATCAGGCCCGAGCGTTCGGCCAGCGGCAGGAACGAATCGGGCATCACGAGGCCGCGGGTCGGGTGGCGCCAGCGCAGCAGCGCCTCGGCCGCGGTGACCTTGCCGCTGCGCACATCGATCTTGGGCTGGAAGTGCAGCTCCAGCTCGTCGTTCGCGAGCGCTTGGCGCAGCTCGGTCAGCACGTCGAAGGTGTTCTGTGCGTCGGCATCCATCTCGGGCGCGTAGAAGCAGGAGCGCGCGCCGCCGGCCTTCTTGGCCGCGTACATCGCGGCATCGGCGCGCGCGATCAGCTTGTTCTGCGGGCACTTGTCGGGATACAGCGCGATGCCCACCGAGCACGACATGCTGATCTCGCGATGATCGACCTTGTACGGCCGACTCAGTGCATCGATCACTCGGCCGGCGAGCTGCGCGACGGCCTCGCGTTCGGCCCCGTCGGTGATCAGCAGCAGGAACTCGTCGGCACCGACGCGCGCCACCGCATCGCCGGCGCTCGCGAACGCCTGCAGACGCTGGCCGGCCTGCTGCAGCACGCGGTCGCCGCTGCTGTGGCCGAAGCCGTCGTTGACGGGTTTGAAGCCGTCGAGGTCGATGAACATTACCGCGAGCCGGCCCGCACCGGCATCGCACTTCTTGGCCGCCATCTGCAGCCGGCTTTCGAGGTGCAAGCGGGTCGGCAGGCCGGTCAGGTGATCGAGCGTGCCCGGGCGCACGCGGCGGGTGCGGGTCGGCAATGCACCGGCACCGGCCTGAACCAGCACGAAGCGAAGCAGCACGCCGAGGCCGACGAGCACGCTCATCATCGGCCAGTCGGCACCAGCCCCATCGAGGCTCATGCCCGGGCCGTGCGCCGGCACCGACGCCGCGGCACCCAGGCACACCAGCGCGGCCGCCACGGCCGCCGCGCCGGCACGCACCCAGCTCGCGCTGCGCGCCGAGCCCAGGCCGGCGTGCGCGGCGACCAGCGCGGCCGACAGGCTCAGCGTCAGCGTACCGGCGCTCATCCAGGCCGGGGCAAGCCGGAACACGCCAGGCGCGCTGAGCATCGCATGCACATAGGCCGCCATCGGCAACACCACGGCGACGAGTGCAGCCCAGGGCCACGCGCGGCGACGCAGATGCATGCCGGCGACGCTGGCCAGCAGCGCCAGCAGCAAGGCCGGCAGCCACGGCAGCAGCGCACGCGATGCCGCGCCGGCGGCCTCATGCACGTGCAGCGCATGGGCAGGCCACCAAAGCCCGCACCCGCCCAGGATCACGCTGCCCGCGACCAGCGCGCGCGATAAGGCCCGCGGCCGCCCGACCGCAGCAGCGCCGGTCTCCGCGGCCAGCCAAAGCAAGGCCGCGGTGACCAGGAAGCTGGCCGACACGATCGTCACGAGCGCTTGATCCATCCCCCTCCTGCGTGGGCAATACACCGCCGGCGCCATGGCATGGCAAACAGGCAGCGCGCATCTTGACCCGCTTTGGGTGACCCCGCACAGGTCTGCGCCCGTAGCAACGGTGGCAAGCGTGACGCATGCCGCATCGCTGCGGCGACTCGGCGTCTATTCGGCGCCGACCAGGCCGTTGCGGATCGCGTAGACCGTCATCTCGGAGTTGTTGGTGAGGGCCAGCTTCTCGAGCACGCGGGCGCGGTACACGCTCACGGTCTTGGGGCTGAGCATCAGTTCTTCGGCGATGTCTGAGAGGCGCTTGCCGGAGGCGATCATCACCAGCGTCTGCAGCTCGCGGTCCGAGAGCTTTTCGTGTGCGTTGGCGATCGCGGGCGTGGTCAGGCTCTCGACCAGCATCTGCGCGATCTCGGGCGTGACGTATTTACGGCCCTGCGCCACGGTGCGCACCGCGTTGACGATCTGCGCCGGGTCGCCGCCCTTGTTGACGTAGCCGAAGGCGCCGGCGCGCAGTGCGCGGATCGCGTATTGGTCTTCGGGGTACATCGACACCACCAGCACGCGCATCGCGGTGACTTCGTCCTTCAGCACATGCAGCACGTCCAGGCCGCTGCGGCCGGGCAGGTTGATGTCGAGCACCAGCACGTCGGCGGTGTGGTTGCGCATCAGCGCGCGCAACTCGCCGTAGTCACCTGCCTCGCCGACGACTTCGATGTCCGGTGCGTCCGAGAGCGTGTCGCGGATGCCGCGCCGGATCAGCGCGTGGTCGTCGCAGAGAAAGACCTTGATCATGGCTGGTCGGTGGCGGGTCGGTGGGGGTTCGTCACAGGTCACCCCATTGGCTGGCGTCGTCGTCGTCCACGGGGTTGCTGCCTGCGGGTATATCAGCGATCCCGAGCGGATTCAAGGGGACGGACAAAATCATCGTCGTCCCCGCGGCGCTGCTGCTGAGCTCGACCCAGCCGCCCACGGTGCCGGCGCGCTCGTGCAGGCCGCGGATGCCGAACGAGCGCGCCTTGACCAGATCGTCGGCGCTCAGACCGCGGCCGTTGTCGGTGATCTCGAGCGAGAGCACGCCGCCGGCGAGCGACAGATCGAGCGTCACGCGGCTCGCCTGCGCATGCTTGCTGACGTTGGTGAGCGCCTCTTGTGCGGTGCGGTACGCCACCAGCGGCACGCCGATCGGCAGCTCGGGGGGATTGGTTTGATCGGTCGGCAGGCGGATCGCGCACTCGATGCCGGTGCGGCGCTCGAAGCGCGTCGCGAGCCAGTGCAGCGCGGCAACCAGGCCCTGGTCGAGGATCGCCGGACGCAGGTTGTGCATGATGCGCTTGCTCGAATCGATCGCCAGCGTGACGGTCTCGAGCGCCGACGTGACGCGCTCGAGCACCGCGGCCGAGTCGGAGTGGCGGGCGATCCAGGCCAGGTCGAACTTGAGCGCCGTGAGCGAGCCGCCGACATCGTCGTGGATCTCGCGCGAGATCGCGGCGCGCTCCTGCTCGATGCTGTTCTGCAGGTGCTGGGCGAGCTCGCGCAGGCGCTGCTTGGAGGCGTCGAGCTCGCGGTCGGCCTGGACCCGGGCGCGCCGGGTCTCGGTCGCCTCGATCGCGTGCAGCAGCGCGGGCACGAGCCGGGCGAGGTTGTTCTTCAGCAGGTAGTCGCTCGCGCCGTTGCGCATCGCCTCGACCGCGGTGTCTTCGCCGATCTCGCCCGAGACCAGGATGAACGGCACGTCCACATCGCGCGCCTTGAGCAGGTCGAGCGCGACCAGCCCCGAGAAGCCGGGCAGGTTGTAGTCGGAAATGATCGCGTCCCAGTCGGCATCGAGCGCCGCCAGGAACTCAGCCTCGGAGTCGATGCGCCGCACCGACACCCGCAGCCCGCCACGCCGCAGATGCGCCAGCGTGAGTTCGTGGTCGAGCTCGGAATCCTCGAGGTGCAGAACGCGCAGCTCGCGGGTGGCGTTCGGGTTCGGCGGCGGGGGCTGCATGCTGCGCAGTATGCCGCGGCCGGGCGTAGCGGGTATCGATTCCGCTCAGGTCCGGCGATCGCTTGCCGAAAAGCGATGGAGGCTCGACCTCGCGAACACTTTGCCGACGACGGATGCACGATGCTCAAACAACATGCACAACACGCCCCCGACGCACCGACAGCGTCGACCATGCCCCTGATGGCAGCGGCAGACCTGCAAGACAACCTGATGACGGCGACCAACGACCTGGACCGTCTGCAAGGGCTTCTTTCGCATGCCTGCGATGAGCTGATGCAGGGCTTCCACGGCGCGGCCGGCGAGATCCAGGAGCTGGTCGAGGCGGCGCAGGACACGCCCTCGCAAGAGCTGTTCGACAGCGTGATGCAGCACCTGGGCGGGGCGATCACCGCGCTGCAGTTCCAGGACATGGCCTCGCAGCTGATCGCCCACACGCACCAGCGGCTGCGCAATTGCGCCGACCGCATCGCCCGCGAAGCCATGGGCGAAGACGAGGAAGGCGAAGCGGTGATCGAAGAGTCGCCGCTGCGCCCGAATCCGGTGACGCAGGACGAGATGGACGCCGGATCAGTCGAACTGTTCTGAATTCACCCGCCTATTAAAGATCAAGAGTTAGCAGCAACGGCCGAATAAGCCACAGGTAATCTGGAGAACGATATGCATTCAATCCTTGCAGTAGACGACTCTGCGTCCATGCGCCAGATGGTGGCGTTCACGCTCAAGAGCGCGGGCTACAGCGTCGTCGAGGCCGTCGATGGCCAGGACGCCTGGGAAAAGACGGGCAAGAGCGACTTCGACCTCGTGCTGACCGACCAGAACATGCCGCGCATGGATGGCATCAGCCTGACCAAGAAGCTGCGCGACAACCCGAAGTTCAAGTCGACGCCGATTCTGATCCTGACGACCGAGTCGAGCGACCAGATGAAGCACGCCGGCCGCAGCGCAGGCGCGACCGGCTGGCTCGTCAAGCCCT
>Ga0307509_10004460_pt1 | contig 20158 bp, 27 predicted proteins | sample 10_EM_MG_FD_202245 | JGI IMG/M metagenome (GOLD analysis project Ga0307509, IMG submission 202245) | Populus trichocarpa ectomycorrhiza microbial communities from riparian zone in the Pacific Northwest, United States - 10_EM | ecosystem: Host-associated > Plants > Roots > Unclassified | place...
CTTAGCTTTGCACTAACGTAACTGTGCGACCTTTATAACTAAAGGTAGACTCTAAACGCTTACCCGTAAGTACTCGTCGCAGTCCTTACAAATACGCAGAGTCCGTGCGTAACACCTAGCCCACCACACACGCCATACCAGCCCAGACCATCTGGCTCTAACGTCTATGAGTTAGAAGCCAACGAGCAGCCTTCACCACCATGGAAAGCATGGCTTAGTCAGCCATCCCCGCCTACCAGTATAACCCAGCCCGTCTCCCCAAGCAGCGAAACCTCAGCACCTAAACGTCTATGTCATGAGGATGGGAGCTACACCCCCATTATGTCATCAGCCACATCCCCGATATCCCCAACAAGCCCTAGCGCCCAAGCCACCCCTGATTACCAAAGCCTACCAAGTCCCCGGTCTGTGGGAACCGATCCAGATCCAAATACGGAGTCACCTCCTATGCTGCTAGAGTAAGCAGACTCTCATCAAAGTGGATTACCAAAAGCGGATACATGTGTGATCCGATACTCGATCGCTTACACGCCCTTCATATCGTCATCTCCCGGCCCCCGAATTGGAGCATCTCAGTGCATCTACTATATCTCTGTCCTGACTCATTTCCAGACTCGATATGACTCGTACTTACTGCGCTTACGGCGCATTCTCTGACTCCTACCTACTTGACTCATTTCCAAGTGATCCTTGTATTAGTTTCGACTCATGCTTAGCTATAGTAAGCGTAGCATAGCCTCAGAGTCCTCATGTATATAAACCAGCCAGTAGTTACAAGTCAAAGCTCTAAGCTTGACTTGGTTTCCAATCCAAATGTCTTGAAAGTCTTCACTCTCTCGTTCGACTTCCCTTCCCCTTCATAAAATCCTCTCAGGTCTTTGACGTTGTCAAAGACACTCTAGTCATCGTTACTCGTCACCACTACTTTGTGCACGTTGCACCTTCAAGGTTCTTTGGGCCTTAACAAGTGGGCAAGGTAACATCGGTGCTGTTTCTGGACATTGAAGGTGCATTCCCCAATGCTGTACCATCGCGTCTAGAACACAATCTGTGTAAACGTCAAGTCCCCAGGAAAATTGTAGACTTCATCCATAACATGCTCCAAGACCGGGTCACCGCCTTGAAATTCGATGGGTACATGTTGGAGCCAATCAAAATTGATAACGGCATAGGCCAAGGCGACCTGCTCTCCATGGGCATATATCAGTACTATAACGCTGACCTCCTAGACATTCCAAAAGAGAAGGGCAAATCCGCGATGGCATATGTGGACAATTTGGTCATGATAACCACAGCAGACATATTCCCAGAGGCACACGAAAAGCTGTGGAGTATGATGACGAGGGTAGGAGGAGTTACGGACTGGTCAACCCGGCACAACTCTCCCCTTGAATATTCCAAGCTCACTCTAGTGGACTTTGCCCACAGTTGCAGCTCCAAAAAGAGGGAACCTCTGAGGCTCCCGCAAATCAAAGTCCATCTATTGGAAAGCACTAAGTATCTGGGAGTAATCTTCGATCAAAACTTAGAATGGAAGGAGCAGCATGCCTGTGCAATCGGAAAAGGGACAGCCTGGGCCATGCAAATTAGAAGGTTAGCAAGGCCAATGTGGGGGCTCACACTGGGCAATGCCAGGAGGTTATATATTAGTGTAGCGATCCCCAGGATCTTTTATGTGCTAGATGTTTGGTGTGCACCACCATACAACAACGACCTGAGACAAAGGGGCATGGTGAAAGTAACTGGGCAGCTAGCGACCATTCAAAAGGCAGGGGCGCTAGTGATCACTGGAGGAATGTGTACCTCTGCTGCAGACATGTTAGACGCCATAACATTCCTCCTCCTGGCCCCAATATTAGCGGACAAGTGGTGCCACAGAGCAGCAGTTTGCCTGGCAATGCTCCTGAAGGAGCACCCGCTACACAGAATAGTCCAAAACAAGAGATCAGGTAAGATCATGCACCATAAGTCACCGTTGAACAGTTTACTGGCAGCATACAGGCATGACCCAAAGAAAATGGAAAAGATCCCAGTAGTGCAAAGAGACCCAATGCTCCAGGGAAAGCTACCATTCACAATCAGCATTGCCATCAGCAGAGATGACTCCATCAGTGAGGCAGAAAACGCCAGCGAAGCGGTACAGATATTCACAGACGGTTCAGCCATAAATGGTAAGGTGGGTGTGGCCGCAATACTGACAAGGAGGGGCAACCCTCCACACGCACTGCACCTCTACTTGGGCCCCAAAAAGGAACACATGGTATACGAAGCAGAGCTGGTAGGCATCCTCCTAGGAATGCATCTTGTCAGCACAGAGAAGCATGGCAGCACATCATTTGTGATAGGAGTGGACAACCAAGCAGCGATCAGGGCATACCAATCCGCATTGAGAAAGCCAGGTCACCACCTTGCAAGAGAAACCCTATGGCTAGCAAACCAGATACAGAAGCGCAGACAAAAAGGAAACTACAAACTGACCATGCACTGGACAGCCAGACATGAAGGAATTACAGGAAATGAGCAAGTGGACTGTGAGGCGAAGAGAGCTGCAGAGGGATTGACATCAGAGAAGAGGACCCTTCCCACATATCTCAGAAAGTCCCTGCTGATCAATCCCGCTGCAGTTAAACGTGCCCACCACGAGAGCACTCTGAAGAAGTGGAAAAGAGAGTGGAAAGGCACCGTCCGAGGGCAGAGAGCGGAACGCCTTGATGGGACCACGCCATCCAGAAAGTTCCTCAACGCCATTAGCCATAAGGAACTTAGTTGCATCAATGCAAGTTGAATAGTGCAGTTCAGGCTTGGGCACACACCAGAAAACCAGTATCTCAAGCGTACAAGAAGAGCAGACAGTGCCAGGTGCCCAGCATGTGGAGATAAAGAAGAAACAGTGGAGCACTTCATGCTCCGCTGCCCAGCATATGCGCATGAAAGATGGGCCCTTACAGAGAAGGCCAAGAAGCTCCGTAAACCGATGGAGATGGAAATACTACTAGGAAACCTGGAGATGACAAGGGAAGTAGCCAAGTTCATCAGGGCAACAAACTGATTTCAGCAGCCAGATGCAGACGCTCAGTAAAGACACACACACGCACACTTCCACACACACACACCATCACACACACCACTACCAGATACCCATTCCCCCCCTTTCCCCCTCGTAATGTCATAGCGCACACACCAGCACCGCGTAAGTGTTATTTCCATTCCAGACCAAGTGTTAGGTGACACACAGGTGACCTCTGCAAATGACACCGCTACGAATCCCCTCACAAGGGATCGTTCCCTCCAACTACCTAACGATTACCTAGTGTGTCAACGCTGCGCTTGCCATTTTCACAACAAGTCTATGTTACACAATGATGGCCACAGAGCTATGGGGGCAGAAAGCCACTTTGAAAGGACTCATGTACATACATACACAGACAAGCATATAACTATTCTCCAAAGTGCTACATGGGGCATCGCTCCCTGAAGCACACAGAAATTGACTCCAAAAAAAAAAAAAAAAAGATCATATACCCAGCACCCTACATTCCTTAGCTTTGATAGATGTCTACTAGCTCACTCATTTAGTCTTGGACCCCAGAACCTTAACCATTCATTATATACTATAGGTAGTCCATTGTTGTACCCTCAGTTCCCACATTTACCACACCGTTCTGAGGTGAGCATCAGTTGTCCCCAATACACAATCAGTTCCCACATTTACCACACCATTCTGAGGCCAATGTGTGCCTGGAACTCATATTCCTCAGATCCTTATTTACAACAGGTTATGGGCCCTGCCCTAGCCCAATAGACCCACTGTCATTGCTGCAACATGTCACATTACATTCCCTATGTCTTTCCCAGTACTCCATGACACTGTCCCCTTCCTTAACAAAGATGGTAGCAACTGGGCCACCTTCACCGCACATTTCCAAGAGGCCATGCAGGCTGCACACCACTGGGGGTACTTTGATGGAATGACCACATGTCCTGTTCCAAAGGACATAGCCAACCCTATGATTGTGGAACACCAGGCTGCCAAGGAATGGCAGTGTGAAAATGGTGCAGCGCAAGGCCTTCTGTCCCCAAGGCTTGCAGATGGAACCCTACTTTGCATATGTGCCCACAAAACGGCGAAGGGGTGATGGGACTGACTTATTGAAGAGTTTGGTCAGCCAGCATATGAAGACACCAACCCAAATGCATCTGCACATCTTGAAGGTGCAGGGCCAGAAGTCTTGATGGGCATGGAGGAGGACTGCTTGCTCAAGGTGGAGGAGGATGGGGCCACCAGGAAAACTATTAGTATTGAGGGGGATATCAGTCCTCGTGTTGAACTGCAAGATCCTGGGGTCAGCTGCCTTGCCACACAAGAGGACGCTGGATCACTTACCTTGCCATCACCTATACCACCCACTACCCCAGAGGCTGCTAGCATGCAGCACTTACCAGCTGCCAACACAGGAGCACCAGATGAGGATGAGCACCTCTGAACCATCACCCTGCACAGAGAACATGCCATCAAGAGGCAGAACCAGATGCTCCCAGAGTGATTCTGGGTTCTGTAGTACATTGTTTGGGCCTGGCTACTAATGCCACTGTGGGGTGCAGCCCTGCAGATCCCAGCCCACCTCAAGTTGGGCTTTGAAGAGCTGTACCAGACCCTGCAAGTTGAGGGGAGAGTACATAACATACAAGCAGGTCAGCTTGAGGGGGAGGAAATGAGGACATTGACTGCAGGCAGCAAGCAGACTGCTGCACTGGGTACACCCTCAATTTTCAATGCCCCCAAGTCACCCACCACACCTGCCAAGGCCACACCGCTGCCGCCAAACAAGGCCGCAAAACCTCCAATTCACTAGCTGCCTGAGCAGACCCAAGCCCCCACCAGAGTTGGAGGACTGTTGGAGTTGCTCCCAGATGAGGAATCACAGCGCACGATGGGCCAGAGGGGCCAGACATCAGTGCAGACATATAAGGGCAAGATACCCATCAGAGAGGTGCACAGCTGTCCTCCTGACACCCCCAACCTGCAAAGGCAGGGCTCCACTGCTTGGGAGCCAACATTTGCCATCCCAAAGGCCCATGTCTGTGTGCATGAGGCACAGAGGCCTGTGCTTGACAAGGGTGCTTGTATGTGCCCTGATCTATGGCCCAACCTGGGTGCTGTCATCATTGATCCAGATACCTGTATCAGGTCAGCATTACAGCTTGAGGGGGAGCAAAACTTTCACATACCATGTGTGGGGAGCAAGCTGCATGCTGCCCCATCTGCCCCTCAAAATTCATCATCTTCATTCTCACCCTCACCCCCCATTCCATTGCCACTTGACACCCTCGCACACAAGAATCCATTATGTGGAGAAGGCGCTGCCACCAAGCAGTGCACCATTGATGACTGTCCCCATCCCAAACCCTCGAAACTGCCAGACTTGCATATTAAAGTCCTGGAGGAAGCAGGGGGAGCATTGCTAACACCAGGCAACTTACCTGTGCTCCTGGAAAACATTGGCCCTTTTGGGCTTGCTGGTATGACCAACAAAGTGGATGCTGGGGGAGTTGAATCCTTGGGCATTGATGTGGATGAACAAGGGGGAGTGTCATCACTCATGGGTGCTGTACTAGCCCTAGCCAAAGGAACTACCAGCGTCAGACCTGCTGGCAAGGCTGAGACAGCCACTACCACTGACCCCAAGGCATTGGCACCCTGGGCACAAGACAAAGCCAGGCGCAGACATGAAGTCAATGTGCTACCACAAGAGGCACTGCTGCAGAAGGGTGAATGCAACACAGAGGTGCTATCATGAAAGCATGACCAACGCCCAAACAAGGGCCAACGTGAACCCACCAAGGCACTGCCACCAGAGGGTGAGTGCAAACACAGTCACATAGTGAAGAGGCCCAACAGACAGCCAACACAGGCCAGAGGCACTGCTGCAAGGGTGCACAAATGAGGGCAATCACAAGCCCAGTTGGCTGTTGTGAGAGCCATCACATGAAGACATCCCATCCACTTGGGAGGGAGTCCTTTGGGATCCAGGAGGGAGGCTGCTGAAGGGGCAAAATCCTCAATTCAAAACAGCCTGTCAAGGCCAAGGACATTGCACCAGGCATCATTGCCCACAAGAAAAACACTAGCTGTGCAAAGTTGAGTCAGTCAATGCACCACCACAAGTGATCAACTACATACCTGGTACCCATCTTTCATCATTCCACCCCACTATCAAGAAGTCCACCTGCCTTTTGTTTTCAAAGCCTGTTGAGAGGGCGTGGCATTGTCCTGGAAGATGCAGAGGCAGAGACATTGCAAGGCATTGCAATACAGCTGTTTGGTGACCATCACACCCAAGTCATGCGCCATCACATGTATATCCCTGCACCTTCCACACACTGGCCCACTGGCACAGAAGTTCAATGCGCAGCCACAGCCACTGAATACAATCCTTACATGCCCCCATCTTTGTTTGGAGACATTTCACTGCAGTGCCCAGACTGTCTGCAAAATGAGGGGGAGTGTAGCAAATGGCATGCGGAGCAGATCAATAAGATCATAGACCCAGCACCCTACATTCCTTAGCTTTGACAGATGTCTACTAGCTCACTTGTTTAGTCTTGGACCCCAGAACCTTAACCATTCGTTATATACTGTAGGTAGTTCATTGTTGTACCCTCAGTTCCTGTGTTTACCATGCCGTTCTGAGGTAAGCATCAGTTGTCCCCAATACACAATCAGTTCCCGCATTTACCATGCCGTTCTGAGGCCAATGTGTGCCTGGAACTCATATTCCTCAGATCCTTATTTATGACAAGACACTCAAATAATCCTCTATTCATCTTGAAGGCAGTTTTCCATTGATTATTCTCTTTGATGCAGACATTGTTGTATTCCCATCTAATGTCAAGTTTGGTAAACCATTTCTTCTTAACAAGTTTAGAGATTAATTCTTTGATAAGTGGTAGCAGGTATGTATTTCTAACTGTCCAGTTGTTGAGTACACAATGATCTTGAACCGGTCTAAGCTTTCCATCTTTCTTTTTAACAAAAAAGAATGGCAAAGCATATGGACTGTTGGATTGTCTAATATATCCTTTGGCTAGGTGTTTATCTAAGAATTTATCTAGTGCTTCTTGTTGTCCTTCTGCTAATAGGTATACCTTACAATTGAGTGTAGGTAGTGCTTCTGGTAATAGATCTATAGCATGATCCCATGGTTGTGGTTCTGGGAATCTGGTACTTTCTTCATCACTAAAGACTCTACCATATTGATGGTATACACTTGGTATTTGTTCTTGCCAAGTGCATTGTTTCTTATCTGCAGCTTGAGTGGTTAGCTCAGTAGCTATAGTAGTTTTTCTGATTGTAATAGTATTATGTTCATTACTAGAAATGAACTCATAATCATCTTCTGACTCTAGGTCATCTTCTTCTAATTCTAGTATGATTTCTTCATTATTTGAAGTCCATAGGTATGCATCTTTAGTGGATGCAGTTACATCTCTGTAGAATATGCCTTCTTTCCAATCAATATTTGGACTGAATGCAGTGAGGAATGGCATCCCTAAGAGCATTGAATCACTACCCATATCCATTATTAAGAATAATAGTGGAACAGTATGATTCTGATATTGAACTTCTAATTTTGCAGCATATATGATTGAACCACTTCTATTTTTGGTTCCATCAACATTGCATACAACTCTAGATTTGGGTAATTCAATTGTAGGAAGATTGAATTGATTGACTATTAATGGATTAAGAAAATTATCAGTTGTGCCTGAGTCTAATAGTGCTTGAAGATCTGTATGAAGATGTGCAGATTGAAGAGAAACTTGAGCTTTGACTTGAGGACATTTGGAAATGAATATAGCCTGAGGAAAGATAGACCACAACATGGCTATGTGTGTTGGGCTTTCTAAAATTTTATTCCTAAGCTTTTCATTTTGTCAACCCATTGCTCTTGTTGTCCTTCATTGAACTTTGCTGCTTGTGCAGCAAGTTCAGGAATATCTTCTTCATCTTTTTCATTGATTCTTCAATGTGTGCACTTCTAGCATAGGATTGGAATGGTGCTCCTAGCTTTGTAGGTTTAGGGAAAGTTTATTTAAACTTTCTAGGTTGATTAGACTTGTGTGGAGTGGACTGATAACTTGTTCTTTGTCTAGATTGATCATATTGCTTGAATTGGGGCATTTGTGATTTGCATTGGGCATTCTTTAGCCATATGTCCAATTCTACTGCAATTAAAGCAATGACCTTCTGAATGATGCTTTCTCTTGTCATTCTCAGTGTAGGCTTTATTAACTTGAGTGAACACTGGTAGATCTACATCCATTGGGACTGTTCTATCATTGGGATGAACATATTTGTTTCTATAGCATCCATTGCCAGTAGATTGAGTGAATTGCCATTTAAAGTGTGCTTGTCCAGGGTTAAGCATTGTTTGTCTGTAAGCATGCTTCTTCATTTCATCTCTGGCAGAGGTTTCTCATAGGTCAATAGTATTAGGAATTGCTCCTTGGCCATAGAGAATAGCTTGAAGAAGTTCTGGTTTAAGACCCCATGCAAAGATATGCATTGTACCTTCTGCAGTACAGTCATAATTTGCTTGTTTACAGAGGTGATCGAATGTGGAAATATACATGTCTAAATCATCTTTGTACATCTTTAATGCCATAAGTTTCTGGTGAGCAGTTTGTTTCTTGGCAGTGTCTGTATATGCATTAGTGAATGCAGTTTGAAATCATTCCATAGTTGTAGATCATTTCTATTGATAGGGTTTTGTGCTCTTGTGGTCAGTTCTCTGAGTAAGAGTACTTGATCATTAACCCAATCATCTATATTAGGTCCTCTCATAAGTGATAGTACATACATCATGTGGAAGTATGGAACTTGCATCACTTCATGGGTTTTATTGAGTCCCCAATATAAATTAAATTGATGTAAGAAGAGTTCACTATGTCTTCTATCACCTTTAAAGACATCTGGAGGTGTGCCTCTTAGTTTGTCTGTAGTGGCAACTGGTGCTGCTGGTGCTGCTTGTACAGGGGCTGCTACTGGTGCAGCTTGTCCTTGTTGTGCCATTATGGGCTGGACTACTTGTTGTGCAAATACTACTTGAATAGGTGCTACTTGCACTTCTGGTTCTTCTGGTAAAACTACTCTTGTAATTCTGGTTCTGGTTCTGCTAAAGGTGGTAGAGGAGGTACATTTAAACCTGCTTCTACTGCTTCTTCTACTAGGTGAAGATAAGCTGGTACTTGTGGTGTGAGAGGGTTTTCTGGCTCTTGGTCTTCTAAGTCTAAGATGTGTTGAAATTGTGCAGCTAATACATCTGTTGCTTGTTCTGTAGTACTTGTTTGTGGTTTGTAGTATTCATCTTCTTCTTGATCTTCATGATTAAAATCTGGGTTTGGTGCAGATTGGAATGGAAAGAGTTCTACTGACTCTAATGTTTCTGTGTGTCTTCTGGGTACTGTAAGGCTGGATGGCCCTGGTACTGGTGGGAATTCTTCTGGAATGTGTTCTGGGTGTTCTGGATCTGTAATTCTCCAATAACCTATGTTGTTGGAATAAGGCTCAATATGATAACAATGACCAGTAAAAGTATCTTTGTTAATTCTTTCTAGATAATATGTTAAGGCCTATTATTGAACCTTAAGGCACGACATGTGCAAAGGTGAAATATGTGGCAGTGATGAAGTTATAAGGGTCATAATTCCCTTAATAACCAAAGTGACTTTGGAATGTGATAAAGGCAAGAAGGTTGCTAAGACCAATGTCTGGGTGAAGATAAAGAGGAATAGGAAGTATCTTCAAGGATTTGAAGATAACTTCAAAGAAGGGTAAAATCGAAATGTTGGTTCAAGCAACAAGGACAGAGAACACAATAGATTGCAAACTAAGTCAGGCTTAAGGCCCAACTCTAAGATATAAGTCCAGCTTATATACAACAGGGCAGCTACCTGACTAAGTGTACAAGAGGAGAGAACAATAGAGTTACGAACAATAGGCGTCACAGAACAATAAGGTCACAAACAATGGTGGTCACAGACTACTATAAGAAGAGAACAATAGGAAATGTACAAAAGAAGGGAACAATGGAGTTCCCGACAAGATGGCTCTGTTGTACAGGTAAGCAGTCATGTGAGAAATGGTCATGTGATCGTATAAGTACTTATCAGACAAGAAAGAAAGAAAAAATGTAGGCCAAGTGCCCAGGAATGTAACATAATACCAATGATTTTCTAGAAATTCTACTGGTGCATTTGTATTGTTTGTTTTGTTCCAAAGGTAAATAACCTGGAAATTCTGAGAAGTTTAACCACTGGATTTGACCTAAGACATGTTCTGGTAAGTCTGGTTTTGATCTGATTCAAACTTCAACAAAATGATATCAATTTTCTGGGTCAGGTAATGGTTCTGGGAAGTGAGCTGTGCTGACAATGTGTAAAGGTCTTCAGCTGCTGAAGGCCTTTAGTATAGATCAGTTACTTTAGATCTAAAAGCTTCTATGCATTGAAGCATTCTTGTTTCTTTAAGATAAAGCTCTCTGGCTTTTGATAAGATTGTGCACACTTTAGATATGATAAGATCTGACTTGTGTTTGATAAGATATCACTGACTTGGTGTTCTGATAAGATAAGACCAATTACTTTAGGTCTGATAAGATGTTCTGTATATAGAAAGTGTCCTGCTTCTTTGGGAATGCTTTCTGTTCTGCTTCTCTATAGGGGAAGTTGCCTTTGTTTGTGGTAACTACAGTAGTTAAAGACTTGGTCTAATGTTACGCACAGACTCTGTGTATTGTAAATACTTGCCTTGAGTACTTACAGGTAAGCATTAGAGTCTACCTTTAAAGATAAAGGTCACATAGTTACTTTAGTGCAAAGCTAAGTTAAGACTAACTTAGATAGTATCACAGACTCTAGTGCTTGACTTAGAGTGCAAGGGGGTTACTTAGAGTGATAGGAACAGGAGTGAATGCTCTAAGAAGCTTTAGGTCCTGGGATTGCAGAATAGACCAAGTCTAGAGAGTTGGGGGCTCTTCAGGAGGTCTTATATATATGAGCTATCTAGCAAGTCAAGGAATTTGCAGCAAGCCTTGGTAATGGATGAGTAAGTAGTTACTAAGGTAAACTATTATATACAAAAGAGATTACAGTTAGTCTGCAGTAGAGAACTGTCTCACACATTAGAGATATACCAAGAGGTATAACTCTGAATGAGTTGAAGTGACTTGTACAGTATGGCTGATGTAATGCATAGGAGTAGTGGTCAGAATAGGAAGGTACTGTGGCTGTAAGGTAATTAGTATGTGTTAAGTGATAACTGCTATGTATCTAGATAATGGGTAAGTCCAAGAGTGCAGGAATGCAGGAAAGCAGACTGGGTATTGTACTAATAAGGAAGGAGAGCTGATATAAGTGAATGCGCATCGTTAGGTGGTACTTAACTGTATAAATGCTTGATAAATTGAAGGAGCTGTAACAGACTCTTCTGTGGAAGCAGCCTTCATAACTGAGGTTGCTTCCCAAACCTCATCTATTCTCCCTTCTACTACTGACTATGAAGAACTGGCCATGGTTTTATATTGAGAGCTCTTGGACCAAGATGCCAAAATCAAAGCTATAGAGGTTGATGCCAAGAATTGGACCCCTTCCCCTACCAGACCATAACCAGGCATGCACCCTGGGCCTGGATGGCTTGACAACTTTATGATGACTAACACTTATCACTATTTTGACATCCCTGATAGTAACCAAGATATAATTGCCCCCTTCATCTTGTACAACCTCCACTCCTACTTCCCAGAGCTTTATGCCATAAATGGCCATGGATGTATGGTCCACTCCTGTCCCCTCCATACATATCCCCAGTCAACCTGCTCCTCTCCTCTGTTGCCTTGCAACAAACTCTTTTTCCATCACAATCTGGTGCTCATTGATGGAGTAGACTGGGTGGTGATTAAGGAAGATAACCCCACTCTAGCAGCTGAAGTGACACACTTCTGGTCCTACAAAAAGGCTGCAGACTATGTATTACCCAACATATGGGCCAACTCAGAGAGTCACTTGAGATAGAGCAACAGGCCCTCTATTGTAGCTCAGCCTATCTTACCAGTGCCTGTGCCCTCTCCTGCCTCCAACATCACATCAGTCAATCCCTTAACAGTGCCCCCTACTTTTCAGCTAGCTGCATCAAAAAGATCTGTGCCTTCATTTGCAACCATGTCATAGAAGCTTGGGAGTCAGGCACAGCCAAGGAGTATACCTGGTATGGAAAAGAGGGTCATTGTATTGATAACTGTTTCTGCATTGGGCTTTGTCACCATTGCTTATACCACAGATACACCAGAGTTGAATGCAAGCATCCTTATGACATGTGCCTGGAAGGTAGTGACTGTAAGGTCTCTCCCACACACCCCAATTTCAAGTGCAGGTACTGCACTGCTGTAGATGACTGCATTGATGTCTAAAGGATGTTAATAAGGGGGTAATCTTACAGACTGCCCCACACTTACCTAATTTCTCTTTCCTTTTTCTGTCTGTGACTCTGGACCACTTTCCCTTTGCTTGTATAACTTACCTATGGAATGATCTCACATTTTCCAGAGGCTTCCATACAATTCTACAAGCTTCCATTCTGTTCTATGACCTTCTACAGTCTTCTCTAATGTTCCAGTAGCTTCCATCCATATATGTATATATACAGTACTGTACCTCTTAGTATAGAACAAGTTCCCTAAGCTTGTTCTATTTGTGCAATACAGGCTATTGATTAGTCTCTTCACATTGAATGCATGCAGCTTCCTCTAAACAATCTCTCCTCTTGCATTAGTCCAACAGTCCATGTAGTAGTTTTGTAATGTGAACCACAAATTCCAGGAAGGTGCATAATAATGTCCCCCCTATGATTGCTAGCAATGCTTGGAGTGCACACATTATAATATATCCTCTCCCTCTCTGAGCAGCACCATTATAATGTGCTTACCACTCAACTCTGCTATATTATAATCTGAACCCCCTCTCTTGGAAACCCAGAGCTGGCAAGCAGCTGCCCTCCTGTGCATGCCCCTCCTGTGGCACCCTCCAACAACACATGTCCATCATTGCCTGCTGTCACCAACAGCAAGCATGCTCCCCCCATTCCCCCCAAATATATCATATATATATATTATATCACTTGTATGAATCAGTACAGTATGCATATAATAACAAATAAGTGTAATACCTCTACCCCAAAGTGGAAGTGGCAGTCCTCATCCAATCCCTCCTACATGGCACTGCTTGGCATTCCTATGCCTCTGGAATATCCAGAGTGCAATATTGCTGTCCCATGGGCAGCATCCATTGCTGAGTAGTGCCTTGATGGTGGTGGCCACAGTGACAGTGGCAATGGTGGTAGCAATGGTGATAACAGCAGTAGCAGCGACAGTGATGCAAGAGGTTGCATTGCCAGGGCAGGGTGATGCGATAACAGTATGTGATACAGTGCAATGTTGCTGTCCTGTGGGCTGCATCCGTCACTGCATGGCGCCTTGGCAGTAGTGGTCACAGTGGCAATTGCAATTGCAATAGCAGCAACAGCAGCAAGTGCAACAATGGTGGTGTGTGATAGAGATGAAGTGGGGGTGTACATAGCTGACAACAGCAGCACTGACACAACAGCTGAATAATTTGGGCTGAGCTGTGGGGCAAATGGGGGCGTGAGCCTTGCTGGGCTCATTAGAAGGCCGGAGGAAGGAAGGGAAGCATAGTCAGCAGTGGCCAATGCACCTGTGTCCCATACCCCTCTCAGGCTTGCTCACATGGTTGTGGACACCGACATAGATGCAAGGGAAGTCAAACCCTCAGGACATTGACTTGCCTGGATGAGGGGGAGCACTGCTGGTCATGGGCACTGCACTTTCTATGACCAAGGGCACTGCTGGCAGGGCTGATAAAGCTACTATTGCAGCACCTAAGGCGTTGGGGCCCAGGGTGGATGGTGGGGCAGGGCAGGCAGGTATAAAAGGCCACTGCATGGCAAGGCCTGGCACAGGGTCAACACACCACTGCAAGAGGGCAAGCAAGCACTTGTTGAGTCAGAAAAAATGCAACCCTTGTAAGGGGCACTGACAAGATGGGGCCCACAGAAGGAGCTGTCAGGACACAGAAAGAATGTGACTGAGTGAAGGGGACTTACCTCTGGAGACCACAGAGGAAGGGATACATTGCAACACAGGAGAAAAGTGACCAAGCAAGGAGTACCAATGTATGGAAAGTGGCTGAGTGAGGGTATACACCATCTGAAGACTACAGAGGGAGGGACACATCAGAACATGGAAAGAAAGTGAATGAATGAGGGACACTCACCATCTGGAGACCACCAAAGGAGAGACATGTCAGGGCATGATAGAAAGTGACTGAGTGATGACTGCAGAGCAAGGGTCTTGTCCATGTTTGTGGATGGGTGCATACAGGCATGTGGTCTGTATGAGTATATATACACCAGTTCACATGTGACAGTGACAAACCTACAGACCCTTAAACCCCAACCTTAACCACAGCATCCAAACACCACTCTGTTGCTTTCTTTCTGTCTTGACACTGTCCCAACAAGGCCCTTACTCTGCAACCCATTCCACTCTCCCCTCACTCTACTACCTACAACCACAATGGAAGCCCCCCTCAAACAAGTTCTTGAGCAACCCAACTTCATTGATGATTTAACTTCTGGTTTCACCTACAATTCCCTGTCTGGGCACGATTATCTCCAGTATCTCCATACCAAAGCATTTGGCATGCCCTCTCTCCCTCTGCCATCTCCAGGGGGTGGATTGCCCTTGCTTGGCTGCTTTCTTCCTATGTCCTCACTTCCCCCTCTGCCATCTTCAGAAGGTGAGTCCCCCTCACACTATTGCTTTCTATGTCCTGACAAGTCCTTCCCTCTGCAATCTCCACCTTGTGCCCCTTGCAAGGTTGCTTTCATTCTGTGTCCCAGCCCATTGAGCACTCACTTGCCCTCTTGCAGCAGTGCCTTGGCTCTATACCAGGCTTCGCTTTGTAGCAGCCTTTCATACCAGCTCCCTGCCTTGCCATACACCTTGCACTGCAACACCTTGGGTGTTGCAGTGGTGGCTTCTCAGCCCCACCAGCAGACCCAGTGCCAGCAGTGCCCTTGGCCATGGCAAGTGCAGCACCTATGACTGGCAGCACTCCCCCTTGTCTGTGCATGTCAACACTCAAGGGCTTAACTTCCCCTGCATCATATCAGCATTCACAACTGTGCTAGCAAGCCCAAGAGGGTTAGGAGATACAGAAGACAGGTTTATTGGCCACTACTGACCATGCTCCCCCTCCTTCCTCCAGGCTTTTAATAAGCCCAGCAAGGCTTGCACTCTCACTTGTCCCACAGTGTAGCCTTAGTGCAGGCAAATTGTTCAGCAGTTGTGCCAGCACCAGCGTTGTCAGTCACATATGCCCTTGCTTCATCCCCACCACACATTGTCATCTCCTCACCACACCTTGGCAGTGTGACCTCTTGTGTTGCTGTTGCTATCACTGCTGCTGTTATTGCCATTGTCATCGCTATTGCCACTGTGGCCACCATTACCAGGGTGCCATAGAGCACATTCTCATTTGCCCCACAGTGCTGCCCAAGTGTAGGCAAGCTGTCTAGCAGTTGTGCTGGCACCAGCATTGTCAGCCATGTACACCCATGCTTCATTGCCATTGCACAGTGTTATTGCATCGTGCCACCTTGGCAATGCAACCTCTCATATCACTGTTGCTGCAGCTGCCATTATTATCATTGCCATTTCCACTGTGGCCACCACCACCAGGGCTCCATGCAGTGACAGACACAGCCTACAGGACAGCACCATTGCATTACCAGAGGTGCTGTGGAACAGGAATGCCAAACAGTGCATTGCAGAAGGGATTGGGCAATAACCGCCACTGCTGTTTCAGGATGGTATTACTGACAGTGAGCAATGACGAACTCAGGTTATCATTGGCTGCCAAGGGAGGGATGTGCATAGGAGCCAGGAGGGTGGTTCCCAGCTCTGGGTTTCCAAGAGAGGGGGGTTGCTGGATTATAATGTAGCAGAAATATTGGGTGAGCATATTATAATAGCACTGCCCAGAGATAGAGAGGGTGTATTATAATGTGTCCAGCACTGGAAGCTCCCAGCAATCAAAGGGGGGACATTATTATGCACCCTCCTGGAACTTGTAGGCTACATTACAAAACTGCTACATGGATACCTCATTAGTCAGCTTTGCTGCTAATTGCCCTTGACTTCTCTACAGTACATCCTCAAGGTCATGTGCAAGTGCCTCACTCAATTCCAAGTCATATCAACTTGTGTAATCTTCATTCAACTCTAGACAAGTCATGTAATGCATCACATGACCAACTTCCTCTTTAGGAACAACCCCTATCTAGAATCCACTTCAATTTTCAACCAAAGACCCCAAGATCTCCAAGATCTCAGAGCAACCTGACATGGTGACCTGACCATGACACCTGCACTACATGTACCAATGGTTTTGTTATGTCTTGACATCAGTCAATGCAACATGGGCAATCTGGAAGTCTTTGGCCAAGAGTGCTTGGTATGTGGTAAGCAGGGCTGCTTGGCTACTTGAGGGAGAGTTACAATCTCTTGACAACAAGGGTGAAAAGCAGGACAATAGAGAGGGGTAAAGTTGACATGAAGGAGCATGAGTGGGCAGAGAACAGAGTGAATGTATGGCAGGCTTGGGCAGTTTGGGGGGTGTCATATGGTTGGCAATAGCCAATTCCAAGGTTACAGTATATGCATACCTTACAGCAAACTGCAGATGTATTGACTAAAGTGTTATCACATCAGAAGCATAAGAAGCATATGAAAGACATGAGTCTTGTATCCATTTGAGGGGGAGTGCTATAATAAGGACAAATTGGATACAAGTGTGCAGTTAATGTGTATGCTTACACATTAGTGTAATGCTGGGATATGCAGTGGGCTTGGAAATGAGTGCTGTCTGGCCTGGGTCCCACCATACTAAGAGTGAACCATCCTTTGTGTTGTGCATAACTGTTTTGTATGTGAGCTAACTTGATGCATATGAGGATGTTACCACACCACTGCCTCAACTTGTCAACCATCAATGCCATCAATGTCCCTGCCTTGCCTTCCTTGCTCCTCACCTTCATTGTCCCCCCTTCTATTGCGAGCAGTACTTGCATCCCCCAGTCTCAGCTACAAACCTGTAACTTCAGCATCACATGACCATGGGAACATATCACATGACCCTACACGTGACTCATCATGTGACTTCTCCGCCAGTTGTACATCACATGACTTATTAGCACGTGACCTTGGGAACCTACAACCCCATGACCCTGGGAAGATAACACATGACCTATCAAGGAATTGGTCATCAACAATGTCACATGACAAGACACGCTTTGGATGCACATCTAAACTGTTGATCAACACATGGCAGATTGTGGGAACGATCAACAAGACGCGTCTACTAAACAATCAATGAACATGCAACATGACTTGATCAATGAAGACGCGACTCATTGGGGCTAGGCCCTAATCGAGATGTATAATATAATCTGCAGTTACTGCGCATTGACTGCGCAGTCCCCTGTTACCTGTAATTGTACCTACCCTAAACTGCGCACAGACCACCCTGTATTAGTATATAAGACTTATGAATTTAGGTGAACAGTCCTTAGACTGTTCTCTTGTCAATCCCCACACTGGAGCCTTTCAAAGCTCCCTCCTCGTCAGCAGCAACCCGCTCATCGTCGCCAACAGTCTACTCCGTCCTGCCTCTTCTCGCCTTCTGCCTCTTCCTCCTTAATGTCTCCTTGCTGCTCCTTTGGATCAGTCACCTTCAACTCTGTGCCGTAGTCGAGTCTTGCTACCCATAAAGTAGTGAGTTCCCGACATTAGAACAGTCTCTTAAGTTGAAGCTGACTGTTTGGAAGTGTCCTCACCTTCCCTCTCCATTGCCTTCTGGTCTGACCTGAACACCGTCTATCAGGAGAACTCTGCTGCCGCCCTTGAGGTCGTCAATAACGTCCTCAATAGCCCCCACAACACTTGGAATTATCCAAGCCCCAGAAGCCCCCACCTCCAGTACCCCCCCAGTTCCACATCGTCCCCTGTCATCCCCTGGTCACCCACTGTTGCCTCCAGTCCTGAACTCCGCTTTGAGTTTGTTATCCCCAGCTTCCCCTTTCTTGAACCCACGGGCCCTGGCCCATACGACAACTACATTCCCCAGTTCCCCCAGTACTCCATCTCGTTTGCCGACACAGGTATCACCCTTGTCAACCTGGACACCCTTGAGCCCACCCCCGTCGATCCCAACCCCTACTTCATCTGCTCCCCGTCCCCACTCACTCCTGCACCCACCATTGAAGCCCTTCGCGCTGCTGCTGAGTTTGACCTCAAGCAGCTTGGAGAAGAAACCACCACCCATGTCGTCTGTCTTGCTCAAGCTGAGCTCAACTCCCTCCTTCCCCCACTCACCCAAGACAGCTGGTCTCACTTCCAGCTTACCGGCGACCTCACTGACCACATCTCAATCAAGGACATTCCCATCAAGAACATTCCCCCACCCATCCTTGAAGCACCCATTGCCACTATTGCTTCCCCCACCCTGCCGTCACCTGCTCCTTGACCGCTCCCTGTATTTTATCCTACGGTCGACATCGCCCTCTTTGAGTATCTCTTCGCCACCCTGCCTTGCCTCCCTGCCAACGGTCACCCTCACCAGTACACCGTTCACTATGAGCAAGACCGCCACATCTGGTTCTCATTGGAGGAACCCGTCAACAGCCAGTTCCTGGACTACATTCCCCAGGCCCAGAACCTTGACACCACCACACCCCCATTCTTCATCACCCCATTCCGTGCCGATGCCCACCACTCTATCCACATCCACTTTGACGGCACCCTTCCCCTGGTCCACATCTGTGCCAAAGTAGGCAAGTACCTGTGGTCCCCCAATTTTCCCTTCGGCTATATCAAGACCACCTTTTTGGACTTGATTAAGTTTGTCTTTTCTTGTTTCCCTCCCCTTTGGCTTGCTCACTTTGAAGGAGCCCTTGTCCCCCTTGTCGCATACAATTTCCTAGACAGTCATACGGCCATCCTTTGTGGCCACTTACACTTTACAGAGCAAGGGATTCTTTTTGTTAACCGCAGCACACAGATCACAGACTTACTTCGTACGGACCCCCAGTTTTCTTGTTTTGTACCTACCCCTCGAGTCCCCACTAAACCTTTTGATTTCATTACACCCCCTTCTGAGAACCCTTTGTAATACTTTTTAGTAAGTTACAAAGGACTTATTTGGTGTAAAATAAATCAAAGGTTTTTAACTTGTCTCTTTTGTTTGTCTTAAGTGGCAAACTTTCATGAAGAAATCTTAAGACAAACTTACTCAAGAATCGCCAATCTCCAGGAACAAGTCCAACTTACCTATTGGAGTGAAGATCACTTAGTGCCTTAGGATCTCTTGGATATCCTCCCCTTTGGTTGTCTCTTCAGTGCTCAACGCTTCTACCATTACATTGATTACCAACTTGTTGACATCCTTAACGCAGCAAGACGTTGCACAGCATATTGGCAACTCTCTGGCGCCCATAACTTCGACCAATCCCCAGCCACCCAGATCTCCTTGTTCTACGACAAAACCTTCTTCTGGCATTACTTCGTCCTGTCACATAGGCTGGAAATTATCATGCAGATCCAAGCCGGACACAGAATCAGATTTCTATCTAGATTTCATGTGTCAGAAACCAAAGTTGAAGTGGAATTTAACGAAATTTGACTACAGACAATCCCAAGCAGAGAATTTACTTCAACTAGCTTGTACCAGTTCATCTACAGCGATGAACAAATCCTTATATATCAGTGGAACAACCATGCCTGGACCACAGACCTTCTTACCCCACACACAAGTCTCATTGATCCCCCTTCCCATTTTACCCTCCCCATCACCTAGCCAAATACCCAGGGAAGAGACACTGAATACCTGGAACATTTCCAGTGTATCCTCTTGGAACCAGATCTTCTCATGCTCAATTCATCCTATCATGACAGTGTGGATAGTACTTTACCCCCCACTCTGGTTGGTACCCCTCAATCCAGTCCCCCAAGCACACCTGAGTCAG
>Ga0307509_10004461_pt1 | contig 20157 bp, 16 predicted proteins | sample 10_EM_MG_FD_202245 | JGI IMG/M metagenome (GOLD analysis project Ga0307509, IMG submission 202245) | Populus trichocarpa ectomycorrhiza microbial communities from riparian zone in the Pacific Northwest, United States - 10_EM | ecosystem: Host-associated > Plants > Roots > Unclassified | place...
GATGCTACCGGTTACACTTTGCAGATGTGATCCTTACAGCTTGGCACAGTCCTAGTATAGTTGGTTACGTTTGAATATCATGTAATTCTTATCTTTTGTAACAAACACATAGACATCTCCCTTATCTTTTGTAACAGCCTCACTTATATAAAGCATAACAGTGCATACGTCTATGGTAAGTTAAACCAGAGTGCCTTCAATTCTTTTATGGTATCAGAGCATACTCAAGCTCACGCTTCTACTGATCCAATGTCTCTCACTACAGAGTCTTCCTCCTCTTCCGCCGCATTTCATCTTCCAGCTCAAGTTATCTCTATTAAACTTGATGGTACAAATTTTCTTGCATGGAGTGCTCAATTACTTCCTTTATTTCGCAGCTATGGCCTCATGGGCATAGTTGATGGTTCTGAACCCAATCCTCCCTAATTTACCAGCACTGAACATAAAAACCAAGGCATTCTTAATTCTAGTTATGTAGTTTGGCAGTATAAAGATCAAACGATTCTTAGCTGGATTATCTCTTCACTATCTCTTGCGGTGGTTTCCACCATTTATGGTCTTGAGACCTCTCGGCTTGCTTGGCAAGCCCTTGGTGCACGTTTTGCTGCACCCTCTACTTCTCGTATTTCTCTTATCAAGAGAAAGTTACAATCTTTACAGCAAGGCTCCATGCAGTGCCAACAATTTTTAGATGCAGTCAAATCCCTTGCTGATGAATTATCTGCTGTTGGGAAAACAATTGATGACTCAATTCTTTTTTTCATTCCTTTGTGACAACATGTATGCTTCTTGCTAAAGACAAATCTATGTCATTCTCAGACTTCCATGCAGAGTTGTTGAATTTTGATCTCATGCTAAAATTCCATAGTCAAACTATTCAACAGGAGACGGGGTCTTATGCTTTCTATTCACACAAACCTGGTTCAAAATCAGGCTCTCGTAACAGCAACAAAATTCAGTTTTCTGGGACATCAAAAGGCTCCAGTCCTGCTCTTTCTCAATTTCGGCAACCATTACCTCACCTGCCATCCTCATCATCAACTGTTACGTCCACTACCTTTTGTTCTCGTTCTCCCTGTCAGATCTGCAAACGAGAAGGACATCAAGCACTGGACTGTTTTAATTGGATGAACTATTTTTTTCAGGGACGTCATCCTCCAACAGAGTTAGCTGCTATGGTTGATGAGGCTAATACCACTTACCTCAATCAACATCAATGGTATGCTGATAGTGGTGCCAACATTTATGTAACCTCAGATCTTGCCAATCTTGCAACTTCTCAACCTTATGACGGTGATGATTCTGTGGGTGTAGGTAACGGGACAGGTTTGAATATATCACACACTGGCACTGCTGCCATTCAAACTCATTCTTCTATTCTCACTTTAAAAGACGTTGCTTGTTGTCCTCAAGCTTCGGCTCAGCTCCTTTCCATTAATAAATTGTGCAAAGATAATAATGTTCTCTTTGAACTCACTGGCACTAACTTTTCTGTGAAGGACATCCTGACGGGGGACACGCTTCTGACGGGGCCAAGTGAAAATGGATTGTACCCAATCAACCTTCATCAACTCCCTTCATCCAAATTCCATGCTCTTACTATGACTGTTGGCGTCAAGGCTTCTACTTCCACTTGGCATTGTCGTTTGGGACATCCTTCGACAAACATTTTACATCGTGTTATTTCTAAATTTTCTCTTCCAATTACCGGTTCCATAAATAAACAGGGTATTTGTGTGTCTTGTCAACTGGGCAAATCTAAACAATTGTAATTTTCAGATTCTTCAAGTAAATCAACAACCCCTCTCGAATTAATTCATTCTGACGTTTGGTCTACTTTCACTCCATCTTTAAGTGGTTGTCGGTATTATGTAATTTTTATTGATGACTACACTCGTTTTTGTTGGCTTTTTCCTATTTCTCATAAATCCGATGTTTATTCTACCTTTGTTAATTTTAAGCTTTTAGTGGAAAAACAATTTAATTACACCATTAAACAATTTCAAAGTGATAATGGGGGTGAATATTGTTCTACCGTTTTTAAGCAATTTTTAACTACCAGTGGAATTTTTCATCGTTTTTCATGTCCACACACATCCCAACAAAATGGCCTAGCTGAAAGAAAACATCGTCATATTATGGAAATGGGACTCACTCTCCTTGCACAATCTGACTTACCTAAGGTTTTTTGGGTCGATGCTTTTCTAACTTCTATTTTCATCATTAATAGCTTACCTACCAAGGTTCTTGATTACTCTTCACCATATGAACGCCTTTTTCAATGTTCACCTGATTTTTCCTATTTTCGTACTTTTGGCTGGCAATATTTTCCCTGTCTTCATCCTTACTCACTTGATAAATTATCTTACCGTAGCAAACCTTGCATTTTCATTGGTTACTGCTCTAATCACAAAGGTTTTCGGTGCTTTGATCCATCCTCCAAGCGGGTATACATATCTCGAAATGTGATCTTTGACGAAGGTATTTTTCCTGCACGTGAACAATCCATTTTCACTGACTCTGCCAATTGCTTGGACTCATCAGGTACTTCGAATACTTTATTTTTACCTCTCTCTTCTCCTCCATTTAATTTTTTTCTTGTGTCTTCCTCTAATACTGTTTCAACCCATCAGACCTCCCTTAATATAACCTTACCCGATAACCCAATTTCCCCCCTTCCTTCCACTCATCCTGATAGTTCCTCCCCTGCATCTTTACTCCACACACCAGTCCTCCCTGCTGACCAACCTGAGACATTCCCAACCACTCTTCTTCAAATACATCTTTGGCTACTCTGTCTAATGCTTCTCACGAAACTGCATCTTCTGATCATTCTGCCAGTGAACTCCCTCTTCCTAATTCTTCTTCTCGTATGCTTACTAGATCCCAAACTGGACATTCTAAACCCCGTATTTTTCCTGACTTTGAACTACACTACACTACTCGTCACCCTCTTCAAGCTTTGCATGCAGGTGTGGTAATCTCTGAGCCTCATACTTATGTTCAAGCAACTGTTATACCTGAATGGCATGCAGCAATGACCAATGAATTTCAGGCGTTGCTGAAGAATGAAACATGGTCATTGTGCCCTCGTCCCCCTGGTAAAAATGTGGTCCCATGCAAATGGGTATTTAAGCTCAAACGTAGACCCGATGGCAGCATTGATCGTCACAAGGCAAGATTAGTGGCTGTTGGTTATTTACAAAGAAGTGGAATTGATTTTCATGACACTTTCAGCCCTGTTATCAAACCATCCACTGTGCGTATGGTTCTTGCGACTGCAGTTTCGTTCAACTGGAATATTCGACAACTAGATGTTTCAAACGCCTTTCTTCATGGCATTTTAGAAGATGAGGTTTATATGGCCCAGCCGAAAGGTTTTGAAGACCCTGTGCACCCCCAGTTTGTCTGTAAGCTTCATAAGTCCCTCTATGGCTTGAAGCAAGCCCCTCGAGCTTGGTTTAATCGCTTATCTACTGCTCTATTATCTCTTGGTTTTCTCAGCTCACAAGTTGATCCATCTCTGTTCATCTATCACCAAAACTCAGTTCATGCCTTTTTATTAGTATATGTGGATGATATCCTTGTCACCTCCAATGATCAACGCTTCATTACATCTCTTATTTCTAACTTGCAACTTGAGTTTGCTATGAAGGACCTTGGGCAGCTGACATATTTTCTAGGTATTGAAGCCACACGCAATTCTTCTGGTCTACATCTTCGCCAAACAAGATATATCATTGATTTATTAAATCGTGTCAGACTTCTTGGCATTTGTCCATATCGAGCTCCATGTGTTTCGGGTTCCAAATTGTCTAAATTTGATGGAGAACTTCTCCCAGATCCATCTGAATATAGTCAAACGGTTGGTGCCCTGCAGTATGTCACTCTCACCCGGCCTGACATTGCATACTCAGTGAACCAGCTATGTCAACACATGCAGGCTCCCACTTCTACTCATTGGACAGCAGCTAAACGAGTGCTTCGTTATTTAAAGCATACCCTTGATTATGGCCTCTTCTACAAACTAGGATCCTTTTATGTGAATGCTTACTGTGATTCTGATTGGGCCGGCGATCCTGACAATAGACGATCAACGTGTGGTTATGGTGTGTATGTAGGTCCTAATCTCATCTCTTGGTCAGCCAAGAAACAACCTATAGTGTCCAAATCCAGTACAGAGGCAGAATACCGGTGCTTAGCCTTGGTAACAGCTGAAGTTTATTGGCTACGAATGCTCTTGTGTGAACTGCAAATTTCACTTGAATCTGCTCCCATTATCTGGTGTGACAATGTCAGTGCTCTAGCCATTGCTTCCAATCCCATTTTTCATGCACGGTCTAAGCATATTGAAGTGGATTACCACTTTGTTCGAGAGAAGGTGACAAACCGCGATATAATCTTACAACACGTTCCCTCTTCCTTGCAACCTGCAGATATATTTACAAAGGGGTATACAGCTGATCGATTCTGCTTTCTTAGGGACAAACTCTCAGTGTTGGATCTCCCTGCTAGTTTGCGGGGGAATGATAAGGATAAAGATCAACATCATCACACACAATCTCCACTCTGAATAAACTGCAGCAGAGTCCTTGTTCTTGACATTGAAGATGCTACCGGTTACACTTTGCAGATGTGATCCTTACAGCTTGGCACAGTCCTAGTATAGTTGGTTACGTTTGAATATCATGTAATTCTTATCTTTTGTAACAAACACATAGACATCTCCCTTATCTCTTGTAACAACCTCACTTATATAAAGCATAACAGTGCATACGTCTCTGGTAAGTTAAACCAGAGTGCTTTCAATTCTTTTATATCCATTGCGACATGCCAATGTCATACTACTCTTATCACACCAGCTAGAGGTGGTCTTCGTCCAAGGAATAAGTTACTGCACACCCATAACTACTGTTCTGTAAAATCTGATAACATGTTTGACCAATTGGAGATGGAACACAAAGGAATAAGCTATTGCACATCCATATTATACTACTACGTCACAAATTAAGTATCCAGTGACAAGCTTGATAAAAACAAAACGTCACAAATTAAGTATCCAGTGACAAGCTTGATAAAAACAAAATCTCAATGTCCGAAAAGGAGATGGACACAACAGCGAAGAGAGGCAAAGAGGGGAAGTTTCATATTGCAAATCATTTCAAATAGAAAATAGCTGCAATTGGAACTAAACGATGCTCGAAATTACACTGCCTACTAAAGAAGAGAAGTAAACAAATTCATAACTCCAAGATGAATCTCTTATTGAAAGTGAACCTTAATGATTTTGTTGACAATTCATTAAGATAGACAAGTAATTAGCTCAAATATAAAAGTATTCAAAAAAGGGAGACGTAGCCATTGGTATTTTGCAAGCATCAAACAAGGAATTTTCCAAACAAACAAGGAAACAAGTCGAACGCTGCCTCAATCAATGTTTTTTGAACTAATTTTCTTCCTGAAACAAGAATTTATTCAAAACCAACCGACCATCAAGGCTGATAAACCTCCGGAAGCTGAAGACCTACACTTCCAGCTGATTTTCGTAGTGTTTTTTTCATTTCATCCGATCTATCCACAGCAATGTTGTAAGAGAACAGCAACTCCTGCAAAAAACAATAGCCAGCACCAGCATTGTATTTAAGCAACACCATAAAATGCTTTCTGCTAAAATACTACCCACATACAAAACAAAGAAAGAACATTCCTACAAGAACACCATTCTTGCCAGTTCATTGGAACAACTATCAAGTATTAAATTCAATTCAATTAAGAGGTTTTAATAAAATTTCATATTTGAAATCATCTTGAGTGCAATTGAATTCCAAATGAAATTTAATCTCTAAAAATGATACAAAAATAAAGCTAAAGTGGTGATAAGGATAATATAAAAAAAAAATGAATAGAATTTTACAAATATATGAATTCGATTTATTCATTAATTAAATTCAAATTACACACTAAGAATTGATTTCAAACAACCCACAAGTACAATACAAGGGAACCCCTTCTCCTTCCTGAATTCCTCTAGTCCCAAGGACGGAGAAATTATAACTTAAACCTGGTCCTAACTTGGACTTTGATATCTCATACCAAGTGACTTCACTCAAAATTAAAAAGGCTAAGCCAGCACTGACTAGAAGTACAATATTAGCAAAATTAACAATTGGGTTATGCCCCTCTATCAAAGACATCAAGAAAAATGGAAAACTAAAATAAATTACCATCAATCTTAATACCATTTTAGATACCAATTAACATTTTAATTACCTTGTGATGCTGCACGCTGTTAAGTAAGAAAGTGTAATCACGAGCAAGCTTAAGTTTTTGCTGAACAGAAGATTGGTCTAAAACATTGCAGTTCTTTCTAAACTCTTGCGTTATATAGTCTCCAAAATGATTCTTATACCCTTCTTTGCCTATGTGTTTGTTGACAGATTTGAGAAGATCCCTATATATCTTTGAAGCTTGTAATGTCTTGGAACTCATCTCCGCAAAAAGAAATCAAATTTTGTACCTTTGTTTGGTTACTGAGAAAGTGTAGGAATTGACCAGAAGCGAGATGCGAGAAGGGAGAGATTTTTATCTCAAGGGGTTTTCTTGTTGGGTCGTAGGGCTCAAATATATGGGCCCAATGGAAGCCCAACGGAACAAAAAAAAAAAACAGGGGTCCGTTTGGTTTCTTCCTACTAATTCTACAACAACGTAAACTGAATCTGATCTCTGTGTCTGTGAAGAAGAGGAGGGAGACATGTCGCGACAAAGACCAGGGAAGGCTCCTCTGCCTCCAGCTGAAGTGGTAATTGAATAACGAAACCACCCTTTTTAACTCGTGTTTGGATGCAGAGAAAATTGGATTCGTAATATTGTTGTTTTGATGGGCTGTATTGATATATTTTGTTGAAAGTGGATATTGATAATGGGAAGCATAAAATTTTAGCACGAAATTGTCGAATCATACATCAGCAATGCAAATGAGATAGAAAAAAGTGTAAAGCTTGTGATTTCTTACAGTTGATGTGGGGTTTGTCTGCTTTTTGTGTAAGAAGAAGGAAGATTGTTTCTAATGGCTTTGCATTGTGTTTTTGGTGTCAATTGTAGAATATTGAGAAATTGGAGAATGTGATAAATGAGGGTAATTACTATGGAGCTCAACAGATGTACAAGTCTATCAGTGCAAGGTATTAATTTTACCGTGTATTTTTTTTTTTCCCAAGTGAATCTTGTTTTAGTGATGTTTGTGCAACTGATGGCATTGGTTCTTACTAATCTAGATAGATGTGAATAGATTAAATAAATGTAATTTTGTTTTGGTACACAATTGGGGCACATGCATGTGAATTGATATTTAAACTTGTTCCCATTTGTTTTCTTCTGAGATGATTCTTCCGTATGATATTGAAACTTAATTTGTTACAGATATGTATCTGCTCAAAGACATTCTGAAGCTTTGGACATTCTTCACTCGGGTGCGTGCCTCCAGCTGAAAAACAGCCAGGTTATTCTCTTTCAAGTCCATGGTTACTAATTCTGTCAGGTGATTTTTGGATGCTAATATTATTAAATAGAAGCCAATGGGAATGTGAAATTTGTCCTGTTAAAGAAAAAGATTAGGCTGGATGCTGAGATATCCAAGCTGCCTTCATAAGCTGATAATTGGTTTATGCTGTGTCCGACTGGTTACACGATGAGTATGAGAATATGAATGAAAAATTCCGATATGGTAGGAACCTTTGTTAAGTCCCTGCTATTAAAATTGATTGATGTCAAAGGTTGATGGGTAGTCAGCATATTAGAATGGAGGAAGCATATCAAAGCTGTTGACTGCTAGAAAATACATTATCTGTCAATCCATTTGAAAATTTCTTATGTTTTTTGCCTGCAACTACATGGATACACAAATGCATAGCTTCCATTAAGTTGGGATGCAACTTTGCATACTTTAGATGTAACTTGTCCAACTGAATTGGGATTAGGGATGTTAGCTTAGGATTTTCTTTCCCCGGAAAGCAATCTTCTACATTTGAAAGTCAGGCTATCATTGTTCCATTTCATTTGCTAGATGATTTACTATTTTTGTTTTGTTTCCTGAGTTGGATGTTTGAGTAGCGTTTACATAATGTGTGCATAATGGAATATATTGCTGGATTTCCAGACTATTCTCGTACTCCTAGAATTACAATTTATTCCATAACAAACCAATCTCAGGTTACTTGTGGGTCGGAGCTTGCTGTGATCTTTGTGGAGACGCTTGTTAAAGCAAAAGTTCCTTATGATGATGATGTACTTGGTTAGTTCAAACTTAGTGATATGGCTTGTAATGCTTTTCAACCCTCCCTTGATCAATTTTAGATGTTATGATGTGGTTCTTAATGCTTTCTAATTCTCCCTTGCTGCAGTTTTCAAAAAAGAAAAAAAAAGGAAAGAAAGAAAGAGGGTGCTTTCTTTCATCTGTTTTGTTACTGAGATTTTAGTGCCTTGTATGAATATTAAACTAACTTAGAGAGAGTTCTTTCTTTGATTTTCAACCCTCCATTGGTCAATTTTAGATGTTTCAGAGTGGTTAATGTTTCTAATTCTCCCTTGCTGCAATTTTCACAACAAAAAAAAAAAAGAGGAAATAAAGAGGGTGCTTTCTATCATCTGTTTTGTTACTGAGATTTTAGTGCCTTGTATGAATATTAAACTAACTTAGAGAAAGTTCTTTCTTTGATTTTCAACGTTTTTGCATAGCCACGCTGAATGCTGAATGCTGAATGCTGAATGCTGCTGCCTTTTTTGATTTTTTGACAATGTTTCTCTATTAATTATGAGTTAATATCCATCTTAGATCGCATCAGAAAAATCTATAAGACATTTCCTCAGATACCTTTGCCACAAGACTTGGGGGAAGATGACGATATGCAACAACTCAATGAAGCCCTTGGGGCTGCAAAAACACGTGTCGAGTGCTGCTTGTCATTCTTAAAAGCTGCTATCAAGTGAGATATCCTGTCTTTCTCTTTTTGTACTCTTTTGGAAATTATAATATGCTGTTGCAATAATAACTGCAATACATGTGCTTTTGTGGAATAGTTTAAGATGACTTTTTTTCCCCTCCTTTATCTCTTCTGGTGGCTGTTAGATTGGGACTGAATAGCCCCTTTTTGGTTGTATAAAGGTGTATGGAGTAAACAGTCCTCTCCATCTGATTTCTCCAGTTTTCTTGTTTCCAAAACCTATGATTTTTTCTTGGAGCTCATGTATAGAACCTGTCTAATGTGGGCCATCCAGCTTGTTCTTTATTGGGCTGGAGAAGCTTTTTGTTATTGTGGAGTATATGCATCTATGAGGGTGTTTTAGAGTGTTTGAGTTTCACTTTCATCATACAGAGATGAAAACATGGGAAGATTTGACATGGGGCAAATAGTACATGGAGGGAGTGAAAAGAGTATAAGACAGAGACAGTGAGGATGGTTGGTCTGGGAAGGTGTGATGGATAAAAACAAAAATGATGTATCCATGTGTATCTGCTTGTAAGAGGAAACAAAGATATGCAGTGTGTTTATGTTTGTGTCTAGACATGTATGTAGCACATACTTTGACTGTTTCCTGTGGCACTGATATTAACTGCCTCATTGATGTGGAGCTATTTTGTTTTTAGGTGGTCTGCACATACTTTGACTGTTTCCTGTGGCACTGATATTAACTGCCTCATTGATGTGGAGCTATTTTGTTTTTAGGTGGTCTGCAGAGTTTGGAGCTCATAGGAATGGATCTCCAGAAATACATTTTATGCTAGCTGAATATGTTTATTCTGAATCTCCTGAGCTGGTATGTCTGAGGTCAAAGTTTGCTATAAGCTCTTTGTTGGATTGATTTGTTTGTAAATAATTGCTGGTGAATTGGCTCTTGGTTGGATTATTTTCCTTCCACTCACTCAGAGAAGATGTTGTTTCTTTTAGGTTGTTACAATCATTGTAGGGATGGTATCATATTTCCCATTCGTTTGATTCTGGATGGCTGTTTTCAGCTCTAACCTGCTTTGACAGATTCATGGGACTTTCTTTTTTCCAGATAAATTTTCATTATGCTTTTAAAGTTATGATATTTTGTTCTCTAAAATGCACTGCGTAAGGGATGATATGGAAAATAGAGATCCATATTATGCATGGTTTTAACTTTTAAATCATTTCTATGTGGAGTGATCAATGATATGTGCTGCTTTTGTACAGGACATGACTAGAGTATCATATCATTTTGTTAGAGGCAACAACCCAAAGAAGTTTGCATCTACTATAGTAAATTTTATGGGCAAGGTTAGTCTTAAATGATTCTATATAGATAAATATTATTCAAATGGATTGTATCTATACTGTTCCATCAATTGTTATCTTGTATATTTATAAAATATGTTTATGAAGTGTTTTTAGCTGCTGACTATTGGTCGTATTTGATAGCTAAGATTAATAAAGTATCTCCAAATCATTTGCGTCAAGATTCTAGTCTGATAACCTATAATCATTTATTTAACAATTACTATCTAGAAGTCATGATTGCTGTAATCTTATGCTGAACAGACCCAGAAACACCATATCCATTATCCAGTAATTTGATGCAATATTTCATTTGTGTCTTATAAGGGTAGGTTTAACTTTTTTCTTGGTATTTGATGGATTTGATGGATTTCCCACCTTGCAGTGTTATCCCGGTGAAGAAGATTTGGCTATTGCACGAGCAATTTTAATGTAAGCGCTTCTAAAACATTAAAAAAAAAAATTGCCTGTGGTTTTCTGTTATTAATGCCAAAATCATGGAACATGTTAATAATAACCGCTGCAGTTCCTGATCCTTTCCCCATTATGTAATGGTAGTCATGTGAAGTTCCAACTTATCAGGTAATTCTCTTCCTCTGGTAGGTATTTATCTATGGGTAATCTCAGAGATGCTAATTTTCTAATGGACGAGCTAAAGAAACATGCACAGTACAAGGAGCATGACCTTCCCCAATCAGATTTGATCCAATTCATCAATTATCTTCTGCCAACGTAAGTTGCATTTTTCTTCCATGGTGGGAATAGACTTTAGAGTTCAATGTCCAAATTGACTAAAAGAATCTTTAATTACTTTTGAGACATCTTTATATGATACTGAAATTAATTTGATTCTCAAAGTGTCGGATATTTGTTGTAATTCATCCTTAAGTGGAATTAGCCACTCAATTTTAATCATGAGCTTCTTTTGTGGTTATTTTCTGGAAAGTATTTGGCATATCTGCTTGATCCATGTTATAAATGATTCTGTGCATTTTTTCCTGACAGGTTGCAGAGAGATGCTTTACCACTTTTTAATATGCTGAGAACAAATTATAAGTCAAGTATAGACAGAGAACCTGCATTCAACGAGGTGTGCAATTTTCCTGCTAACTAGAATTTTTTTTACCTGTGGCTTGTGATCAACTTTGGTGTATGTATGAATTCTAACATGATTATGGTTCAGCTACTAGATGAAATTGCAGAGTTGTTCTATGGAGTGCAACGTAGAAATCCCTTGCAAGGGATGTTTGGAGATATTTTCCAGGTAAATTTCTCAACATCGATGCCCTACCATTCGAAACACAGGTTACATAGGCTTAATCCTATCAATTAGGACTTTGATGTTCTGAACGATAATGTGATCTCTTCAAATGCAATAAATAATTACATGTGATGACAGACAGAGAAACGTTTGCTAGACATCTACGACAAGAAGTGCAGTTTTTCTCCCGTTTCGTTGAAATAACAATGTTACTGATGATTTATTATTTACTGCATTATATGTGAAATATGCAAAATAGAGTTAGGATACATTTATGAGGAAATTATTATTCTTTTCCTTTTCTTTTGCAAGTGGAAATTATAGTACTTCTCACTGGCGGAATTCTTGTAACATCAAATTTTGCAGATGATGGGCTGATCACAACATGAAGACAAATTCAATGTATTGGCAACTAAACTGGTCCAGCAACAGGACATTGTTGTTTCCTTAGATGAAATGATCATCTGTTTGATGCGTTAGAAGCATAATTTGAACAGTTGTAAAGTCCTTGTTTTCGAACAGTAGATCTCCTGTAATTGACCAAAAATTTTATCCTTGTCCCCATATAAAAATTTTCCCTTTTCTCATTCTTCTTTGGCTAACGATTGGCATGCCTGTGAGAACAAGTCTGCGAACTTGCAAAATTTAGTTCTCCACCGAGGCAAGTCGTACTTGAAAACGTAGGCCATTGTGCTACCTTTAGTTTCAAACACTTTGACGTAGAAGCATGTTCTTGTAAAAGAAGACAGAATGTCCTTGCTTGGTGACTAGAAAATGGAACTATATTTTTTACAGGGGATATTGAAAGTGGCTGGCTCATAGAAGAGATGAATTCCTACACACCCGGGCCAATCTAGTTTGGAGGTGAGCTGGACAAGATTCTGACCCGACTCCACCTGGCTCGTCAGCAATTACAAAGTGTGTAGTCCCTGCGGCTGAAACGACGTCTTTTTGTCTAACGAAATCCAAACGCGACGTCGTTTGAACCTTTCTATCCCTTTTCCGGTACTCCTCTCCCGTTCTCTTCCACTACCGGCTTCTTCAGCCTGGCCTCTAAACCCCTAATGGGAAAGTCCTATAACAAGTCTAATCAAAGCTCGAAAATTCTCAACAATGGAGACACAATCACAAAGTCTCTAAAACCCTAAACCACAAACACAACATGACCTATTAGAAACCCTAACAAAAGTCCTAACCTCAGAAATGAGAAAACCTCTAGCTTGAAACCCTAAACCCCTACACTCCCCACCTCTCCACAGACCCTAACCTCTTAATCTCTCTGTTTAATTCATAAACCCTAATTCAAAACTCTGACACTCTTCTTCAGTTCTTCAAATACCCCCTCCTTCAATTACCCACCACTCACCTCTCCCTTTGCTCTCTCTTCTCCCTTCCCTTCTCCGGCGCTGCCATTTCATTACCGCCAAACCCTTCCTTTACTCTTTAATCTCCGCCGAAAAATCCAACTCCCTTAATCGCCTCCTCCTCCACCCCCCAAAAACTCAATCACCCCATCAACTATTTTAGCATTCCAAAACGTCTTCTAGATACTTCCATTGGAGCATACGTCGCGTGCGGTAAGCCCCATCACGCTGCGCAAATTTTTAACAGAATGAAGAGATCGGGTATGCAGCCCAACTTGTTAACTTGCAATACTTTATTAAATGCTTTAGTGAGACCCTTCATCGCACTCGATAAGATTGAGCCTACAGCTTTTTTTACTGATTTAATTAAGATTAGTGTTAAGATTAATACGAAGACTTAATATTTTGATTTATGGGTCTTGCATGGGGAACAAGTATGGTGAAGCAACAAGGGTTTTAGGTAAAATGGGGGATTTTTATGCTCGCTGGATATTGTTACTTGTATTACTATCTTAGATGGTTTCTGAAAGAAAGGGAGATTAAATGGGGATAGGAATTTGTTGTTGGATATGAAAAATAATGGGACCGCATATAATATATTGATTGTAGGGTATTGTAGGTTAGGATGGTTAGAGTCGGGAAAGGTTATGTAATTAATGTTGCAGAATAATGTGATGCCAGACGTTTGGACGTGCAATGTGATGATTAGTGGGTTTTGTAAACAGGGTAGGATTGATGAGGCGTTGAGGTTGAATGAAGAGATGGAAAAACTGAAGCTGTTGCCTGATGTGGTAATATATAATACTTTGATTAATGGGTGTTTTGAACATGGGAGTAGTGAGGAGGGGTTTAAATTGATTAATGGGTGTTTTGAAGCGTTGAGGTGTTTATATAACACTGTTACTTGTAATGCTTCGATAAGTGGGCATTGTAAGGTGGCGAAGATGGTTGAAGCATTCAGATTGATGGAGGAAATGGGGACGAAATGTATTGTGGATGAGGGTAGTTAAGGCACTTTGATCATGGGATGTTTTAAAAATGAAAAGGCAGGTAAAGCTTTGAAGCTTTGGGATGAGATGAAGGAGAAAGAGATCGCTCCAAGTGTTATCACCTATAACTCTATTATTGCAGGCTTATGCCAAATGGGAAAAACTGATCAAGCAAGAGACAAACTGAATGAGCTTCTGGAGAGTGATTTGGTCCCTGGTGAAATTACATACAGTGCGATTATTCATGGACATTGCTGGGAAGATCAAGTTGAGAAAGCATTTCAGTTCCACAACAAAATGGTCGAGAATAAGGTTAAGCCAAATGCATTTACTTGTAATGTTCTCCTTCGTGGGATTTGCAGAGAAGGTATGCTTGGAAAACCTCTTAAGCTCTTCAACACATGGATTTCAAAGGGTAATGCCATTTCATACAACAAGATAATTTTAGCCCTTTGCAAAGAGAAGAGATTTGAGGAAGCATCTGATCTTCTTGCAGAAGTGGACAAAAAGAAACTAGAACCTGATTGTTATACATATAATGCTGCTATTCTTGGTGGGCTTACTGATGCTGGAAGGACTGAGGACGCAGAGGAGTTCATATAAAAAATACTGGAGAAAGGAAAATCAGATGATCAGTTTTTAGAATCGAAGAGGCGGGATATGAGTACAGTAATGTTCCTCACGAACCTCATCCAAATTGCTTATTCAAACAAGATTAATGAGCTTTGTTCTCAAGGGAGATACAAGGATGCAACAAAAAATTTCCATGAATCGGCTCGAAAGGACATTGTTGTACCTAAATGTACTTGCATTATTCTGATGGATGGGCTTATTAGGAGGATAAAAGGTATACCAAAAGGCGCGCTACTGAAGTGACATTTTAGTGAGGTTCTTATGGAAAGTTCGATTTTGAGAAGGCACATCATCATGTTTGGCACAGATTCATCACGGAATTATGTTCTGGAAAGTGTTGATTTGGAGAAGGCTTGTCAATTCACCGGGAATTTTTTGGATCAAGTTTGTTTATTTTAAGAAAATAATTCCATGATGGATGAAGTCTGGCAACGAGAAGGGTCTAATGTTTTGGTTAAGAAATAGTGTGAAGGATTAGAGCCTGCCTTCTGAAAGCCAAAGAAGGGTAGAATACACCAAGCTCAAAAGAGAAGAGTTGTGATCCTACCAAATTTCAGTGAGCTTTTGTTCCTCAAAAGACCTGATAATTCTTTAGTCCTTACTCCTTTTCTTTTGTATGCTCTCGTATTGATTTTCAATTTAGTTGGCCGTGTACATATGCGAGGATCAAAATTTAAATTTTTGGTGTGCATTTTGTAATAGGATAATGACGAGCAGTTGTGTTCCACCTAGGTACAATTACTGCATGAAACAGTGCAATAAAATCTCACCTTCCTATTTCTGGGATCGTTGTGGATCGTATTTTCTTATGGTTTGATAGCATCTTACATTTCATGTAAGAATTTATGTGCTTTAATTGGAAGCCTTTGAGGTAAAAGCATGCTCTTGATTACATGACAGTTAGAACTGAAGAATAGCTATAGTTTGTGGATGAAAGTAAAGTCCTCAAGTTTTTCTTAGATTCCTATGCTATACATTTTGAATTTGAATTTCCTTTCCGTGGTTGCTAGGATTTGAACTTCAGATTTCCCTGTTAAGTAGAGGAAATAAAAGATGGAAGACGGACAACCCATTGTTTTTTCGTTGATAGCCCATTGTTTAGTAATAGCAGCTGCTCATTGGAGTTCTTTGAACACATTTCCAATTTTTCCTCTTTCTCGCCCATTAAATGACAGACTTTATATCCATAATTATTGTTTTTATCCATTTTTATTGTTGTTTTCCTGTAATCCTATTTGTGTGAAGTTCACAGGAGCGGCAATGCGGATGGCTGATTGATTTTGCTCTGTGTAAACATGGTTTGCTCTCTTGCTCCTCCCTTTTGATCACTATAGAAAATGTGAGGTCTTACGACTTACGAGCACGCTAGTATTTGTTGACAAACAGAGCAGTTACTTTAAAAAGAATCGTTAATTAATGCATGACTTTGGATTAGTCTATAGCTTTTGTCCCAGAAGAAGGGTTTCATACCTTGTATCTCAATTCTGTCAGTTGTCCATGGTCAACCAGAATGAAGCGCATCTAGACCTTTCAAAAGATTAAGGACGCCCGTCTTTTTGCTACTAGCTATAAAGTTACCTCTTAACAACTCTCTTCTCTAAAAAGATAATATACTTTTTTAGGTTTATATCTGAAGTCTCCGATGTGCGCTACCTTTTCTCTCCGTATCCCTTTGGAGGATTTACAACTTTTTAGCTGCAACGAGTTAGTGCTTTGTGATCGCATTGATTTCCCGTTTAATTACCAGTTAATGTGGATCTCCATGTTTCATAGTCAACTAGATTGACCCATGTCTGAGATTTGCAAGGAACGTTTATAGCTTAAGATGGCAATTGCACAACATTTTCATCAGGAGGATTCGGGCAATAGGGTCCTATCATTTATGTACCAGTCCTGTTTAACTACAAGCCCATAGAACCCACAAACCTCCAGTATGAAACCACTTCAGGTCATGGATTCGGAAAGGGTGAAACATTCTTGCAAGTTGGGGCTTGACCCTTGTGAGTTGGGTTAGGAGAAGTGGCTTCCAACCTTACCGTGATTGACATGTTTCATGAATCGGCATTCACATTTTCTAGCGAAGACCTACAAATTAACAACGATATACCAGCACTGCTTGTTAAGAAATACTTGTAGTAGGAAGTTGTCTTGTGAAGAAACCGTGGTGTGATCAAGGTTGTGTCAACATGGCGAGACCGAGTTTTTTCTTCGCCAAACAAATAGAAAATTTTATTAGCCACTTGTTTTCTTTTTCCTTCATCATAATATCATTGTATGACTCATTGATCAATTTCTAGAAAATAATTACCAGAAAACTCTCACTGAAATCCAATTCGCAGAACACATTTGTTGACCTTTTCTAAAGTAGTTTGGTATTGCTAGTTTCATTTCTTATGAATTTTCTTTCCAAATTAAAGACTATTTTACAATCCATTCTCTCGCTTTTTTCTCCTCGGCTTGATCCATTTTACACTGAACCAAGAATCTACATGTGGTTTACTGCTCCCTGACTGTTCATTAATTAGAAAACACTCGTTATCCGAATCGACTAACTGATTGAAGCTCTTGGCTAACTCTTGAACAAGTAAACAAAACCTTAACTCGGGAGTCAGATTTGATTTCTTAGAGTTATGTGCCCTAACATTTACATCTCTTTTTCTGAAAGGTCATCTCTGAAACAGAACAAGAAATAGGAAATAAAGGAAGAAACCGTGTCACAAAAAGCCATTACAAAATCCAGCCCACCTATGCAATTACGCGTGAACCAACCTCTGTTGGGTTAAAAAAATAGAAATGGAAACCAGTTTGCAATAAAAGACTTGTAAAACCCTTCTTTTCAACCAAAGTGTCCTCACATTTTTCGTATAGAATTGGCCACGTAGCTAGCTAGTGCAACCCAATCTGTAGATCTTGCTCGAGATCTAATTCCTTATACTCGTGAGCTGCACTGAACTGTTTAGTTATGAGATGAATGGAATCTTTGGTTATCTGCTTAAAATTTCATGTCAAGTCATCATCCATTCATTGGCAAGCATGATGTTGAGATGCATCTACAGTTTATGGATTTGAGATTAGCCGTCTGCTGGAGAAGGATCGAACGATATCTAAATATAGAGATTTACTTCTCCCTCTTTGTTTTTTCCTCATTATTAAGGTGTGCTGGTCTTATATGTCAGCATTATTAGCCGTAAGTTTATGTACAAACAGTAAGGGAACGTTTTTCATTGCGATCCTACGTTTTTTCAAAAAAAAATGTTTTTTTTTTAACTAAAAAAATAGTGTTTTTTTATCATTTAATGTCAAAAAAAAAATATGATTTTGATGCATTTCCAAGAAAAAACACTTTAAAAAGTAATCTCTACTATCACATTCTCTAACAGACTCTAAGTTCATGTTTGATATTGTGATGTATGATGCTTTTTATAAATATTTTTTGCTTGAAAATACATTAAAATATTTTTATTTTATATTTTAGATCATGACATCAAAATCATTGGAAAGTACTAAAAAAATTAATATTTTTCCAAGACATATATTTTTAAAATATACTTAAACGCAATTGAAAACGCAATCCAATACAATTCAGAGAATACAGAGAATAAATTAACCTTCCATCCATTGAGTTTTATAAGCATTATTAGCTATAATATATGTCAGCATTGCATGTTGGTTAGCATATATGATTTAAATCTCACTAGAAAGTATTTTAATTTTCTCAACCTTCTCTTAGATTAAAGCTTGAGAGAAAGAAAAAAGGATATAATTTGGAAAAGCATTAATAAGATTGTTTTTTATTGGTTAGATTGCATTAGAACTTTCCTAATTAACCGATCGGTAGAAGAATCTAGATAGCGTTGTAGAGGAGTCAAAAGACTATCAAAGACTTTTCTATACATGGACTGTGAATTCTAAGCCTCATTTCTTAATCCGTTTTAAATGTTATTCTTAATTTCTTAATATAGTCTATTGTGCTCCATCTCTTGTCTTCGTACGTATTTGTAACATGCGGACTACCAAACTTCTTTTGTTCTTCTCTAAAGAAATCATAGCTCCTCGGCCTAATCTAGACTAATTGTGTCCGAAATTCTGTTTTTTTTTTCTTTTTTCTTTTCCTTTGACAAAAGCTTATGAATGGGGCTCACATGGATTCACATAATTCAAACCCTGGCTGCTAAGCAATCCGGATGCTCATTCTATGATCCATGCATGCTCGGCCGATCTGCTTACGAACCTTCAGTTGTAGTGGGGGTCAAATAATGCTAGCATGATTTTGGGAGTAAATTTACTATGTACTTCTGTTGACTTCAGGAAAAATTGACAAGGGTATTCGGTCACGCAAAATTAATTGGAAATTTAAGAAATGTTGCCACTTGTCACATGATTATGACTCGTGTCAATCATGGTTAATAATGAATTAGTTTAAGACCAATCTCACTTTGTTCATCTTTCTATTAAATTGGAGGGTAATAATTCGATTTCTTTAAAGTTTGTTCTGGTCCACACGCAAAAGACTCTCTGTCTGTCTCGAACATGACAAGAGAAATCTATCTACTGAAGAACTTCAAGCGTGGCTCCGTGAAGCTATTCAAATGGTATCTTTTTCGAACTAGGAAACTCGGAGAGTGGACTAAATTAGTGCTTTACAGTTCTTCTGGTCTGGTGACAATTGTGCCAGCTGCTAGATAAAATTAATTCCAGCATTTAGAGTTTTGTGTGGTTAATTACATGAGATTTCAAAACATGAAAACTAATCAAGAAACACTCGATCATAAAACAAGAGAATAATAATCACAAATATCTATTTAAACACTTAAATATAATTAATCATCACACTTAACATCTTCTTTTCTTTTCTTTTTTGTGTGTGTGCGTGTCTTTTCTATAATTAGTCTAGCTAGATTAAAATATCAATTACTAAAAGACTTGGAGGAGAAATTAACCTAACAAAGGCAGCACATTGAAATCAATATCCAACTACTTCCCACTACAAACTATATTAAAGACCCAAGGATTTCTAACTCGAAGAAAGAATGGCATTAGAGTGTAGAAAAAATACAATCAGAAAACAAAAGTCTCTTTTAAAAGGTCACATTCTAGGGGACTTTTTATAACAAAATGAAGATGATAAGGATCCTCATTTCTCTCCCATTTTCTTTGCGCCCCCCACGAGCCATCGGTTCTTCACCGAACTAGTGACCCACCATGGACCATGGGAGCTTGGGGCTCCATCCTTTGTACTCTCTTAAAATCTTAGGTCGTTATCAATTAATCGCCACTCCATGCACTCTAGTGTAAAAGTGGTGATAAGTTTGCATAAAATATGGTGCTGGCACGGTTGCGTCACAGCAATCAACATCGATAAAAAAATCATAATTCCTCGGTAAGAAGTCGGCTCCGATGAATTAATTTGGATGGCAAGATCAGCCAGGTGGCATTCCCTTTGAAGTTTCGCGGAGATCTTGTCACTCTGGCAGTGTTAGGCACTTACCCTGAAAAAAGGGTTTTGCCATAAACAACAACGTGGATGAAAGAAAATTAGCAGCATAGGAGGCCAAATATCACAAGGCACATGTTAAAAACTATCCTCAATAGTCAATTCTCGGTCAACAAAAAAA
>Ga0307509_10004462_pt1 | contig 20153 bp, 28 predicted proteins | sample 10_EM_MG_FD_202245 | JGI IMG/M metagenome (GOLD analysis project Ga0307509, IMG submission 202245) | Populus trichocarpa ectomycorrhiza microbial communities from riparian zone in the Pacific Northwest, United States - 10_EM | ecosystem: Host-associated > Plants > Roots > Unclassified | place...
CTCCCGCTCGAAGCCATGGTGGTCCCCTCGTCTATCGTCTCTAAGGAGGGAATATCACAAGTTTGCAAGAATATCCCGCCTCGACCCTTCCCCCCTCAACTGGAGCAATGTGAAAAGCTGGAGAACAACGTTCTTTAAGGCCATCGCCTCGGCCAAAAAAACACATTGGTTGGACTTCGTTTCCTCGGCCACTGCACGCTCCCTCTGGACAGCCAAGAGATTTGCATTTGGCCGCCTACCACAAAGGTTCCGCCACTTACCAGGGGCCTCCGACCCGGCCGAGATAGCGGAAACACTCCTTGACCACTTCTTGCCACACAAACCCCCACCTCCCCCCCTCCTCCGCATCACGCCTTACGAGGACTATACCCCCCTCATCTCTGAAGAAATATCCAGGGTCCTCTCCAAATCCTCGAACACCTCCGCCCCTGGACCAGACCACATCCTCTATTCTGTGTGGAAGTCTGTACACCGCATCAAGCCCTCCCTTCTCCCTTCCCTCCTGGAGCCCCTGCTGGCCCACGGTTTTCACCCTCCCTCCCTCACAAAAGCACTTGGTATTGTCCTTGACAAGCCGGGTAAACACTCAGACGATTCGCCCTCCTCCTTCAGGGTCATCGTGCTCCTTCGAACACTCTCCAAAATCCTTGAGAGAGTGGTAGCTTCCCGCCTTGCAGCCCAAGCAACGACATGCTCCCTCATTCATCCCCTTCCATGCAGGTCCCTCCCTGGGAGATCCACGGCCAATGCCGCCCTCGTCCTACAGCACAATGTTGAGTCCTTCCACAGCCTCCGATACAAAGTCTCAACTCTCTTCCTTGATGTGAAGGGAGGCTTTGACAACGATGAGTCTCCCTCACTCCTTTCTCTCCTGCACGGGAAGGGGGTGAGCCCGTACCTGGTCCAGTGGGTCGGCTCCTTCCTCAGAGACCGCACCTGCCGCCTGACGTTCCAAGGGTCCCCGCGCCTCTTGACTCCTTTCTCGGTCGGGGTCCCGGAGGGATCCCCTATCTCCCCGCTTCTATTCGTCATATATGTCTCCTCCCTCCACCTGGATTCTCCCAGGTCTCTTATTATTTCCTACATTGATGACTTTGCAGTTACAGTAGCCTCACCCTCCTACAGAACCAACATTCGCCTCCTTCAGAAGTCCTTCTCATCTCTCAAGAGAAAGGCCTCCCCGATCAACATCTCCTTCTCCGTTCCGAAAACCGAACTGATCTACTCGAGGACCGCCAGGAGTAATGAGCGGCCATGCACCCTCCCGGTGCAGCTAGAGAGTCAGCTCTTCTATCCACAATTCCGTCTGAAGTGGTCAGGCTTCATCTTCACCCCCGCCTTTGACCCAAGGTCTCACTTTTCCAGGAGGTACACACTTGCAAATGCCGCCCTGGGCACCATTCGGCGCCTCTCCCCCCCTGGGATGGGCCTCCCACCATACCTCTGTCTCTCTCTGGCGTGTTCGCTCCTCGCCCCGATTCTTGGATAGGGGTCCGCCGTCTGGAACCCACCCCCGTCTATGATGGGCCCCATGTCTGTTTTTTGGCATCGGGTCTGTAGGTGGATAACCAACTGCTTCTCCTCAACCAACATAACGTGTTTGCACAGGGAAGCCTGTCTCCCCCCGCTGCCTGTCCTGGTAGGTCACCAACGCCGCCTTGCGGGCCTAAGGCTCATCTGCTCCCCCCCGGAGATAAACCCCGCCACAGCACACCTCCCTAAGTCCGTCCCCACCTTCTCACCCCACCGTGCCGCCGTGATAGCGCGTGGGAAGATTACCTCCCAACCTTATCACTTCTTCAACCTCGACTGGCTTTCTACCCCGGACAAGACCAGGAACCCGAGGTACCAACATAACGCCATCACTACTTTGGCTAACACGGCCGTCCCCCTCATACACGACGTCTCGACGCTGCCACCCATCTCCCTCCATTTAACGGACTACCTGCCCCCAGTCCCGGGGTTGGTCCCCTCCTATTCTCGCCTCAAGCTGAGGGCTAAACAACACCTCCTTTCCGACTGGTCTGACACCCCAGCCCCCCCATACTACCCCTTTCCGCCCTCGATGCGTCCCCATCCCTTCATGCGCTTGGGCAAGTTCGTTGCAGGCAGGATACACCAGATGCGTTCTGGGAAAAGCTATCTCGCGGCCCATCCCTCATGGGGCAACCCTGATGCCGACACACCCTGCCCTCTATGCTCTGAGACCCCGCAGACCTTCGAACATGCAATCCTGTCCTGCCCCTCCTCCGCCCGCCAGAGATCCCTCCTCCTCCAAGGGGTCTCTGACTTAGCTCCTGAGGCCCCAATCTGGTCTGACCAGCAGCTGCTCATTGCCCTAGTTGAGTTCATTCACACCACCGTCACTCGTTTCCCCCCTAGGATGCCCCCGCTTACCCCCTCCCTCCACACCCCTTCTCCGAACCCCCTCCTCCAAGCTACTGCCCTGCCCGCCCCTGGCCCTCGAGATTAGTTTAGCGGTTTTTACTTTGCCACATATTAGCTACGGCTGCTGTTCGACGCTTATTGGTCGTGTTGGGGGAACTGGTTATGTTTGTTTCTTTTGTTGATTGTTAAGTTTGATTTTCGGTTTTGTTTTGGCCATATCGTTAAAGATGCATGTCATTTCTTGCACTGTAGAAACAATGAACATATGATTTAAAAAAAAAAAAAAAAAAAGAAAACGGTCACAGTAGTTAGCACCAACCATCTCCCCTCCACCTCCGGCGATTGAAATCTCAACACCAGGGAAATCATTGTGGGATCCACCACCACCCCCTCTCCTCCCCCTTGATGGCTTCTGCCTAGGGGAGCAATGCTACAACCCCTCCTCTCCCTCTGGGGTCTACCCCCTCCTCCATGGGGTTCTTGTTTCCTGTTCGTCGTTGACTCACACTCATGAGGTTCAGTTCTCCCCTTTATCCCGCACTTCCTTTGCATCTCGCTTAGGCTTTACACGGTCGGCATTCTGTCCTCTTCGCTCACGCTCGGCACTGAGCTTTCCAAGCCCTTTGCTAAGTACCTTTCCGTCTCGATTGTGTGGTCCTGTCGGCGAATGCTTCGGTTAGTAACTTCAGCACCTCGTTTTCGTTTTGTATTCGGAAAAGCATCGGCCGCGGTTACTCTAGTCGGTTGTCTCAAGTGTTCGGACTGTGCTTCCTCCTCACTTCCCCCTCCCTCCACCTTCTTGGTCTTCGTCCCGTTGCGCTGTTACAGCTACACCCACCCCCCTCTCCCCACCCCCTCACCTGGCACCTTACTGCTCCCCTCCTGCGGTCGATCTTCGGTCGCTATACAAAAACCCGCCTCGGTTACGCCCGTCCTCCTGGCTGTCGCTAATGCCGCTTTGGCACACCCCCCGGCGACCCCTCACCAGAGTCGCCTCCATACACCATCCTATCCTGCCATCAGGCACCGCTTCGTCCCCCGGCACCGCTCCGGTGTACAGGTCCATACTCTCATTTCCTAGCTCAGGCTGATTCACGTCACTTATCAGACGTAAATTTCCGTTGTCAGGGGTTTATTCATTTCTTATGTTTTTATACTTTTTTTTGTAGATGTCGCTAAGGGTTCCCCTCTCCTTCCTGCTTGCTTCTTTCCTTTCTACTTCCTTCGGGTGTACGCGTATGTTCGTAGGATTTGGTTTGGCGATAGGCGAGATGTGCGGTTGGTTTCATACCAGAGGGACTTGGGGGTTTGGATGTTTCCTGGTGTGAGGAGGATACGGTTTTTGTTGGCCATAGCGTTAAAGCTGAATGCTGTCTTTGTACCTTTATTTTTATTTTTATTTTTATTTTTATTTTTAGTATCATTTTAGTATTGTTTAAGGTACAAACTCCCGTATGCAGATCGCTCTAAGACAGGAAAAACCTCCACCTACAGTCCATCCCGCATCCCTTGTGCTAAACCCCTCTGACCCTGCCCGACACCAAAGCGTCCGGTACTATGGGTAGAAACTACAGAAAAGCGTACAGGCCTGAATACAACGAACCAAAAAACCTCCACAGACGTGCAGCCTATAAGAAAACTCCCCACCCCAACAGTGAACAACCAAGGAAAGTACAGAAACCTCACAAATCCCAAGGAACAAAAATCCCAGCCGAACCCATAAGCAACCCACCCATAGCCCACGACTGACCCCATTCTGCCGCAGCAGGGGAGGGGCATAGGAGCCTGCAGGACAATGCCGTAGGCCAATGATCACACACTAAGAGGTACCTATATATGTACCTGGGGCTCTTACGTCCCGGACCCAAGGGCAGACAAGACCACCAAGAGAAAAATCGGTAACCGAAACACACACAAACGGAAGTGTGTGGTAGGGCGAAGTAGCGACCGTAGGCTCACCAGAAACGAGACCAGAAGGGAGTGCATGTCACCCGGTGGCAACAGAGGCGGCAGGCATGAAACCCTTACCCCAAAACAGGCAAAAGCCACGCACGCAGCCATGACAATCACCCAAGCCCAGAGATCAGAAGGGAACAGAGGCCCAGGGTGTAGAAGCAGTAGGGTGGCAGCCAGAGAGCGAAGCAGTAGGGTGCCAGCCGATCCGACCGTGTGAGGAGGAGGAGAAAGAAGGGTAGACCCAACTCTGTGCCGTAGAAACTATCGGTAATCGCGTTCGTGTCTTGACTAGGCAGCCTCTTAAAGATAAAGAGAGTAGAGAAATCGACCGTAGCCTGTTGAAAGGTTTTCTCTTACAGCAAACCGTGTACCCGGCCGTCTGTAACATGGGCGGTGAGGAGAGTGTTGCCGACCGTGCTAATGCTCTAAGCGAAGCAGAGCAAAAGCGGGGTAGGAAGAGGAAACATCATTAAAAGAAGACGAAATCCATCAACCCAGAGTAAAGAAAGCCCAAAGGGATGAACCTAAGGGAAGAAGAGAGTAGAGGAGGTATGTCTCCACCCCCTAGGACGAATCCATGACGGGGGGTGGAGTTTGGAAAAGCGGTGATAATCTCGTGGGGTTGAGATTTCAATCGCCGAGTGTGTAGAGGAGACGGAGGATGGCTGTCTTTGTACCTTAAACAAATGCATATGATTCAAAAAAAAAAAAAAAAAAAACAGTCTCAGTAGTTAGCACGCTTCCGCTCCCCTCTTTCCCCCCCCCTACATTTCTCAACACCACGTCGTTCTGCGCATGATCTCCTCTCCCACACTTTTCGTCCTCATTGCTGGGCCTCGCGTCCGCACCCTCATCTCCAAACATGGCCTCCTATCAAGGCGGCCCCTTGAGAATCGGTACACCAGACCCTCTCTCCCCTCCCGACCACTGGAAATCTCGACCATCTAGTCTCGATTTTCAACCAGACTGCCGCCGACCTAGGGCTCCCCGCCGCATGTTTCCCCCCCATTACTCCGGCCAACATCTCCACCCTCTCTATCGGTGAACAAATACTCCTCCCTCTACTTTGCACCTCGCTTCAATCAAGCGTTCACATAGCAACTGCTCTCGAGAGTCTCTCGACTGAGATCCACGACTTGTCCTCTCGGATTGCCAATCTGGACTTCCCCCCACAACCACCGAACCTCGCCCCACTCCAGGCATCTCTCCATGACATTGCCTCCCGTCTTCCGTCAGCCACTCAGGCCCCTTTCCCTCCCCAATGCTCTGGTGTCCCACCCCCACCAGCAACAACAACCCTGCTCGCCAAGAGAAAGGGAAAGAAAGAGCTCCTCCGGCTCCACCTCCACCACCTCCTAACACGGTCTGGCCCTCCCCCGCAGCTGACCCGGATCTCCCGAGATACGACATGTCAACTTCCCCTCCCACACTAGATGGCAACCCTGAGGCATTTGCCTGGAAATACCCTTACACCTGGGAAGCGGAAGAATTCGCAAAAGGGAAATACCCTGTAACGGGGGCACCCTATAGAGAGGTGAACTGTAAGGTTGCGACCGCACCAAACACTCAAAGTAGAAGATAAAGATGAGGTAAAATAATTCAGAAGAATCAACGGTAAAACTTAATATATTTAAGCTCGAAGCTTCACTCAATTTAGTTCTCACGAGCAAAAGTTGGTTGTCGAAGTAGAATGCCAAACGCTTAAACTTAAGTAGATATCAGATTTAAGCCTTTGGCATTCACCACTACTTCCGACCTTTGTGCGAGCACCCGGTCCTGCTCAGGGTTCGTCCGAGGTTTACCCTCCATCAGGATTTATACTGCGGGAAGTGTCGGACCAACTCGGGTACGCTTAACTCCGTCAATAGGATATGAGTTTCTGCAATGCATCTCCAATACAACCGCAGGTTGAAAAACTCTTCCTATCGAAGTCATACCAGTGGCTAACTGTTATGACAACAACCCGAATCAATACCTAGGTGGTGGATTCACTGGCCTAGTGGCAGTTCCGTCTATACGAGCTATGGAGTCCATCATTTAATCTACGCGACTATTCAATGTGATAAATTGACATGCAAGCTCCCCCGGTGAGATGTAGCCGATGGTTGGCTAAGTGGGCACTACCCATAGCCAGCCTCTCGGGACATACTCAACAGTGATAAGACTCATACCTCTAGAGTCCAATAACAACCCATAGTAATCCTACAAATAAAGGGGAGAAGGTCCAGGCTGGTTACGGAGGTATCTGTCTCGCAAGCACCCTGGCCTTCGGAGACTACCTGAGTACCACTAGGAAGACTACACTACAACCCGTAGGCTAGAATAGACTCCTAGATGCCCGAGAGACCACATATGGATGATCCCCATTTTGGCGGTTACCCACACCCCCTTATATATCCTGCGAACGACATTCAGTCGGACGGACGGCGACGACTTATACGGTGTTACGGCAGCTGCTCCAATGACCTCTTTTCAATCGCAAACGAGCAACTACACAGCGGTCTGCCTATGACCCGCCATCCCAACGCTGGGGCCAGAGGGGGGTGTTAGCAAAACCCGCCCAAGTTCAATAGCATGTTCGGGCCACCCTTACCCAGGCGTGGGGCCTCCCCGCACAGATGCGTGTGCGCCCAAGAACATTTAAGAGCCTATAGATTGTGAGGCAATCGACCTCTAAGTTCTAGGATGACTTTGCCAGTGAATGTAGGGTAACTTGGACACCTCAGTAGGGTAACTGGGGTCCATGGTCATAATGACCAAATTCCCAAGGTGGGGTAACTTTGCCTTCTTATGCCTTTAACCGCTCAGGAAGTCCTCCAGGCGACCACAGAAGTCGTCTCAGATGTCCGTGTAACATTCCCCTAATTCTCTTGACCTTATGCGAAAGTTCTCCCGAAAGGTTACCCTGCCTAGTAGAGTTCCTCAAGGCTACTCAACAATTCCCTAGGCCTTATCCTAGGTTTACGAGCTATTTGTATAAAGTCTACGAGACCATACCACCTCTGGTTACCTCTTGGTATACCATTTGGGATAAGGTGATAGTGATTGTAGGTACCTATCGTAGGGTCGTTACATACCCGCCCGGCCCCGCCTGGACCCCCGGTCACCTTGATTCTGCCTGGCGTCCCCCCAACAACATGGCCCCCAAAGCCACCCGCACCTACGCTCAAGCTGTCGGACCCCCTGCTACGGGAAAGGAGGGTCGGCAGGCGAAGGGCTCTGTCTCGGCTTCCTCCGTTGCGGTTGCGTCGGGTGAGGTTTTTACGAAATCTCCCCCTGCTCTCCCCCAAGCTGCCCGCAGACCTTTCGCCTCCAGAACCACCTTCGAACCCCACCCAGAGGCGCTCAAGATAGCACCCCATTTCCCAGACATTGCTGCTTCGGTCCTCAGACAAGCCAACTGCTCCCTCCCCCTGTCCTTTACTTGCACGGTCAACGACAAGGGCTCAGCGTCACTGCTCGGCACTGATCTTCACACCCCCGCCTCTGCCTATACTCCTTACTTCGCTCCCCTTACCTCGAGGTTGAACAAAGCCTTTCAGGTAGGCAACTCCCCTTGGGATCTCTTCAAACCCGCTCCGAACGAAACGCAACTTTTGATCCACTCCGTCCCTCTTGCATTCCTCCTCTCAGACGATGCCCAACTATTCCCCTCTCTTCACGAGTCCATCCGCTATGCCAGGGGAGTCTCCATTCTCTCAGCGCGTTACCTTAACCCCGACCCAGAATCTCGCGATCAAAAGGCAGCAACCTCTGTGGTTGTCAATGTGACCCCACCCAACGCTTTCGCCATCCTCCCCTCCATCAACCTCTTCTCCCGGAACCGGAGAGTGGAGCAGATGTTCTCCTCCTCTATGAACTCCCAGTGCAAGAAATGCTGGAAATTCGGCCACATCCCAACCCGCTGCCCCAGCACACTGCCAGTCTGTCCCTTCTGCTCACTCTCCCACACCAAAGCAGAGCATCGCTGCCCTAACCCTTCCTTCCCTAAGGGTGGCAATCTCCGACCTGTCCTCGCCTACTGTCCATCCTCGGTGGCATGCTGTCCTAACTGCCAAGAAGAGCACTCTGCGCGCAGCAGGGATAGCCCCTCCCGCCCAAAGACCACTCCAGAGACACCAGAGTTACCGTCTCGACAGACGCAGGACAGCATGGATCTCGCTAAAGACCAGGCTGGCCCTTCGACGATCCTTCCCCCAGCACCAAAGACCGCTCCCCGAACCCCGAGTGCCCCTGTACTCCCCCGAGATACTCCTCCACCTAGGCAGAGAGCCCAACGGACCATCACCATTACCAATCTCGCCCCAAGCGAGAGCGGTGATGAATCTTTAGACTCCGACTCCTCTGAGGGCTCTGCCCATTACTGGAGAGTTTTTTCACTCATTACACTGACAGCAGTGCTGTCTTCCGGTCCTTTCCAATCGTTCAACATAACAGCCTTGGGAGCTGGGATGTTTTTCTTTCACTTTTCCACAGCTTTACCATGCTGCCTCACCCTCCTTTGCTTGTTGCTCTTCAAGACCCCCCCTCCTGACGTTCGGTTCTACCGACCTTCCTGGGATTTATTTCCTTCGCCCCCCCCCCTCCTGGCCGCCCACGGCTTGCCATTTATGTTTCTCGCACCTTGAACCAGCACTTGTCCTGCTCAACTGTTTTTCACAACTCCTCGGAGATGGTTTTGGTTGATGTTCTTTCTCCTGAAGGTCTATTTGGATCCCCCCACCATTCCCTCAGGGTTACCTCGGTATACCTTCTGCGTTCAAATCGTCCTCCCTACCACTCCATATTGCCGGAGCGGGTTTTTTCATTTCTTTCCCACCCTCACCTGGTTTTAGGTAATTTTAACCTCCACCATCCATTAGAGGATCCCTGCCGCTCCCTATCTGAAAGAGAATTTATCATCTCCACACGTTACTTTGATGCCGTCTTTGACGTCCCGTACCATCTTCTCAACACCCCCGGGGTGTATACTCGATTCCTATTTGACACTATTTCGCGACCCTCCGTTTTGGACCTGGCCTTCACGAACAACGCCCTCTCCCCCCTCGTCTCCTCATGGGACACCCCTCTCCCCTCCACTGGCTCAGACCACGTTCCATCTGTGATAACACTGAAACCTCCCGCGATTATGCTGCCCCCCGTACTCCACACTGGGCCCTCCTTGACCTAGGTGCAGTAGGAAAGGCACTGGAATCTTTCACCACGCTGCCCTGCCCGCCAAAACCCACCCCTAACTCCCTGAGTAGATGGTTCCACATCTCCACTACCCGCCTCACCTCTCTCCTAACCTCACCCCACTCGCGCAAGCGCCCATGCCCCCGCTCGAAGCCATGGTGGCCCCCTCACCCATCGTCTCTAAGAAGGGAATATCACAAGTTTGCAAGGATATCACGCCTCGACCCTTCCCACCTCAACTGGAGCAATGTGAAACGCTCAAGACGAACATACTTTAAGGCCATCGCCTCGGCCAAGAAAACACACTGGTCGGACTTCCTATCCTCGGCCACTCCACGCTCCCTCTGGACGGCCAAGAGATTCGCATGCGGCGGCCCACCACAAAGGTTCCCGGACTTACCAGGGGCCTCCGACCCGGCCGAGACAGTGGAAACACTCCTTGACCACTTCTTCCCCCCCAAACCACCAAACCCCCACCTCCCCCCCTCCTCCGCCTCATGTGTTACGAGGACTATACCCCCCTCATCCCCGAAGAAATATCCAGGGCCCTTTCTAAATCGTCGAACACCTCCGCCCCTGGACCAGACCAGATCCCGTACTCTGTATGGAAGTGTGTACATAGCATCAAGCCCTCCCTTCTTCATTCCCTCCTGAACCCCCTGTTGGCACACGGATTTCACCCTCCCTCCCTCAAAAAATCACTTGGTATTGTCCTTGACAAGCCGGGTAAACCGTCATACAACTCACCCTCCTCCTTTAGGGTTATCGTCCTCCTCCGTACGCTCTCAAAGATCCTTGAGAGAGTGGTAGCTTCCCGCTTTTCAGCCCAAGCAGCGATATGCTACCTCATCCATTCCCTTCAATGCGGGTCCCTCCTTGGGAGATCCACCGCCGATGCCTCCCTCGTCCTACAACATAATATTGAGTCCTCCTACCGCCTCCGATACAAAGTCTCCACTCTCTTCCTTGATGTGAATGGAGGCTTTGACAACGTTGAGTCTCCCTCACTCCTTTCTCTTCTCCATAGGAAGGGGTTCAGCCCGTACCTGGTCCGGTGGGTCGGCTCCTTCCTCAGAGATCGCACATGCCGCCTGACGTTCCAAGGGTCCCCGAGCCTCTTCGTGCCTGTCTCGGTCGGGATCCCTCAGGGATCCCCTATCTCCCCGCTTCTATTCGTCATATACGTCTCCTCCCTGCACCTGGAGATCCCCAGGTCTCTTATTATCTCCTACTTCGACGACTTTGCTGTCACAGTGGCCTCACCCTCCTACAGAACCACCGTTCGCCTTCTCCCGAAGCCCTTCTCATCGCTCAAGAGAAAGGCCTCCCCAATCAACATCTCCCTCTCCATTCCGAAAACCGAACTGATCCACTGGAGGACTGCCAGGAGCAATGAGCCGCCGTGCTCCCTCCCGGTGGAGCTAGAGAGTCAGCTCTCTTATCCACAATCCCACCTGAAGTGCTTGGGCTTCATCTTCACCCCCACCTTTGATCCAAGGTCTCACTTTTCCAGGAGGTACACACTTGCAAATGCCGCCCAAGCCACCATTCGTCGCCTCTCCCTCCCCGGGATAGGCCGCCCACCCTACCTCTGTCTCTTCCTGGCACGTTCGCTTCTCGCTCCGATTCTGCTATATGGGTCCGCTGTCTGGAACCCTCCCCCGTCCATCCTGGGCCCCATGTCCGTTTTTGGGCATCGGGTCTGTAGGTGGATAACCAACTGCTTCTCCTCAACCAACATAACGTGTTTGCACAGGGAAGCCTGTCTCCCCCCGCTGCCTGTTTTGGTACGCCACCAACGCCGCCTTGCGGGCCTAAGGCTCATCTGCTCACCCCCGGAGATAAACCCTGCCACAGCACGCCTCCCTAAGTCTGTCCCCACCTTCTCGTCCCACCGTACCGCCTTGATAGTGCTGGGGAAAATTACCTCCCAACCTTATCTCTTGTTCAACCTCGACTGGCGTTCTACCCCGTTCAAGACTATGAACCCAAGGTACCGGCACAATGCCATCAGAGCTTTGGCTAACACGGCCGTCCCCCTCATACACGACGTCTCGACGCTGCCACCCATCTCCCTCCACTTAACAGACTCCCTGCCCCCGGTCCTGGGGGTTGTCCCCTCTCATGCTCGCCTCAAGTTAAGGGCTAAACAACTCCTCCTTTCCGACTGGTCTGACACCCCAGCCCCCCCATACTACCCCTTTCCGCCCTTGACGCGCCCCCATCCCTTCATGGGCTTGGGCAAATTCGTTGCAGTCAGGATACACCAGATGCGTTGTGGGAAAAGCTATCTCGAGGCCCACCCCTCATGGGGCAACCCTGATGCTGACACGTCCTGCCCTTTGTGCTCTGAGGCCCCGCAGACCTTCGAACATGCCATCCTGTCCTGCCCCTCCTCCGCCCGCCAGAGATCCCGCCTGCTCCAACGGGTCTCAGACTTGGCTCCTGAGCCCCCAATCTGATCCAACCAGCAGCTGCTCATTGCTCTGGCTGAGTTCATTCGCACCGCCGCCACTCGTTTTCCCCCTGGGATGCCCCCGCTTGCCCCCTCCCTCCACACCCCTCCTCCGAACCCCCTCCTCCAAGCTACTGCCCTACCTGCCCCTGGCTCTTGAGACTAGTTTAGCGGTTTTTACTTTCCTTGATTTTAGCTACGGCTGTTGTGCGACGCTTATTGGTCGCGTTCGGGGAACTGGTTATGTTTTTTTCCTTTGTTGATTGTTAGTTTGATTTTCGGTTTTGTTTTGGCCATATCGTTAAAGATGCATGTCATTTCTTGTAACGTAGAAACAATGAACATATGATTTACAAAAAAAAAAGAAGAAAAAAGAAAAAAAAGAAAACTGTCACAGTAGTTATAGCTCTTCACGCTACCATCTAAGTACTTTCTTACAATATAACTTTACCTTTACCTCTCAAGCAACCTAGCTCTTAAAGCATCAGAGCAACTACGACCTTGTTAAGACAAGGACACTCTCACATCTCTCTCAAGAAGGAAGAGATTACGATACGAAGAAGTTCCCTCACCATCTCTCCCCAATAGGATATTGGAGTGAAATAAGAAGACTATACAATATTCCAAGGTGAAGAAGAGATTATAAGTTAATCTCGGAAAGAAGAACACTCTCAGATACTTAAAAGAACGAGAACTATAAAGATAGTTCAAAATATTCACTTAAGTAATTTGTTACCTGTTGCATAACTAACCCCTCCAGGGTAGGAATGTTACAACCACCCTCTAGCTGATCCACTGAGGTCCTACTCTCGTAGGGATCTGGCAGCTTCTTTTCCATACTTCTCCAGGGCATCTGACCTGAGCTTTGAGCTCCTCAACCTGCTTGGGGTGTTTACTTGTTTCCCTTGGGACAGTGCTACCCGCCCCTCTGTAATTGATCTTTCATTTGCATCACCGCTTTTGTTTCCTTTTTCGCTCTTGGGATACTTCCCTCCCATCGACTGGCTCAGATTACGTTCCTGTTTCTCTCATCTTTGCTCACCCATTTTGTTCCCCTCCATCTCCTGTCCCCAACTGGTCCCTAACCGACTGGGACTCTCTCTCTCCTGCCCTAGGTGATTTACTTATTCCCCCTCCTCCTTCCTTCCCAACAAAAGCTTCCTTGAAAGCCTGGTTCGACACACAACTTGCTCGCGTCACTACCCTCCTTTCCTCTCACACTCCGCTCAAAAGACCCTCCCATAGATCCAAGCCCTAGCGATCTCCCATCCTCTCACTCCTTGGGCGGAAGTTTCACTCTGCCTCCCGCCGCTCTCGTTCCTCCGCCTCCCAATCCGATAGGGCTGCCGCCCGCCTTTCCAAGCAAGGCCACTTCAAGGCCATTAAAGCTGTGAAGAAGGCCCACTGGAAGTCCCTCCTCACCTCAGCTACCCCCCGCTCAATCTGGGCCGTAAGAAAGATAGCAGCTGGCTCTCCCGCCCCCTGCTTCCCCAATCTCCCGGGTGCTTCGTCTCCCAAAGAAAAGAACCAGGCGCTACTGGACCACTTCTTTGCTCCCCGCCCCTGTGTTCCCCTCCCTTCGATCCTCCTCCCCTACGGTGACTGTTCTGAGCTCACCAAGGAGGATATCTTCCTGTCGCTCCTCAAGTGTTCACCCTCCTCGGCCCCCGGGCCCAATAGCATCCCCTAATCGGTTTGGAAATCGGTTCACTGTGCCTCCCCGGGCATTCTGGTGTCCCTCCTCGCACCCCTTCTCCGTTTTGGCCACCACCCCTCCTCCCTGAAGAAAGCTAATGGGATCGTCCTTGACAAGCCTGGCAAACAGTCCTACTACTCCCCTGCTTCCTTCAGAATTATTGTCCTCCTCCAGACTGTCTCCAAGATCTTGGAAAGAATAGTCGCCTCCCGCCTCGCCCCCATTGCCAGGTACTCCGGCCTCCTTCACCGCAACCAGTGCGGGTCGCTCCCCTCTCTATCCTCGTTTGACGCCTGCTCCGCTCTCAGACACAGTCCGTACCCTCTAGCGCCCAAGACGCAAAGTCTCCTCGCTCTTCCTCGATATTAAGAGTGGGTTCAACAATGTTGACTCCACAATCCTCTGCTCCGACCTCTGACGCAAAGGGGTCAATCACTACCAGGTCGCCTGGGTCAGGTCCTTCCTCTCCGACCGCTCCTGCCATTTGCTCTTTCAGGGTTCGCCCCGCGTTTTTTCCCCTGTTTCAGTTGGTACTCTTCAGGGCTCTCCTGTCTCTCCCTTGCTGTTCGTTATCTACGTCTCACTCCTCGATATCCCAGTTCCAAAAGGTTTGGTTCTCTCATACATGGATGATTTCTCTGTCACTACATCCTACCCCTCCTATCGCTCTAACTCCAGAACCCTACAAAGTCTCTTCAGACGTTTGAGGGCAGTCGCCCACGCGAGGCGTGTTCACTTCTCCGTTCCCAAGACGGAGCTTATACACTGGTGTACCCCCATGCAAAGGGACCCCCCCTCTGCCGACAGGCCTCCTCCGGTGGCTCTTGACGGCAAACTTTTTCACCCCTCCCGTAAACTCAGATGGCTTGGGTACTGGTTCGTCCCCAACTGCGCCTCCTCCGCCCACTTCTCCCGCCGTCTCGCTCTTTCTCAGGCGGCCTTTGCTACGATTAGATGCCTCTCCTCGTATGGTTCGGGGGTCTCCCCCCACCTCTGTCACCACCTCGCTTTCTCCCTCCTCTTTCCTATCCTCTCCTATGGTGGGGATCTTCTCGTTCCCTCCAAAGGCCTCCTCTTCAAGATTGAAGTCCATTGGAGACAGGTCCAACGCTGGGTTTCAAACTGTTTCCTGGCCACACCCATCCCGATCCTTTCCACCGAGGCCTACCTGCCCCCCCTGTCTGTCCTGCTTCCCCACAAGAGTCGCATGGCCGCCCTTCGGCTAGTATGCTCCCCCCCTCAGATTAATCCTGCATCCGCCCGCCTGTGCAGGTCTTTTCCCTCCCTTTTCAATTTTTGTACTCCAGATTCCCATCGTTCCCTTTATACCTGACTGAACGGCAACCTTATGCCGCTCAATTGGAAAACACCGCGCCCTCTCCCCCGACCAGGACCTACCTCCCTGTGGATGCCATGGCTCACCTAACCCTTCCCCTCCTTGGGGGCCTCTCGTTCGCCCCTCTTATCAACTCCTTACTCCTCCCTCCTCTCCCTCCTCTCCCTCCTGACAACGTCATGAAAGCCGCTTACTCCTCCCTCAAGGCCAAGGCCCGTCTCCTCATGCTCGATTCCTGGCGCCTGGATCATCCTCCCCCGCTGTATTACTCCTTCCCCCTTTCGCTGACTCCTCACCTATTTATGGGTCTAGGGAAATTCATGGCCGGCCGCATACATCAGATGAGAGCCCAGAAGAGTTACCTTGCGGCCCACCCCTCCTGGTTGTCTCCTGGCGCCTCCCGCTTCTGTCCTCTCTGTGGCGAAGAACAAGAAACTTTCAGCGACGCCGTACAACACTGCCCAGCGAAAGCTGTGGCCAGGTCGCGCCACCTTCAAGGCTTGACCTCAGTCGGTCCTGACGCTCCTCTTTGCTCCTCGGTCTCGCTCCTCTCCTCCCTCGCTGCCTACCTCAGGGCTACTGCTACGAACTACCCGCTGGACATGTTCCCCTCTCTGCCACCTTCACCGGCCTGGATGGTCTTCCCCTCCCCTCCTGCTTCCTCCCTCCCTGGAGGTCTTCTCTCCTCTTCTCCGCCTAGCCCTGTTTAGGTTTTCTACTGCGGTGGATGTTAGGTTGCTTTCCTTCTGTGGCGAGTTAGTTGTTTAGCTAGTATCATGTTAGTACTTTCCTTTGTCAACCGTGTGTTGGTGCCGGGTCGTGTACTTGACCCACTTGGAGACGGTGTTGTGACTTTTCCTATGTTATAAGTTTTTGGGATTAAGGTTTTGTTTATGCCATAGCTAGCGCTGCATTCTAGTTCTTGTACCTTTTTTTTTTTTTTTGGAATCTATGATTATTGTGTAAGGTACAAAATCTTGCATGCAGCTCGTGCTATGGCATAAAAAAACCTCCAATACCCCTAGGAAAAAGCCAACCCCCCAAGTCCCTCTGGTGTGGAACCAACCGCACATCTCGCCCCCAACAAGAAACCCTTGACTAGCTAAGAAGATAGACGAAAGGAATCAAATCAAAGAACAAGCAGGAAGAGTCAGGAAAACCCATGGCACATGCATCCAGACAAAAGGAAACACAAAAAATCAAACAAAGCGAAGACCACCAAGAAAGTTCCCGCACCATCAGCACGAGGGTTGCCAGGATGGCAAAAGGAGAAACCAGGGGGGGCCTTACGCGCCCGCGGTTTGGCAGAACGCTCGAAAAGAAGAAGGAGATAGTGCAATACCATCCTCCCAGAGGCACGCCATGATGGACCATGGTCTTAGTCCGAATGGTGAAGAAGTAGTTATGGATACCAGCCAGGTAGTTGCGGGTACCAGCCAAAAAATGTGAAGCAGCAGAAGGGTGCCAGCCGATCCGACCGTGAGGAGAAGAGGAGAAGGAGGGGTAGACCCAACCCTATGCCGGAGAAACTATCGGTAACCGCGTTCGTGTCAGGACTAGGCAGGCTCTCAACGAAAAGACAGAACAGAGAAATCGACCGTGGCCTGTTGAAGTGTTTTCTCTTACTGCAAACCGTGTTCCCGGCGGTCTGTAACATGGGCGTTGAGAAGAGTGTTGCCGACCGTGCAAATGCTCTGAGGAAGGCAGAGCAAAAGCGGGGTAGGGAGACGAAACATCATCAAGAAGACGAAATCCAGCACCCAGAGTGAAGAAAGCACAAAGGGATAAACCTAAGAGGAGGGGAGTGTAGAGGAAGTATGACTCCACCCCGTAGAGCAAGCTCATGGCGGGGAGTGGAGAAAAGAAAAGTGGTGATAATCTCGTGGTGTTCAGATTTCAATCGCCGGGTGTGTAGAGGAGACGGAGGATGTAGTTCTTGTACCTTAACAATGAATACATGATATAAAAAAAAGAAAGAAAAAAGAAAAAAGAAAAAAAGGCCGGGCAGGTCACTGAGGTATTTGTCTCCAAAGCACCCTGGCCTTCTGAGACTACCTGAGTACCACTAGGAAGACTACCCTACTACCCGTAGGTTAGAATAGACTCCTAGGTGCCCGAGAGACCATATATGGGCGACCTCCATTTTGGCGGTTACCCATACTCCCCTTATATATCCTGCGAACGACATTCAGTCGGGCGGACGGCGACGACTTATACGGTGTTACGGCAGCCGCTCCAATGACCTCTTTTTACTAGTAAACGAGCAACTATGCAGCCGTCTGCCTATGATGCGCCGTCCCTACGCCGGGGCCAGAGGGGGGTGTTAGCTAAACCCGCCCAAGTTCAATAGTATGTTCGGACCACCCTTACACAGGTGTGGGGCCTCCCCGCGCAGATGCGTGTGCGCCCAAGAACATCTAAGAGCCCATAGAATGTGAGGCAATCGACCTCTAAGTTCTAGAATGACTTTGCCGGTGAAGGTAGGGTAACTTGGGCTCCTCAGTAGGGTAACTGGGACCCATGGGCATAATGACCAAATTTCCAAGGTAGGGTAACTTTGCCCCCTTATGCCTTTAACCGCTCAGGAAGTCCTCCAGGCGACCACAGAAGTAGTCTCGGAGGTCCGTGTAACATTCCCATAATTCTCCTGACCTTATGCGAATGTTCTCCCGAAACGTTACCCTGCCTAGTAGAATACCTCAAGGCTACTCAACTATCCCCTAGGCCTTATCCTAGGTTTACCAGCTATTTGTATAAAGTATAGGAGACCATACCACCTCTGGTTAACTCTTGGCATACCATTTGGGCTCAGGTGATACTGATTGTAGCTACCTATCGTAAGGTCGTTACATTATCTCTGCTGGCGAGAACTTTCTACTATAAAATGCTACAGGATGCCACTTCTCATCCTCACAGAGTTGAGATAATACGGCTCCTAATGCAAAGTCACAAGCGTCAGTTTCCAACTTAGTTGGACGAGTGTCATCAAAGTGTGTCAGAATTGGACCTGTGGTAAACATCTCCTTCAATTTGTCAAAAGCATCCTGACATGAAGGAGTCCACGTTTATTTGATAGCTTTCTTTGTCAAGTCCGTTGATGGTTTGGCTATCTTGCTAAAGCCTTTTATGCACCGATGATAGATATTGGCAAAGCCCATAAAACTTTCCACATCGACAACCTTCTTGGGTGTTGAACATGCCCAGATCTCTTCAACTTTTGTACTTGTCCTAGAGATCCCTCTATCGGATATCTTATACCCAACGAACTCTACTTCCCGTTGATGGAAGCTTGACTTCTTAATGCTAATGCAAAGGCGTGCCTTCCTCAGCCTTTCCATGACCTGCATTACTAGGGGGACATGTTCTTCAACTGTTTCCGTATAGATCAGAATGTCATCCATATAAGCGATGACTCCGACATCTAACATGTCACCGAATACATCATTGATCATACTCTGGAACGTTGATGGTGCATTGCATAACCCAAAGGGCATCACGGTGTACTCATAAAGACCGTATCTGCTTTTAAAAGTAGTCTTCCATTCTTCACCTTCCACAATGCGGATAAGATAATAGCCATTCTTCAAATCCAATTTTGTGAAGACTTTACCAAGCCTACTCCTAAGCTCGCTCATCGAGGGTAAAGGATACTTATTCTTGATAGTAATCTTGTTTAAACCTCGGTAATCAACACATAACTGAAGCGTTCAATCAGGCTTCGGCACAAATTATATTGTAGCCCCTATTGGCGAGGAAGATCTTCAAATCTTTCTATGGTCTTCCATTTCCCTAATATAATCCCACAGTGCGTCTAATTCCTTCTGAGATAAGGGATAGATAGGCCCATCTGGTTGTTAGGCCTCAGGAATCCAGTCGATACAATGATCGTATTTACTATACTCAGGTAAAGCATTGATTCTTTCTTGACTGAATATATCTGCATAGTCTCTATATTCAGGAAGAATCTTAATCTTGATGTCCTCGCCGTCTTCATCAGTGTAAAGGGCCATGCCCATGACAAAGATATTGTCTGTGTGACCGCTTCCTTTGGAGTAGCAGTCTTGCAAGGGATATCGGTATTGACTGTAACCAAACCGGTGGTATAAATGAGATCAAGTACCGGAGATGCCAACAAGTAATTGAATAGGCTCTATTACATTTATCGAAACTACTAAGAGAAGGCCAAATGCTTTAGGCCTGTGCGAAGGTCAAAGATTCTCAAATCGAACGGAATAGAAGATAACTGTTCAACCAAGTATATTGAAAACTCTCTCTGTTGAAGTCTGATCTCTCTGAGTCTGGAGAGATACAGGTATTTTAAATACACTTGCGATAATCCATCTCGCATGTAACCACCCTACGATAGGTAGCTACAATCACTATCACCTTAGCCCAAATGGTATACCAAGAGGTAACCAGAGGTGGTATGGTCTCGTATACTTTATACAAATAGCTCGTAAACCTAGGATAAGGCCGAGGGAATTGTTGAGTAGCCTTGAGGTACTCTAATAGGCAAGGTAACCTTTCGTGAGAACATTCGCATAAGGTTAGGAGAATTATGAGAATGTTACACTGACCTCCGAGACGACTTCTGTGGTCGCCTAGAGGACTTCCTGAGCGGTTAAAGGCATAAGAGGGCAAAGTTACCCTAACTTAGGAATTTGGTCATTATGACCATGGGTCCCAGTTACCCTACTGAGGAACCCAAGTTACCCTACCTTCATTGGCAAAGTCATCCTAGAACTTAGAGGTCGCTTGCCTCACATTCTATGTGCTCTTAGATGTTCTTGGGCGTACACGTATCTGCGCGGGGAGGCCCCACGCCTGTATAAGGGTGGCCCGAACATACTATTGAACTTGGGCGGGTTTAGCTAACACCCCCCTCTGGCCCCAGCGTTGGGACAGTGAGTCATAGGCAGAGGGCTGTGTAGTTGCTCGTTTACTAGTTAAAAGAGGTCATTGGAGCAGCTGCTGTAACAGCGTATAGGTCGTCGCCGTCCGTCCGACTGAATGTCGTTCACAGGATATATAAGGGGAGTATGGGTAACCGCCAAAATGGAGGTTGCTCATATATGGTCTCTCGGGCATCTAGGAGTCTATTCTAGCCTACGGGTTGTAGGGTAGTCTTCCTAGTGGTGCTCAGGTAG
>Ga0307509_10004463_pt1 | contig 20153 bp, 13 predicted proteins | sample 10_EM_MG_FD_202245 | JGI IMG/M metagenome (GOLD analysis project Ga0307509, IMG submission 202245) | Populus trichocarpa ectomycorrhiza microbial communities from riparian zone in the Pacific Northwest, United States - 10_EM | ecosystem: Host-associated > Plants > Roots > Unclassified | place...
GCGGCCTTGGCCCAGTCCTCGCGGTACATCGCGAGCTTGCCGGCGAGGTAGTGGCTCGACGCGTCGCGCGGCAGCGGATGCATCGGGATCGGTGCCGGCGCGCTGGAGCACGCGGCGACGAGCAGGATCCCGGCGACGATTCTCACAGAGGGATGTTGCCGTGCTTGCGCGGTAGGTTCGACTGGCGCTTGTTCGCGAGCACGCGCAGCGAGCGCACGATCGTCCACCGCGTGTCGCGCGGGCGGATGATCTCGTCGATGTAGCCGAGCGAGGCGGCCTTGTAGGGGTTCGCGAACGTCTCTCGATATTGATCCGTGAACTTCGCCCGCGCCGCAGCTTTCGCCGTCTCGTCGGTGATCTTGTCGAGCTCGCCCTTGTAGATGATGTTGACCGCGCCGTCGGGGCCCATCACCGCGATCTCCGCCGCGGGATAGCTGACGTTGACGTCCGCGCGGATGTGCTTGGACGCCATGACGTCGTACGCGCCGCCGTACGCCTTGCGCGTGATCACCGTGATCTTCGGCACCGTCGCCTCGGCGAACGCGTAGAGCAGCTTCGCGCCGTGCTTGATGATGCCGCCGTACTCCTGGTTCGTCCCCGGCAGGAAGCCCGGCACGTCGACGAATGTCACGAGCGGCAGGTTGAAGCAGTCGCAGAACCGGACGAACCGCGCGGCCTTGGTCGACGCGTCGATGTCGAGGCAGCCCGCGAGGTGGTTCGGCTGGTTCGCGACGATCCCGACGGGGCGACCCTCGAACCGCGCGAACCCGCAGACGATGTTCTTCGCGTAGTCCTTGTGAACTTCGGTGAACCTCGCGTCGTCGACGACCGCGGTGATGATCTTCTTGATGTCGTACGGCTTGTTCGACTCGGCCGGCACGATCGAATCGAGCGCCTCGTCGGCGCGATCCGGAGGATCTTCGCTCGCGCGGACGGGCGGATCCTCGTGGTTGTTGCCGGGCATGTACGAGAGTAGATCGCGGATCCGCTCGATGCAGGACAGCTCGTCGTTCTCGGTGAAATGCGACACGCCGGAGCGCGACGCGTGCGTCATCGCACCGCCGAGTTGCTCCTTCGAGACCTCCTCGTGCGTCACCGTCTTGATGACCTCGGGTCCGGTGATGAACATGTACGAGGTGCGATCGACCATCAGGATGAAGTCGGTGATCGCCGGCGAGTACACTGCACCGCCCGCGCACGGGCCCATGATCGCGGAGATCTGCGGAACCACGCCGCTGCTCAGCACGTTGCGCAAGAAGATGTCGGCGTAGCCCGCCAGCGACTCGACGCCTTCCTGGATCCGCGCGCCGCCCGAGTCGTTCAGCCCGATCACCGGGCAACCGATCTTCGTCGCGAGATCCATCACCTTGCAGATCTTCTGCGCGTACGCACCGGACAGCGAGCCGCCGAACACCGTGAAGTCCTGCGCGAACACGCACACGGGTCGGCCATCGACCGTGCCGTGGCCGGTGACGACGCCGTCGCCGAGGATCTTCTGATCCTGCATGCCGAAATCGGCGCAGCGATGCGTCACGAACTTGTCGAGCTCGACGAAGCTGCCTTCGTCGAGGAGCGCCGCGATCCGCTCGCGCGCGGTCAGCTTGCCGGCCTCGTGCTGCTTCGCGATGCGCGCCTCGCCACCGGCGACGGCGGCCTTCGCTTCCATCTGCTCGAGCCGGGCGATCGGGTCTGGTTTCACGGCGCGTATCGTAAGGTCATGGCGTAGAATTCTAAAGTGGCGAACGTGAAAGGAAGCGCGATGACGTCGCGCATCCTGTGGGTCCAGCTCGGGCACGGCGCCGCCGGTATCGAGCGACTCGTTCGCCAGTCGAGCCCCGCCGTGCGCGACGGCATCGAGCGCGGCTTCGCGAAGGCGAGCTGGTATCCGTTCGAGGCGTTCGTCGAGCTCAACGAGACGATCGATCGGTTGTTCGGTCGCGGCGATCTCGGGCTCGTCAAGCTTCTCGGCCGCTACAGCGCCGACGCGAACCTCACCACGATCTACCGCCTGTTCTTCAAGGTCGGCAGCGTCCAGTGGATCCTCGGTCGCGCGGTCCGCCTGTGGGGCGCGCACTACGACGCCGGCTACTTCGAGGTCGCGACGCGCGGCACGCGCGCGGCCGTGTTGCGGCTACGAGGATTTCCGACGCCGCACGCGGTCCACTGCCTGTCGGTCGCCGGCTTCGTCGAGCGCTCGCTCGAGCTGTCCGGTGGCAAGCGCCCGATCGTCGAGGAAGCGAAGTGCCGGACCCGCGGCGACGAGTTCTGCCAGTTCGACGCTAGTTGGGAGTGAACATCATCGTGAACGCGGTGGTGCCGGTGTCGACGGCCATCCGCGTCCGCGCGAGCACGCCTTGCGCGCACTCGGCGACGCGATCCATGCCGGGTCCGTTCGGGTTCGTGCGCTGGACCGTCGCCACGCCGCTCGCCGGATCGACGCCGATGACGAACGCGATCTGGCCGTTCGCAGCCGGCATCACGTTCAGCGTCTGCTGGTAGCACATGCGCAGGATCGCGACCCGCGCCTTGACCGCGATCGGCGAGTCGCCGGTGATCCGCACGTGGGCGGTCGGCATCTGCGTGAAGCCCGAGCCATCGACCGCTTCGAGGTGCGAGACCAGGCCGATGTCGACGCGGCCGACGACCACGTGCGAGCCGGAGAGCTCGAACGGCAGCGCCTGCTTGACGCCGAGCACCGTGACGTCGAGCGTGCCGCGGATCGGGTTGGTCGACGCGTCGCCGCGTGCGACTTCCAGAAGATAGTTGCCGCGGCGCAACTTCGTCACCGCGAGCTCCTCGCGATCGAGCGCGGTCGCGTCGCCGACGAGCACGTCGCTCCGGCCGCCCTGCCACGACACGCGCGTGCCGTCCGGCGCGACGAGCGTGAGATCGACGTCGGCGCCGCCCTGCCAGGTCGCGTTGACGACGAGGTCGCCGGTGACCTTCGGCTCGACCGCCGCGACGGTCGCGAGCTTCTCGGCCGCGCCGCGCTGCGCGTCGTCGGCGAGCTCGCCCATCACGAGCGTCGCGTCCTGGTCGCGGCCGACCATGCGGAGGCAGCGCGCGGCACCGGCGGCGCTCGCCACCGTGCGGGTCAGCGTCGCGAGCGCGATCCGGTGGCCGCACGCCTGCGCGAGCCGGCCGGTGTGCTCGTACGCCTTGACGAGGCGCTCGTGCAGCGCGGTCTTGTCGGGATCGAGATCGACGAGCCCGGCGAGCACGCGCAGGCTGCGATCGCGCTCGCCGTCGCGGCCCGCGAGATCGGCGAGGTAGCCGAGTGCCTGCGGATCGAGGCGGTCGCGCTCGAGCCAGCTCGCGGCGACCTGCTTCGCCTTCGCGAGCTCGCCAGCGTACGCCAGCGCCTGGACCAGCGCGCGATGCTTCTCGCGGCTATCGGGGGCGGCGGCGAGCGCGGCCTCCGATTTGGAGATCTCCTGGGTCAATGCCGGCGCGACGCCGGTGTAGGTCGCGACCGCGGCGGTGCGCGTCCACACCCTGTGCATCGCGATCATTCCTCGGCCGCCGCGCCCGAGGCCGAAGCCCTGCCCGGTACCGCCGCCACCGCCGTCGAAATCGATCCCCCCGCCCATGCCGATGTCGCCCCTGCCGTTCATCGCCGGCGCCGGCGCCGACGGTGCGGTCGTCGCGAACGGATCCTTCTGCGCCGCCGGCGCCTTCTTCGCCTTGGTGTCCGGCAACGGCTCGTCCTCCTCGGCGAAGCCGGCGGCGCGGAAGTTCATCGGATAGGTGACCGAGATGCTACCTGCGTCCTTGCTCCGAGCGACCGCGGTGACCTCGTCGACCTCGTCCTCACCGTTCCAGCTCGCGGTCGGCCGGTGCCGGTCGACGCCGAACGCGTCGAACATCGCCTGCGACTCGAGCACGAGCAGCGAGGTCTCGCGCGACATCACGCCATACGCCTGCGACAGCGCGATCTCCTTCACGCGGTCCTCGCCCTTGCCGGCGCGCTCGAGCTCGCCGATCGCGAGCGAGGCCCACAGCCTCGGCACGAACGCGTTGCCGTTCGTCGCGCTCGCGGCGAGCTTGATCGGATAGCGCTGCTCGAACGGTTGGCCGGCGACCTTGCCCTTCAGCACGATGTCGCCCTGGACCTCGCGATCCAGGCGGGCCGACAACAACACCTCCTGGCCGTTGCGGATCGACGGCAGCACCGTCGGCGCGCTGTCGGCGAGCCCGGCGGGCAGCTCGATCGTCGCGTCGCGCAGCGTCGCACCGTACGTGGTCTCGAGCGCGGCGAGCGCGGTCGCGTTCGCGGTCATGCCCGGCTGCCACGCGAGGAAGCTACCGCCCCCGCCGCGTGCGGCCGCGGCGAGCACGGTCTCGTCGGAGTCCGTGCCGATGCCGATCGTCGTGACGTGGACGTCACCGGCCGCGGTCGCGAGCGCGTGCTCGACGTCGGCCGCGCGGCGGAAGCCCGTCGTCGCGAACCCGTCGCCGAGGTACAGCACCCAGCGCTCGCGCGCGCGGTCGGTCATGGCCGCCGCGGCGGTGCGCACGCTCGTCACGAGGTCGCTCGCGCCGGCGAGCGGCTGATCCTTCAACCAGGCCGCGAGCTCGGCGGCCGAGCTCGCCGACGGCGTCTTCAGCGCGCCCCACGGCTTGCATTCGCTGTCGCACAGGAGCGCCGTGAACCGGTCGCGGCGATCGAGCTGGGCGACGAGCGTCGCGGCGAGCTCGGTCGCGCGCTTGTAGCGCTCGCCGACCATCGACTGGCTGTCGTCGATCACGATCGTGTAGTCGCGCGGCTTGGCCTCGCTCCAGCGCGGCAGCTTCGGCTGGACCGCGAGCACGGCGGTCGGCCGGGCATCACCCGCGACCGCGGTCTGCGCCTCGATGACCTTCGGATCGATGCCGACGTTCTTCTTCGCCGCGAGCTTCGCGTCGGGCGCGACGGCCGCGCCACCCTGGAACGTCCAGGCGCGCAGCTCGGCGTCGGTGTCGGGCTTGTATTCGACGACGAGGTCGCCGCGCGGGACGAACCCACCCTGCTCGAACGTCATCGCATTCACGGTCGCGCGCGCCGGGTCGGAGACCAGCGCGTAGTTCGTCGCGCGGACCATGCCCTGCGCGGCGCCGCGGACCTCGACGTCGACCGTCATCTTGTCGGCGACCGTCGAGCCGTCGCTCGAGTGCGCGAGCGGATAGACGTACTGGCGCCACGGTCCGCGCGGCGTCACGACCTGGGTGTACGCGATCTTGATCGTGCGCTGACCCTTCGCCGGGATCGGGAAGATCTTGAGCTCGAACCGACCGCCGCGCTTCCAGTCGAGCATCGCGGGGTCGCGCCACGGGCCGGGCACCCACACGATCTCCTCGGGCCGCGCCTGCTGGATCGGCCGGGCGCGATCGATCACGCCCTTCCAGATCTTCGCCGCGCGGTCCTTCGCGACGAACGCGCCGTCGACGAACTTGTTGTCGACGTCGAGCGCGAGCCCGTCGATCTGCGCGTCGGCGGGCAGCGGGAACTGATAGACGCCCTCGAGCTGCTGCGCCGAGTCGTTGCGAAACACTTCCGTGATCTCGGTTCGCGCGATCGGGCCGGAGATCCGGACCTTCACGTCGTGCTTCGCGAGTGCGAGGTTCCAGTCGCGGTCGCGCGCCTCTCCCGGCTTGTACGCGCGCAACGCGCCGACGCCGGCGAGGCCCTCGTCGGGCTTGGCCGGCGCGGCGAGCTCGGCCCAGCCGACCTCGGTCGCGAGACCGGTCGTCGGGCTGACCGCGAGCGCGCCGTGATCGATCGTGCCTTCTTCACCCGCGCGAACGGTCTCGTGCGTGCGCGCGTCGCGCAGCACGACCTCGCCGCGGACGACCTGGACCGCGGTGACGTCGGGGGCGGCGGTCGCCTCGAAGCGCGCGCCGATGAAATCGATCGTGCCGTTCGGCGTCGCGAGGGAGCCCTGCGCGGCGGCGTCGGCGACGATCCGGCCGGCGGTCAGCAGGAGGTGGTGCGGGTCGTCCGCGGCGAACCCGAGCGTGGTCTGGTGATCGAGCGCGATCCGGGTGCCATCGGCGAGCTCGAGCGAGGCGCGGGTCCGCTCGTCGGTGCGGAGCTGCGCACCGGCGGGCAGCGAGGCATTGACGAGGAGCGGCTGCCACGCGCCGTTCACGCGGATCTCGACGCCGGAGGTCTTGTCGGCGGCGGCGCGCGCGAGCTGCGCGAGCTTGCCGATCGGACCGGTCGCCTTCGGCGCGGTGGCGACCGGCACGGACTTGGTGTGCGTCGCGGCGACATAGACCGTCGACGCGGCGGCGACCGCGGCGAACCCGGCCGCGACCTTCAGCCAGCGGCGTTTCGCGCGGGGCTCGAGCTTCACGACCTCCGCTTCCTTCTTGACCTCCGGCACGACGACCGCAGGCGCGGGCGCCGCGGCGGGCTCGCGATCGATCGCGACCATCAGGCGATCGAGCAGGCCGTCGTTCGCGACGTGATCGGAGCCGGCCTCGGCGACCCGCTTCGCGAGTAGCGTCGCGTCGTGGCGCGCGTCGCGACAGTCGTCGCACGACGCGAGATGATCGGCGTGGCGGGCGATGATCTCGCGATCGCCGTCGACGATCGCGGAGAGATCCTCGGACACATGTTCACAGGGGGACATCACGAATTCTCCTCGGCGGGCAGGACGCTCCGCATGCGCGCGAGCGCGCGGCTGATCCGCTTGCGTGCAGCGGCCTCGTCGATCCCGCACGCCACCGCGATCTCGCGATGGCTCAGGTCGGCGACATAACGCAGGACGAGCGCTTCACGCTCGCTCGGCTTCAATTGATCCAGGGCTTCGCGCAGCGCGCGGGCCCGGCGGCGCACCTCGAACGCGTCGCGCTGGGCGGTGTCGCCGGGCACGATCGCGAGCTCGAGCGCATCGCCGAGGTTCGCACCGCGCTTGCGCGTCTCGAGCACGTGCGCGCAGACGTGGCGCGCGATGCCGCACAACCACGCCTTGATGCTGCCCTCGCCGCGATACGTCGCCATCGCGCGATGCGCGCGGAGCAAGGTCTCCTGGACGACCTCGTCGGCGTCGGCCTGCGAGCCGAGCAGCGCCATCGCGAGGCGCCCGAGCACCTTGTGATAGCTGCGGGCGCACTCCGCGATCGCCTCGCGGTGCTGACCGGCGGTGATCCGCTCGACGATCGCGCTGTCTACCTGTCCTGGCACCGGTACAGGGGGCTCCGGTCGGGCAACGGTCGCGTGCGCTTGCATGTCATCTCCCACGTGGGGTCTGACGACTGATTCGTGACCGGCGATCTGCGAAATCGCGTAACCGCGTGGATCAACTGATGAACGCGCGGGTGATCACGAACGCCAGGATCGCGACCAGGATCGCGCCGGCGACCAGCATCCACGGTTGCAGCGCGGGCTTGGGCGGCTTCTTCTTCGTGAACCCGGCGCCCGAATGGATCGACGGGATCGACGGACGCTGCGGCGGATAGGCCGGCGGTGCCACGGGAGGGGGCGCCTCGCGCGGCGGCATCTGCGCCGCGATCGGCGGGCCCCATGCCGGGATCCCCGGCGCGAACAGATTGGGTTTCGGAGCCATCGCCGGTGGCGGCGGATGCTGCGGGAGCGAGGGCACCGCCATCGGCGGCGGCGCGGCGGCGACCGGCGCACCCGGCACCGGCTGACCCGGCAGCGTCGACGGCGGTCCCATCGACTGCGGGCCGACGATCGCGCTCGGATGCTGCGGCACGGGATTCGTCGGCGGCTTGCGCCCGCTCGACGAGCTCGCACTGTGGGTCTGCGGCGGCGGAGCGCTCGGCGGTCGCGAGCGCTGCGGCGACACCGATTGCGACACGCTCGCACTCCGCGATCGCTCGCTGATCGGATCGCGCGAGATCGGCTGCGGGCGCGGCGTCCGGCCGCGATCGCGCGACTGGAACAGCCGGGTCTCCTCGGTCGGTGCGAAGTGCTGGTGCGGCGGCGTGTTGCCGTCGATCGGGGTGACCGGCAACGTGGTCGGCGGATCGTCCTCGAAGCCGCGGCGCCCGACCTGGAAGCGGCTCGGCGGCTCCTGGAAGCCGCTCTCGCTCGGCGGATCGGCCTCGTCGAATCCGATCGGGGCGACCGCGCGGGTCGCCTCGTCGCTCGGCGCGCGGGTGCGCTTGCGATACACCGTCGGCGCGGGTGCCTCGCCGGAGTCCTCGCGGCTGTCGCGCAACATCCGCATCTGATCGCCCGAGAGCTGGGCGAGCCGGGTCTCCTCGTCCTCGAACTGATCGATCACCTTGCGGGCCGCGACGATGCTCGACTCGTTGTCGCGCGCGCTGAACGCATCGGCGGTCTGGATCCGGATCACCGTCGCCTCGGAGATGTCGAAGTCGTGGAGGCCCGAGCTGCGACGATCGAGCTTCGACGGCGGTTCGCTCAGGCGCTCGAGCTCCTCGGTCGACGCGACGATCCGCGCGAGCTCGGTCGCCGGATCACCGGTCGTCGTGTCGAGCGAGTAGCGCAGCGAGCGCAGCTTCGCCCCGAGCACGCCGGCGCTCGCGTAGCGGCGGGTCTTGTCGCGCGCGAGCGCGATCATCACGATCTCGTCGATCTCGGGCGGCAGCCGCGGATCGATCTCGCTCGGCCGCTGGATCCGCGGTTCGCGCACCGCACGCAGCGCCTCGAGATCACCGAGCCGCGAGTACAGCGGCCGGCCGCAGACCAGCTCCCACATCAGGATGCCGACCGAGAACACGTCGCTGCGCGGGTCGAGGTGCTCGTTGCGCGCCTGCTCCGGCGAGATGTAGGCAAACTTGCCGCGGACCGCGCCGCCATTCGTCGCGTCTTGTTCGGCGCGCTTCGCGATCCCGAAGTCGGTCAGCTTGACCTCGCCGGAGCGCGAGATCAGGACGTTCGACGGCGACACGTCGCGATGGACGAGCGACATCGGCTTGCCGTCGGGCCCGCGCGACATCACCGCGTGCTCGAGCGCCTCGCAGATCTCCGCGCCGATGTGCAACGCCAGATCGAACGGCAGCCGCCGGCGCTGCGTCTCGAGCCCGCGCTGGACCGCGCCGACGTCCTTGCCGTCGACGAACTCCATCACGAGGAAGTACTGGCCGTCGTCGCCCAGGCCGACGTCGAAGATCTGGACGATGTTGCGGTGCTTGAGCAGCGACAGCACCTTCGCCTCGGCGATCAGCAGCTCGACGAAGCGCCGATCCTGCGACAGGTGCGGGAGAATGCGCTTGATCGCGACGGGCTTCTCGAAGCCGCCGGCGGCCACGGCCTTGCCGCGGAAGATCTCCGCCATGCCGCCGACGCCGATGCGGTCGAGCAGCTCGTAACGCGTCACGTCCCGACAATTTAGCATGAGATTTCGTCGATAATTGCCACCTCGATGGACTCGATCGTCCGCCTCGTCGACGACGCGCTGGCCTCGGGGCTGGGCTCTGGAATCGCGATTTCCGTCGGAGATGGCGGCCGCGAGGTGTTTCGCGTCGTTCGCGGCCATACCCGTAAGGTCCCGGACCTCGGTAAGCTCCTGACCGAGACCACGCCCTGGGACCTCGCCTCGCTCACGAAGCCGATGTGTACGGTGGCCTGCGCGATGGTCCTCGCCGGCGACGGTCGGCTCGACCTCGCCGCACCGATCCGCCGCTGGTTGCCCGCGTCGACGAGCCCCGCGACCGTGCGCGCACTCCTGGGCCACGCCGCCGGCTGCATCGCCCACGTCGAGTTCTTTCGCTGGCTCCGCGGCGCGCGGCCCCCTGATCCGCGTGCCGAGCTCGTCGCGCGCGCGCAGCGCGTTCCGGTGAAGTTCACCGGCGCGCCCGTCTACAGCGACCTCGGCTTCATCCAGCTCGGCCGGATCGTCGAGCTCGCCGCCGAGCGCCCGCTCGAGGACGCGTTCGCCGAGTACGTCGCAGGCCCGCTCGGCCTCGCCGCGCGGTTCGCGCCGACCGAGATCCTCGGTGCCGTCTCGACCGAGCTCGACGAGCGCGGCGTCGTCACCGGCCTCGTCCACGACGAGAACTGCTTCTACGGCGGCCGGGTCTGCGGCCACGCCGGGCTGTTCGGCTCGATCGCCGACGTCGCCGCGTTCGCCGCCGCGATGGTCGCGCCGAAGGATCGGTTTCGGCCGGAGATCGTCGAGCAGTTCTTCACCGACGCGCCGACTCCCGGCGAGACGTGGCGCCTCGGCTGGGACACGCCGACTCCCGTGCAGCCCGGCATCTCGCAGGCCGGCGATCGCTGGCCGCGCACCGGCTCGGTCGGCCACACCGGCTTCACCGGCACGTCGATCTGGCTCGACGTCCCGCACCGTCGCTGGTTCATCGTGCTCACCAACCGCGTCCACCCGACCCGGTTCGGCGACACCGCGGCGCGGATGAAGACGCTGCGCCGGGCTGTCGGCGATGCCGTCGTCGAGGCGCTCGATCGCTGACGAACTGGCACGCCTCGCTCGCCGCGGACGTGCGGGTTCGCGAGCTTATCGCCTGGTCTCGCGCTTGCTGAGCACGCGCGCATGACGAAGCTCTTCATCGTTGCTGCTCTCGCACTACTCGCCACGCCCGCCCTCGCCGATCCGAGCCCCACGCTGCAGGTCAGCTTCAAGGTCGACGGCGGCAAGGATCAACGCCACTACACCGTGAAGCTCGTCGACAAGGCGTGTGGCTCGGTCAGCCAGAAGACCGTCACGCCGGTGCAGGCGGTGCGCGACGAGATCAAGGTCTGCGCGCATACCGAGAACGGCGCGGTGCGCCTGCAGATCGAATGGCAGCTCCACGACAAGGATCGCGACATCGAGAATAAGTCCGAGATGGTGATCGCGCGCGGCGCGACCCAGGAGCTCGACGGTGGAACCGCGAAGCTGACGGTCGCGTTGATCTGACACGTGATCGGAGCGTGATCGTGGCCGCACCCGTGGCCGTGACCGCGCTCGGGAACGGGGCCGCTCCCGTGGACGTGGTCCTGATCGATCAGTCGTGGCCGCTGTGATCGTGTCGTATCCCGGCGCCGTACGAACGTGGAGGAAAAGCTACTGCGGCCACGGCAATCGAACACGAACACGGCCACGGGAGCGGCCCCGTTCCCGAGCGCGGCCACGGGCACGTGATCGATCACGATCACGGCCACGATCACGTTCACCTGATCAGTGGCGCTTGGCGTTCGCGCGGCCGGCACGGCCACTCGCCCGCGAGCGGCGCTTGCGTCCGGATGCGCTCGGCACCGCGCCGGGGGCGCCGAACATCGGATCGACGCCGGTCGCGGCGCACGCCCACAGCGCGATCACGATCGCGAGATCGGCGAGCGCGCGCCGGCTCATCGACGCGGGGATCACGAGGCCGTAGGTCTCCGACACGAACCGGAGATCGCGGAGCACGCGCGCGACCTCGTCGCGGTTGACCTCGCCGTGCCAGTACACGACGCGGGTCATCAACAGCTCGGCGTGGCGGCGCAGGAACTCGCCCATCGACAGCGGTTCGGCAAAGCGCAGCGACGGCGGCTTGCAGATCTCGAGCAGATCCTCGAGGTACTCGTTCCAGTGCCCGGCGAGCCGGCGATTCTCGGGACGGCGGAGGAACTTGACGCGCTCGACGGAGAAGTCGGCCTTCACGGTCGTGCGGAACCGCGGCTTGACCGCCATCAGGTCGTAGAGGATCGGCGGCTCGGTCTTGGAGTAGTCGGTGTCGCGGTAGCGCCACCAGTTGCGGAGCTGCGGCCAGGTCCGGATCGCGAGCACCGGATCCGAGTTCGAGTCGACGATCACGAACCGATCGCCTTCCGCGCGGAGCACGGTGATCCAGTGGGTCCACTCGTCCACGCACAGGAGCACCGGCGTCTGCTCGCGCAGGTACTTCACGAGCAGCTTGCGCGCTTGCTCTGGATCGCTACGACGCTCGAGGATCAGATCGCACTCGAACTCGCGAGCCGCGCGCGCGAGCTGGATCTCGTCCGTGCCGGACCACCAGTGGGTCTTCGCGGTCTGGGCGACGTGCGTGACGTCGACCATCCGGCCGAGTGCGAGCAGCGCGTGCTTGAGCGCGAACGGACCGCACGTCCACTCGTTTGGTTGCGGGTAGAACCCCGGTCCAGCGAGCGCCTCGGCCACGCGGGCACTCTAGCTCAAGCGAGCCCGCTTCGCGCCAGCCCGATCGGAGCAATAAAGCCGTGCCAAATCAGTTATTTAACGGCCAGCGCCAGCGGCGGCCGAACTGGACCGACTCCCGCGGGTGAGCCTCGATCAGGCGGCGCCAGCGGTCGAACGCGAGCCCGTGCTCTGACCCCTCCGCGGCCCGCTCGATCGCCTCGAGCAGGAACCGGCGCTGGGTGTCGAAGTGGTCGGGAGTCCAGGCGATTTCGGAGACATCGAGGGACGGCAGCCGGGGGTCGGTGCCAGCGCGCAGCTCCAGCCAGTCGACGAGCTCGCGCTCCCACCGAGCGGTCGCGAACGGCCGGGCGTGGGACGCCGTCGCCTTCAACATCTCGATCGCGACGTCGTCGGACACGAGCAACTCGGCGCTCGCGCCCAGTCGCTGGTTGGAGAACACGACCACGGCGCCACCCTAGAGGACCCCTGTGACAATGGTGCAGCGAATCCGTGTCACCGCTCGATCAGGGGAGCAACACCTGGCACCACGACGTCGTTCGCCAGCCCGAGGTTCGAGAGCAAGCGTGCGCAGCTGACACAAGGTTCGACCGGTTCGTCCGGCGCGAACAACGGGCCCTCGTTCGCGATCTGGATCGCGCCGGGTCCGAGCGCCGCGAGCGCGGCGGCGAGCGCGTCGCCGGTGAGCTCGCCGTGGCCGAGGCCGAGGCGCTGCTCGTGGATCCCGAGGTAGCCCGCGAGCGCGGCGGCGAGCGCGCAGCGACCGGCAGGGACGAAGCTCTCCGGCCAGGTCGCGGTCGCGATCCGATCGATCCAGTCGACGTAGTACGCCGTGAAGCTCGCGTACATCGGCGCGACGAGCCCGAGCGCTCGCGCGTCGATCCAGACCTGGTCCACCGCGTCACCGTCGAGCGGGATCACCGCGGCGTAGCCACACCCGAGATGCGCGATCGGGAGCGCGCGGGTGAACGCGGTCACGCCTGCCGGCGCCTCGATCGGCGCGACGCGCTCGAGCGGCAAGAGGCCGTAGTACGGGCCGACGCCACCCCCGGCGATCTGGGTCGCATACGCGCGGAGCTCGTCGGGCAGCCCTGCCGCATCGCGCAGCACCGGGGCGAGGGCGTAGCGATGATGCGTGGCGCCGAAGCGCCTCAGCTGCGGATCGGCCGCGGCGAGCGTGGCGAGCGTCTCCCGGAGGGTCTCGAGAAGCTCACTCACCGAAGACGGATACCGTGACTCGGCGCTGATGTGGAGCGGTCCGGTGCTCCCACAGGTACAGGCCCTGCCACGTTCCCAGGACCATGTCGCGCTTCGCGATCGGGATGCTGATCGACGTCTGGGTCAACACGGTGCGGACGTGCGCCGGCATGTCGTCGGGACCCTCGTCGACGTGCGCGAAGATCTTGTCGCCGTCGGGCACGAGCCGCGCGGCGAACCGCTCGAGGTCCTCGCGCACGGTCGGATCCGCGTTCTCGCAGATGATCAGGGACGCGCTGGTGTGGTGAACGAACACCGTGGCCACGCCATCTCGCGCAGAACTTGCGCGCACGATCGCCGCCACGCGATCCGTGATGTCGTACGTACCCCGACCGGGCGTCGCGACTGTCAGCTCTCCTCGGTGGAACATGCAGGTGCGTTATACTCCCTGCGGTGATTCGCCGGTCGCTCCGTTACGTAGAGGAGCTGTCGGAGGTGGTGCAGCGCCAGCTCTCGACGGCCTACAGGTCGAAGGACCTGCTCGCGTACGGGCTGCGTGCCCGGTTGCGCGAGGGCTACGGGATCAAGGATTTTCGCGCGGACCTGCTCGCCGCGCTTGTCGTCGGGGTCGTCGCGCTGCCCCTGTCGATGGCGCTCGCGATCGCCGCGGGGGTCGAGCCGCAGCGCGGGCTCTACACCGCGATCGTCGCCGGGATCACCGTCGCGCTGCTCGGCGGTACGCGCTATCAGGTCACCGGCCCGACCGCGGCGTTCGTCGTGATCCTCGTGCCGATCGTGACGAAGTTCGGAGTCGCGGGCCTCCTCGTCGCCGGCGGCATGGCCGGCGTGATGCTCGTGATCATGGGGCTCGCACGCCTCGGCAAGCTGATGCAGTTCGTGCCGCATCCCGTGACCACGGGCTTCACGATGGGCATCGCCGTCGTGATCGGCGTGTTGCAGCTGAAGGACGCGTTCGGCGTCTCGATGGTGTTTCCGAAGACCGAGGGCACGATCGAGTACCTCGGCGCGCTGTGGGACCTGCGCGGTGCGATCAACTACTGGGAGGTCGGGATCGCGGCCCTCACGATCTTGCTCCTGCTCGGCCTACCGAAGGTCCTGCGCGTGGTCCCGGCCCCGCTCGTCGCGCTGACCGGCGTCGCGCTGCTCGTCGCGCTGCTCTATCAGCTCGCACCCGACAACTGGCACTTCCACGTGCTCACGATCGGCGACCGGTTCAGCTATCCGCTCGATAACGGCCTCAAGGGCCACGGCATCCCACCGCTGCCGCCGCTGCCGGTCATCCCGTGGCACGAGGTCAGCCCGCTTCACGATGGGGCCTTCGTCCTCGACTACCACACGATCCGCGAGCTCGTGCCGAGCGCGTTCGCGATCGCGATGCTCGGCGCGATCGAGTCGCTGATGTCGGCGGTCGTCGCCGACGGCATGGCCGGGACGCGCCACGACCCGAACTCGGAGCTGATCGCGCTCGGGATCGCGAACATCCTGTGTCCGTTCTTCGGCGGGATCGCCGCGACCGGCGCGCTCGCTCGCACCGCGACGAACATCCGCGCCGGGGCACGCTCGCCGTTCGCCGCCGTGATGCACTCGGTGTTCGTGCTCGCGTGCACGGTCGCGCTCGCGCCGCTCGTGTCGTACGTGCCGATGGCCGCGCTCGCGGGCCTGTTGATCGTCGTCGCGCGCAACATGTCGGAGGCCCGCCATTTCGTCCGGCTCGCCAGGATCGCCCCGCGCCACGACGTGATGGTGATGCTGACCTGCTTCGCGCTCACCGTCGTGTTCGACATGGTGATCGCGGTGACCGTCGGCATCGTGCTCGCGGCGCTCCTGTTCATGCGCCGGATGTCGGTGCTGACGAACGTCGAGCTCGAGACCGCCGAAGAGCTCCACCTCGAGGTCCCCGCCGGTGTCCGGGTCTACGAGCTCGCCGGCCCGTTGTTCTTCGGCGCCGCCAAGTCCGCGATGGAGGTGCTCCACACCGTCGGCGACAGCAAGGAGCACTCGCTCATCCTCGACATGCGCCACGTCCCGACGATGGACGCGACCGGCCTCGTCGCACTCGAGTCCGTGCTCGACCGATTGCGCCGCTCGAAGATCAAGGTGATCTTCGCCGGCCTCGCTCCCGAGGTCTCGGCGCTGTTCGAGCGCGCGGGCATCAAGCGCGAGCAGGGCAAGGTCGCGTACGCACCGGATGTCGAGACCGCGATCTCGATGGCGATCGTCCACGCCGCGCGCGAGCTGTCCGCACCGGTCGTCACGCCTCAGGCGTAGAGCCCTATCCCGACGACGGCGGCGGCGGCGATCACCAGCGCGATCACGATCACCACGATCGGGAACCCCCGCGATGCGGGCGCACCGAGTGGATGCTCGAGGTACTCGGTCAGCTGGACCGGTGCCTGCCTCCGCTGCGCGGCGGTCATCACGCCGATGTCGTTGCCGATCGGCGGCAACGAGATCCGCTCGAGCGCGGCGAGCGCGTACGCGGCGCTCGGCATCCGATCGTCGGGATTCTTGACCAGCAATCTCGCGACGAGCGCGTCGAGCTCGGCCGGCACGCTGACGTAGTTCGCGACCCTCGGCGGCGGCTCCTCGAGGTGCATCCGCACGACCGCGACGCCGGTCTCGGCCCAGAACGGCGGCCGGCCGGCGAGGAGCTCGAACAGGATGCAGCCGAGCGCGTAGAGGTCGCAGCGCGCGTCGACCTCGGAGAACCCGCGGCACTGTTCCGGTGCCATGTACGCGGGCGTGCCGAGGATCGTCCCGCCCTTGGTATCCAGCTTTCCGGCGAAGCTCGCGCCGAGCTTCGCGATCCCGAAGTCGAGGAGCTTGACCCGGACCGAGCCCGGCGCGCTCGGATCGCGGACGAGGACGATATTGTCGGGCTTGAGATCGCGATGGATCACGCCGGTGACGTGCGCGGCGTCGAGGGCGGCCAGGATCTGGACGCTGATCACCTGCGCGACGGCGGGGTCCAGCCGGCCGGAGCGCGCGAGCAACTCGGTGAGGTTCTCGCCGGCGAGGTACTCCATCGCGATCCACGCCTGGTCGTTCTCGAGGCGGCCGAAGTCGAACACGTCGACGATCCCGACGTGGCGGATCGCGCTTGCCGCCTTCGCCTCGTGGAAGAACCGATCGACGACGACCTCGTCCTGCGTCCACTGCGTCAGGAGCAGCTTCACCGCGGCAGGGCTGCCCAGCACCGTGTGCTCGGCGCGATAGACGACGCCCATGCCGCCCTCACCGATCTTGTCGAGGAGCTTGTACTTGCCCACGACGCGGCCGATCACGGGGGAAGCTTAGCGCGGAGGAGGCCCGGCTTCGAGGATCGCGGACCCCGCTTGATCGGATGCGACGAGGATCGCGAACCGATCGACGCGATCGAGGTCGTCGGTAGACAGGGTCGCGTAGTCGAACCAGCCGCGCAGGTCGGTGTAACCGTCCTTGTAAAAACCGACCGAGCCGTTCTGGTTGCGCGCATACACTTTCACGTACGTCGCGGGCAGCGGCGTGCGGTCGGACGCGCGCTGGACCCGGACCTGGCCGTACTGGTGTGCGACGTTCGCGGCGAGGTCGTTCGCGTAGTGAATCCGGGCCTTGCGGAGGCCCGCGCCGATCGCCTCGACCACCACGTTCTTGCCGCGGAGCTGGGCCGGCCACGGCACGCGCTGCTCCGGCGCCGGCGCGCCGACGTGCTCGCGGTGGCCCGGCTCGATGAACGAGAACCGCGAGACGTCGCTCTGGACGAACGGCTGGCGCGAGAACAGCAGCTCGACATCCATCTCGAAGTAGCGCAGCTCGATCGCCGCCACGTGCTGCTGCTGGAGGATCACGCCGTCCTTGTCGACCGCGAGCTCGAACGTCGGCTGGCGCGCGGCGAGGTCGCTCTGCTGCTGGTCGCGACTGCGCGGATCGATCACCTGCGCGGCAGCGCCGGTCAGCTCGTCGAGCATCGCAGCGAGTGCGGCGAACCGGGTCCGCCAGCGATCGACCGGATAGTCCCGCCACGCGCCGATCAGCTCGCGCGCGCGGGCGGGTTCGCCCGCGAGGCATGCCGCGTACGCCGCGAGATAAGCGTGCTGCATCCGCTCGGTGATCGTCGCCGGGACGACGCGCGCGAGCGTGTACAGCGCCGCGTCGCCGCGATCCTGCGCCGTGAAGTAGCCGGTCGCGGCGAGGAGATCCTCTGCGGTGGGCGCCGGGCGATGGGCGACCAGTGCGAGGAAGCTGCGGTACTGCTCGGCGAACCCGTCGTTGAGGATCCGCAACTTGGGGCCGAGCTTGTGCGCGCGTGCGTTGACGAGCGGGGCGTACTCGAGGTGCTCGTACCCGCCGATGTCCTCGGCGTCGGAATCGATCATCTCGCGCACCGGGCCGGCCTCCCACAGCCGCGCGGGCTCGGCGCGCAGCCACGCGCGGATCCGCGGCGCGTCCCGGTGGAGGAGGGCGTAGCCCCAGACCTCGGCGTCGTAGACCCGGCGCCGCTCGAGGACCGCGAGGATCTCGCGATACGCGTCCGCATCGCGCAGCCGCCACAGGAGCTTGTCGAGCTCGATCGCCGCGAGGTTCGCGGTCGCGAGGTACGCGACGACGTCGGCGAGCGCGCCGTGCTGCGACAGGTACGCCCACGACGCCGGATCGGCGATCGCTCCACCGGCGCTGACCTCGACGACGTTCGGCGCCGCGGCCGCGATGATCTGATCGAGACGGCTGACGTGGACCGGGAAATGCCCGAACCGGCCGGGGGCGGGGAAGTAGAACGAGGACTCGTGGCCGTGCGTGCCGTACGGTGCGAGCGCGATGTCGATCGTCTGGGTCGCGCGGGTGCCGGCGACCGCGACGCTGCCGCGTGGGATCTGGACGAGCGCGGCGACCCGCTGCCGCGAGCTCGTCGGGTTCGCGAGCACGACCAGGCTGGTGTAGACGACGCCGGCGGCGAAGGCCGTCACGTACTTGTCGAGCTGTTCGCCATCGACGTACTGGTAGCGGTCGTCGGTGCGCACGTACGTCTGGCCGACGACGATCGGCGCACCGCTCGGTGCGAGTGGACCATCGACGAGTTGCGACGTGCCGGCGAGCGCATTGCACGCAGCGGTGATCTCGAGCGCGGGACCGTCGGGCCGCATGACGTGCGGCTGCGCGACGAACGGCAGGTCCGTGACCGCGAGCGCGCACATCGCCTCGGCGAAGCTCGTCGTCGCGAGCCCGAGCCACGGCGAGAGGAAGTCGCCGGTCGCGTGCAGCGCGTAGTCGCGCCAGAGCTTGGTCGCGGGGATCATGTCGGCGCCGCTCTGCGCCGGCGTGCGATGCCACCAGTTGTGCTCCGCGAGCTCCTGGGTCTTGTCGGCGGCGCGGTACATCGGCGCCTCGCTCCGGCGGCGCGCCAGATCGGCCTTCAGCGCATCGCCGCCGCCGCCGCGTTCGTCGGCGGAGTCTTCGGCCTCGCCCTCGTCGCGCGCTTCCTTCTTCGCCTTCTTCGGCGTCGGGGCGCGCGAGCGGGTCGCGGGTGGTCCAGCCGAGACCTCGGCGGCCATCGGCGCGGCGGCCGCGCGATCCGCCATCCCGAACGCGAGGGTCTGGAGCTCGGCCAGCTCGGTCTCGCCCTCGAGCGTCGACGCGCCGAGCAGCGCATCGACGAGCTTGGTATCGGTCGCCGGATCCGGCGGTACCAGCGCGACGCGATCTTCGAGGATCCGGACCAGCGCCGGTTCCGCGCGAAGCCGGCGGCCGAGCAGCGCGAGCTCGACGGCGTTCAGCTGGACCAACAACTTCGGCTCGAGGTACGGCGCGAGGTCGGCATCGAGCAACCAGTGATCGACGAACGTCTTGGTCCGCTTGTGCGCGAGGTGCGGGCGAATCACCGCGTCGAAGAACGCGCGGTCCTTGACGTAGAGGAACAGATGGAGCTCGTGGCACGCGTACTTCGAGTACAGCTCGCGGCGCTCGGACTCGCCGAGCGAGGGCCACCGGGTGATCCACGCGAACTCGCGCAGAGCGGGCTCTTCGCGCAGCGCGAGCAGATACGCGTGCGCGCGCTCGAGCGAGTCGAGCAGGTGGACCTTCGCGGTCGCGAGGTCGGCGATGTTCAGCACGTCGCCCGGGTGGAGTGGCGTGATCGACTTCTTCTGGAGCGCGTGGCGATCCGGATCGAGCGCGACGCGCAGGCGGAGATCGCGCGGGTCGAGCGGCGTCTCGGCGAGCCATGCGTAGCGGCCGACCATGCCGGCGGGATCGTCGACGATCACGGTCACCGCGGTCGCGCGCCCGAGCTCGGCGAGCGGGATCCTCACGACGCCGTCCACCGGCGCGAGGTTCGCGAGCACGACCGGCGGCTCGGCGAGGAAGTCGTAGCCGACGTACGCCTCGGCGTCTCCGGCCGATTGCGCGACGGCCGGCGCCATCGGCGACGCGTAGCCCGCGGCCATCCCCGGCGGCGGTGCCGCGCGAAACGCACCGCCGCTCCTCGCGTGTGCGACATCGGTCGAGGTCGCGCGCCGTGCCCACGGATTGAGCAAGAGGCTCGGTTTGTCGAGGAGGAGGTTCGGGAAGCGCCGCTGGGTCCGGCGATCGAGGATGTAGCGATACTCGTCGCCGAGCTCGCGGCCCGAGACGTATGCGACCGCGCGCTCCCGGTCGCCCCGCCGCCGCAGCGAGCGGGCGACGTGCCCGAACGCCGCCGTCCGCGCCGGCAGGAACCGGGTCGCGATCACGTGGACGCGCGTGTCGCGGGTCGCGCCCGCGAGCGTCAGGGTCAGCGCGGTCCCGAGCTCGAGGCTCGCGATCGCCGGTGCGCGCGGAGACAGCTCTGAAATTTCGGTCGGTGCGATCGCCTGCGCGAGCGCGATCCGGGTCGGCGCGAGCATGCGGATCCTCGTCGGCAACAGGCCCGGC
>Ga0307509_10004464_pt1 | contig 20152 bp, 25 predicted proteins | sample 10_EM_MG_FD_202245 | JGI IMG/M metagenome (GOLD analysis project Ga0307509, IMG submission 202245) | Populus trichocarpa ectomycorrhiza microbial communities from riparian zone in the Pacific Northwest, United States - 10_EM | ecosystem: Host-associated > Plants > Roots > Unclassified | place...
GCGGTGCGGAATGCACATGCCATGATTATTTCCCGAGATGTGAAGCGGTTCGAGATTCATCGCCTTGGAGAAAGTGTCATTAGACATTGGGCACAATCCTTCATCCTTTGAGATATATTGACTCTACTACAGTATATAACCTTTTCTTGCGTAGTCCTTAGAATGTATTCTGGCATCTCGGCCATTACTATTATAACTGATTCATCTAATGCAATTGAACATTATCGGTTTCTTATTTATTACGCGGTATATTTCACAAATGCCCTTGATGATGATGGGTCCCAAATACTTCTGTGAAAGCTTTACCAATCTCAGGTATCATGTCTTGAGTCACAACACTCCTGCCATTCTTCGCGAATGCAAAGCGGCTTGCCGTACGGGTGACCATACTTCCTCCTACCGCCGCAAGTAGCGGAATACGGGAAGTTGGAATATTGCGATCCCTAATGGCGGATGGCTGTTAGAGGCTGCTGGACTTGGACTGCCTGTAAACGTACCCAAAGGTTCCATTCTCGTAACATCGGCCCCATGCCAAAAATGTCCCAACGCATCCACTAAGAACGTCGCCTTGACCACCGCATCGCTTCAGACCGCCTTCAACGTCAACATGGACCGTTTCTTTCGCCTTTTCAAACTGGGCATCGGCGACTGCTATCTGACTGGCTGCGAGACTTGCTTCTTCGCCCGTAGAGTCTGTTGAAATAGTGTCGATAGCGCCTTTCTGGAGCACCGTGACACCTCCTAGTCTACGGGAAACCAGGGTAGCACGAAGATCAACCGGGGTGTCAGGGCCAACGCCTAGCACTTCGCTGAGGCGTTTAAATTCGACTACATTAGGAGTAACGACAGCCCTTCGGTAGCCTTTGATGATAGACATATCCTGGCCAATCATGTAAAGTGCATCGGCGTCAAGCACTATGAACATGCCTCGCTCTCTGGCTATGGCTACCGCCATTTTGGCATAGGATTGCATATACGACTCTCGACCAAGCCCTGGGCCCACGACGAGCACATGAAGACGCGACAATATGGATTGCAGTTCGGATTTGACAGTGTCAGATGAACTGATGATTGATGCTTGTGAGCTGATTTTTGGGGGGTGATGACCAGAACGTACGCGTTTTCGTTGAGAATGGGATGGACTATGAGATCAGGGGAGTAGGATTTAATGGCACCAGCTGCCGTTGGCGAGCAGATAACATGCGATAGGTCTGCACCCTAGAGAAGTAGCTGCTAAGCCAACATGGGATGGAGCCAAGTAAACGACTGTACGAATCGCAATGCAGAGATGGCGGCGAAAAAAGGTGCCCCTGTATAGCTGGTTGCACATTTAATTTTGGAAAAAGCACCCTCAAGTGCTCTACTTACTCGAGGGCACCTCCGAGGACACCCACGCGACCTATAGATAAAGTTTGTTAAGCAACAACCACGGCGGTAGCTTTTACGGACCCGATTGGCCCTTGTGAAGCGTTCCGTCTAGGGGAGGAATGAGCCTCTTGATGTGTTCAATGATCGTCCGCATCAAAGGAGGTCACAAACGCAAGTAAACAGCGTATTGTTCTGTCCCTAAAATAGGTTGGTTGTCAACGACTTGCAGGTCCACATTCCTCTCTTTGACAAAGGGTGTAATCTAGAATGTTTACATAGAAACACCCTTGGATACGGTTCCTTCCGAGGTCCATTGTCTGAGTCTACAATGGGTCGCCTTCCTCGCTTTTTTTCCCTCTTTGCCCTCGCTTTTTCTTGTCTTTTCTGGTTGTGTCCCGATCCGAAAATTCGTGGATGGACCGGCGCGGCTTTAAATATGGCCTGAACCACTAGTCGAGCACTCACCCTTCACATTGCTCCTCTCTCACTGGGCCCCTTTCTTCTTGTTATTCTCCTCTCTCCGTTTCTTCGCAATGCTCTGGTCTCTCTCCATTGGTTGCCTTCTCCCGCTTTCAGTACTTGCTGGCAAGTTTCAAGAATCTCCACTCCGAGCCCGTCATGCCGGTCATGCTCGTTCCATCCAAGTTCGCAACAATACTGGAAAGACAAAGTTCACATTGACGGATTTCTATACTGGGCAATCATTCCTGGAGTATGTGCCCTTTGACTACGAACCCTGAACACACAGTCAATATTTCATCTAGCGATTGGGACTTTTTTTCATCCGACGACCCCACTCATGGCAACGTCAATTACCAGACGCGCCAAAATGCCCAGAACAAGAACCTGGCATTCGTTCAGGACGACGGCACCACAATCCTTGCCGTTGACGATTTCTCCAATGTCCCCGTCGGTGGGAGGCGTGATTCGTGAGTCTGTTTTCAATTTTCCTCCCACACTGTATTCAACGACTGTCTACCAGGGTTCGCATAAGCACAAAGAAGACCTACAATGGAGGTCTCTTCATTGCGGACTTCTTTGCTATGCCACACGGCTGCAGTGTTTGGCCTGCATACTGGTCTGTCGGCCCCAACTGGCCATCTGCAGGTACGTTTCTTCCTTCTCTGTATCATGTCGTATGCTCATTATTTTCCACAGGGGAGATCGACATCCTGGAAGGCGTCCACAATCAACCGACCAATCAGTATACCCTTCATACCTCGGAAGGCTGCGAAATTGGGGCGGACTTCAACGAAATGAGTGCATCATCCAACATCATCCACGCCCAATGCGCAAGCAGCGGAAATGATAACCGTGGTTGTGGCTTTCTCGACACCGACCCCCAGACCTACGGAAAGGAGTTCAACCTGCTTGCTGGCGGAGTCTTTGCCCACCTGTGGGATAGCACTGGAATCAGAGTATGGCGCTTTCTCCGACCTTCAATTCCCGCAGATATCACAGCAAAGACGCCCGATCCCTCCACCTGGGGTACTCCTGCCGCCTTCTTCCCATCCACCAACTGTGATATTGCTTCTCATTTCTTTGAACACTCTCTCGTGCTAGACACCACGATTTGCGGTGACTTTGCCGGCCCAACGTACGCTGGTTCAGGATGCCCGGGGACATGCGAGCAAGCTGTTGCGAATAATAATAACTTCAAGTGTGAGTACATGCCTCATCTCCTACCAAACAGTTGCTAATTCGTTTTGCATAGTTGCTAAATGGAAGCTTAATTACATTGCTGTTTACGATCCATGAACGCGTTCTTTGTTTGATGACTCGGGGCTTGCATTGGACGCATGTTACGCTTTTTATGTTCATTTACGCTCTCACGCCTTACGCTCATTCTTACATTATCCACTGTTAGATGATAGTATACTTACACAACGGAACTAAATAGAAACCACATCGACTTAATAGATCCAGTCCAGTATATTTTTATTCCATACCATGATGCGCCGCGCGGGGAAAGCCGAAATCATCTTCATTAAAACCACTGCCCCCGATGACAACATGAATTTGTCTCCAACAGTACCGATTTCCGAGAAAGCGCCATCTGTGTGGCCGAAAAGAGTTACCAGGGTGTGTCTGTCTCATTGACGCCCAGAAGTCGCAGCTGATCTGATGAGGATGAATGGGACGTGGTCAGGCCTGTGGAAACTGCAGGTATGAACGCGAGACCTTTGGTTGGGTTAACGTACAGCCACTTACCCGAACTGCCCATGTTAGGTGCGATAAGATTCGTTGTGATGGGGCAAGGTTAGTCAATTCACTTTTATGCAATCGTTGATGTTTATTTTTGGGATGGTAAATCCATGACGATAATCACCACTTTAGACCCTGCGGGAGATGTGCGAAGAAGGGATTCACGGCAGAACAATGTATCGATGGCTGCGAGGCTTGTCGGCGTGCCCGGATACGTTGTGAAGATGGCAAGCCTTGCCGTCGATGCAAGGACATGAACCTCGAGTGTACCGATGGGACCACTCTTTCGGTTCAGCACCCACTGACTCCACCTCTTCCATCTGGAAAATCGAATCGCGTAGGGGATCGCGTCAAGCTCGCTTGTTCCAGCTGTCGGAGGGATAACAAAAAGGTGCTAGCTCCTCCGTTGTTTTTATCTGCAGTCCACCGAAACCCTTGTTATTTGAATTTATGGAAGTGCGACGACCAACGTCCATGTTCAAGATGTATCGCGCGTTCACAAGAATGCATACCAACAAACCGTGGCCCCAAACTCGCCAAACTTCGATGTGAAGGGTGTAGAGCAGATAATGGCCAGTGCGAGGAGTCGAGGCCATGCAAACCTTGCCTTGAGAGTTCCAGACAGTGTGTTACCGTTCCGAGAAAGGGACGAGGGCAAGGTGGTCGTGTTAAAGCCGTAGGTCCCGTTAATTTCTCCCTAACCAAAGGTGTTAATTACGTGGAATAGGCATGCATGGCTTGCAGGTGAATAACTCTTGACAATACGTTTTTGGGCTGATGTGTTGAACACCTTGGCAGACGGGACAAAACCCGCTGCAATGGTGGTAGGTAAATAATCATGATGCTTGTATGGTTTAACAAGGTATTTACTTTATTCCCGCAGACCATGCACTTCGTGTGCCAAAAAAGGTTGCCCATGCGTAGAGCGACCATGCCAAACATGTTTACAGGAAGGTACCATGGATGGAGATTGTAATCATCGCAGGCGCGCAATACCCGATGCTGTCAAAGGTATGTTTACAATGCACCTCGGGTTGCGGACTCCTTAATGTCCTCCTTTGCAGACACGGTGATTCAGACTGAGCCTTTTCATCAAAGAGTCCTTGGGCCTTTCCATCCTCCACAGTCAACAGACCAAGAATTGAGTCCTCGTCCTCCACAATGGGCTCTATTTGCCCCAGGGCCCCATTCTCATCCGCTTCATCCGATGTACCCCACCTTGATACCCCAACCCCAATATTATTTCCCGCCTCAACCACTGCCAGGTCATTTAATTCAATTACCCTTTCCCATGATGCCTAATTCGACATTCATTCCTGGACCTAATTCTCGGCCAAACATTCCCTATAATATGCCTCAGGTAGTACCTGATCATGAAAATCACCCAATGTCTGCCTCATCGAGCAGTCATACAATTGCTCGTCTTGATTAATCCTTGGAGTTATAACGCCAACACTTGTATAGAATACACACTGTACGTTTTAGGTGCCCCACATACTTGCTACTCTACATTACGTGACGCGGTGGTTTAAGTATTTGTTGACGCGTTGTTTGCCAAGAGCGCATTGTCCCCAAGTACACAGTGATCGTGCGACAATGCCATGCTTCTCAACTGCCTACTTATCAATAATCTTCTCTAAAATATCTAATAACCCACTCTCCTTATTTTTTCTACTTCTCACTCCCTCTCGTCATGGAAAGTCCATTGTCTTCCACCGATCGGTAACTTTCCCGCGGTCTTGGAAATGGGCCAGAGTGACTGAATGCCATTGTTCACAGGAGTCCTGGCCCACCAACATGTAAAATTACCTACTTGGAAAGGAAGAAGGTTCGTTGATCGATTACCGGAAGCATTTCGAGGTACTTAAAGCAAAACCACAGCGTAAACGAACCGTCTCCCAACCAGACAAGTCGGTTCCCTGCCCTCATCTCGCCCTCATCCCGAGTCTCATTATACCTATCTTCTTAGCTCTGATTCCGATTCGAGTTCCAAGTCTATATCAACAACAACATCTCCCATGAAGTCAATTAGTCCCAAGAAGAATACCAACAGTCCTAAGAAGTCTGGCAGCAAGGTGCGTTTCATCGGCTTATTGCTCGTTCTCAATCGCCAACTCCATATCTCCAGGTCCCTACAAGCAGAGGGCCAAAGCAAGTTGACGTTCCGTATGTCCTGCGTTTTGTTTTAGTCCAACGATCCCGATTTACCTTGGGCCTCGTAGCCTTCCTGGACCATCCCCCATCAAACGTGCTCGACGCGACTCCGATGAACTCACTAATATACCCACCGCCAGAAAGGGGATGCATATTCGCACCGCTTCATCAATTAGCTCCCTCAAACAGGTTGCCCAGAACATCACAGACTCGCCCTCTGCAGGCAAGAAACCCGAGTCACCTGTCTCCCGAAAGCCCAAGTCCAAGAAAGCGTATGCCCTTCTTTTTGCATGCATAGTTTCTATCTGACCCCCAGCTTAGGAAATCTATTGCTGCCTCCGAAGACTTTGACGACAATATTTCTGTGGCCGATTCCACCGTCAGCTCCAAAATTCGACGCAACGAAAGCGAACGCATCGAATACTACAAGAACCAAACCGAATGTGGCAAAGCGGAACCACATTCGGCTCTTTGCATCAAGTGCAACAAATCTGTGAATTTGGGTCGGAAACAGACTTACGCTGTCCGTCCTTGGGAAATCCATCGTGCTCGATGCGACCAGAAGCTGGCCAGTGCTGTAACGTGAGCTTGTGTATCAACTTCATTGTTGAGACATCCTAATAGTGGCTTCCTTCACCAGGACTACTCCGAAAACCTCAGAAAGTTCTCCGGCTTCCCAAGCCATAAATACCGAATCTCCCTCTCAATTCCTGGCTTCTACATCACAGCCTACTCCTGCTCGCCGCCTGAGCGAATCTGAAAGAAGGGAATTTCTGGAAAACGAGAAGCAAATCAAGGTTGTTGAGAAGAATCGCGTCTGCTGCAAGAAGTGTCAACAGTGGATCGACCTCTCGTCAGTTCATCCCTATGTGACTAGCAATTGGGTTAAGCACAAGATTAGGTGCTCTGAAGCAATGTATGTCATTCAGATCCTTTTCTTTAATAGAACTTTTGCTGATCTTTCTACGTTAGTCCAAGCGACCGTGTTGCCGCCGCGAAGAGAAAGCTTCGCGTTGTCAATGACACCCAAGTCAAATCATTTTCGCCTCGATCAATTGAGTGTGGATTTTGCGGTATTACTGTCCAACTCGTAGGAGATGGCGAATTTAATCTCACCAACTGGGATGAACACAAGTTGGATTGTACCAGGTAAGCCATCTCCATCAGCTTCACTACGGTGATCTTTATGCATGCGACTTAGATCTGTGCCAATCTTCAGAAGTGACAGTGTAAACTCTTTCACCTTCCCTATTGGTTCGCGACCTCCCGCATCTTCAGTTTCTACGGAAGGTACCGTCGTCGTCGACCCCGCTGTTACTCGATCATCCAAAGGATCGAAGCGTGCCCGTGAAGAACCCGATGTGATTCCCCAGGAGGATGCTCGCCCCGCCACTCGCCCAAGGAAGGCAGGTTACCTTCCCCCCGACATAGAGCCCCCAACCACTGTCATGGGATGGTTTTTGCTTCCCTTCCATTCGTTCGTTCGTGGATTCAAGGAGGGCTTGAAAGACAAAAAATAAACCCAGACAGTCCCTCATTGACGATCAGGTTATCTCTCACTTTTTTTTTTGTAACACCGACACTTGTTGATCCTTCCTTTGTTTTTGCTTTAAAATCTTTAATCCAATCTCCAAATTTGCTTGATTTGTCAGCTCTTCACCCAACATTTTAACCACTGTCAGTGACAGGAAATTGTCATCGCCCATGAACTTTCTGTCATTCAAGCTCACAGACGTGAGGAACATCGAGGACCCACAACCGATGGATTGGCTCGACTTTCTGATGTCCGTGACAGCTTTAAAAAATGTAGACGGAGGATGCCGTATGCACCAAGATCTCCTCTTTTATTTAACCTTTATCAGGGTCCTTGTCGTCAGCCTCCTGTCCATCGGAAAACGGCCACCCAACAACTCCAAGTATCTACTTTTCCCCAAAAAACTTCCTCCGCTCACAGGTGTGTTCAGCACTTCTCGTTGTACATTTCACTCATTCTGGCCGCCAGAGTTGATTTGAAACGTCCACAAGCATTCTCCGCTGATCAAAAATCGAAAGGCGAGATAATAGATTGCTTAAAACTGTTTGTTGCAGGGTCGACATTCAGAGCTTCTGCCGCGACTGGGAAGCAAGGTGCATCACTGCATCTTTTTTTTTTGGCTGGACCGCTCATTAATTCGCTTTTACCCCTATCACCCCTATTCCCAAAGTACCCAAAAAAAAGTCGACCTTTGCATGGAACGCCGCTGGGCGCTTCTTCCAGGCAAGGTGATTGGCCGCTTCATTTCAGACATCTCTGAAACCCCTGTCGCCCTCAACAGCAATTTCCGGATGGGACCACATAAAGCAACGGGAGAACGGAGACGAGAACAAAAGCTCTTGAGCGATCCTATGGTTATGGTCATCAGTCCAACTATGGTGAAGTGTAGGCAGTGTAGCAGGGAGATCAAGCTGTCCATGAAATGCGCGTACGATAATTTCCATTGGAAAACACACCGCGACCGATGCATAAAGGCAACGAGGAAGAAGAAGGCATTAACTCAGTTGGTAAGCTGTCTTCTCTCGACGCTGATGTTCTTGAAAAATCAATGAATCTTCCTTGTAGCCCGTTGCATCTCCTGCCCCACAAAAGCCAGGCTCACGACCAGGTGTACCCCATACCCAGATCTGGTCTTTGAACACACCGCCGCTCACTCCGTCCACCAGCCGTGACGACGGATCACCTCCCCACTTTGAGCCGTTTCCTGACCTCCAGGATAGGACGACGCCGATGCCTAGTACTGAAAAAAAGGTGCCACAAACCCTTCGATATAGTGACCGTGGTGGTTACTGGTGCTCTGAATCTCCTAGACTCAAGCGGCCATCTCAACTCTTTTCGCACTCCTACCCCTTTTCTAACGTAGAATCGGCAACATATCCAGCTAGCCCTCCTCATACTTACAGTGCCATGGATGACTACATCTTCCGTGTACATCCAGATTCCTTTGATCGCCCTCGTTATGTGACGGCCGCCGAGATCAAAAACTGGAACTGGTCGCAGCTTAGGCCTCCCCGCTTCAACGCTGGCGAGGATTATGACAGTTCCCTCCCCCGTGAAACTACGGATGCGCGCTTATCGCATGAAGCCGCTATCGACAGCTTGTCTACGCTTTCTCGCTGATGTAAAATGTGTTTTGCTTTCCCTGTACTGCTGTCCTTTGCTTTCCTCCCTGTTGCACGTTGACCTTCACCTCAATTATTATTTTTTGGCGATGTAAAAACTCTGAACTTCATGTGGTAACATCGTGGTCTGAGATTTTCCCATTACATTGACAATGTATATAAACAACGCACATTGCGTGTCCCTGCCGTGTATTATACCCACAAGATCGCAGCGATGCATACTGTATTGACAACTTATGCTATGTACATAGTCTGGAATTAGAACTTCATAAGTGAAACCACAATCTGCAAACCTGTCCTGTATCCAAGTTAATCAGCTACTTTCTGTGCACATTCATCATCATCTGGTAGCGGAGGATTTTCAGTACCGCTCTCCAGCATTTTGATGATGACAGGGTCCGTTCCTGCTCGAGCACCTCTACGAAATAAAGAATTAGAACTTGCTGGAAAGGGAGATAAATGAGGCCGACATGACTTCTCTCGCAACTTGATGCATGACTGCTCCGCTTGGGAAATCTATCTTCTCTACACCTGGAAGACCGTCAGCACGTGTGGGTCCAACGTTTAGAAGCATGGTAGGTTTCTTGAGTTCGAGAGCATGTTTAACCAATCTGGTTGGTAGACATCAAAACTGGCCTGAACTGCTGCGAGGAAATGCAGACATACCTAAAAGCTGAATAAGTTGCAAGGGTTGTCCCCATGATTAAGAATTTCTCGGAGGTCTCTACATCCCGAAAACTTGGAACAAGCCCCAGTGAGAAGGAGGATGAAAAGGAATTGAGGGACTTACGAGCGTTCCTTTATCAACCTTGATATAGACTCTCCAAAAAAAATGACTCCAGGTTTATGCTAAAGGAAATAAGAAAACGTTCGGCATGACCCAGGAAATTCAAGGAGCCTACAACCGAATTTATATGATCATCAAGCATGCACTCCGGGCATTCTGGAATGGCGAAATTGTGATAAGATATCCCCAGATGTTCGATTGCAACCTAGATCCGGGCATCAGGAAAATCCTTAATTATCCTAAACACTCACATCACCATCGGGGTTTGTTCTTGGCTGATTGCCAGTCCTTTCGAGGTCTTTAGCATATTGGTGCCATTCCGGATTGACTGCAGAGAGCCAATCTTGAAAGGTGTCGCGGTCAACTTTGTGTCCATTGGAACAATGCACATGCTTAAATAAGTATAGGTTCAGTGAAAGGACATCATCAGAGAGCAGAGCTAACATGGAGCGTGCCATGAAGTTCCAGAATATTATCTTGTAGACGCGATGTAGTCCAATACAATGGGGCAGAACTTCGAAGAGCTTTATGGTGAAGACCATCAACATTCTGAAGTTGAGTTGTACGGGTCGGTTTTCTTAAATTTACTTGGATTCTTACCTGGGTGATGACTTGAGAGATGTGGGACGTGTGTTGCAAGGCCGCAAGGGCGAAATGTGTAGTATTGGGCAAAGCGTCACGGACTGAAGGATAACCTAGATATGAGCGAAGCCTAGAATGCATTTTCTGAGCCTCTTTTCTTTGGAAAAGACGAGGAAGTTCTACCAGTATCGCTGCCTGTGGTGAAGTTGTGAGTTTAAATTCATGCAGTTCTGAGGCCATGTTCACCTAAACGCGTAGCCCTTCTCGGTGGAATCCATCAATTCATGATAGAAGATAGGTCTTTTGATAACCTAGTCAACATACAGTGGAGTAGCACGAAAAAAAAAGGTTCATTTTACTTGTAATTTGGGTTCATGTACCTCCCATCCTCACCACGATACGCCCGAATGCCTGAATCAACGCTGACACCGGCGCCTGTTAAGAGAGTAACATTAGCTTCACCGATGAACTCCACTAATCTTTCAGTGGCCTCAGAAATTGATTTTATAGAGAGAGAATGTTTGGCATCGAGGATGGCTTGTGGAATGCCGGGGACAGAAACTCGCATGTGACAGTTAGTAGAAAGCCGTCCCTCCATCTCCTTTGCCATGAACCCTCAGCAACAGCCAGGAACACTTCATACGCCAGGTTTTGCCCATTATTCTGTCGCCTGGTCCCCCTTTCACACAACCCGAATCGCTCTCGCATCCTCTGCCAACTTCGGTCTGGTTGGTAATGGGCGGCTGCATCTTGTCTCTGTAAACCCAATTCCTGGGAGTCTGCCAAGGTTGCAGCTCGACAAACAGTGCGCCACTGACCGAATCTCCTCGCATTTCTGACTGAATATTCAAGGCGTCAGATATGAAACCCAGGATGGTTTGTATGACCTTGCATGGTCCGAAATCCATGAAAATCAACTTGTAACTGCATCGGGCGATGGTTCAATACGGCTATGGGATGTCATGTTAAATGTACGTCAAGATCGTCTTTTCATTCTCTATCTATCTATATCCTGATGCTTCGTTTCTTAGGATCTTCCAATTCGTGCATGGCAGGAACACACACGCGAGGTATTTTCTGTAGACTGGTCAAACATCAAGAAGGATACGTTTGCCTCTTCATCTTGGGACGGAACTGTAAAGCTGGTGCGATTCAGCCTGTCAACCTATTATCTGATGGCTTACCCGTTGCTTCCAGTGGTCTCCTGAGATGCCCCGATCCGTCGTGACTCTGCAGGCTCATCATGCTTGCGTCTACCAGGCCATGTTCTCACCACATCAACCAGATATTCTTGCAACATGCTCAACAGACGGCACTTTGAAAGTCTTTGACATCCGTTCTCCTTCTTATGTGAACACCGGTCCCACTACGAACACTTTCACAAATCCCATGTCAGCTGCTGTCTTGACTGTACCTGCATCGGGTACGGAGGTTCTATCCGTCGATTGGAACAAATACAGGCCGATGGTGCTGGCAAGCTCTGGCGTTGACAAACACGTTAAAGTCTGGGATTGCCGTATGGTCAAGGCTGGGGATGTGGGTCAGGTGGGAGGAATCTGTGAAACCCAGTTGTTGGGCCACGAATACGCCGTGCGAAAAGTGCAATGGAGCCCTCACCAGCCTGACATTTTGGCGACGGCCAGTTATGATATGACATGTCGAGTGTGAGTCCACCTTGCGTTCAAGGATTGTTTTTCGTTCCTCATCCCCATATGCAGATGGACCACAACCCCAGCCCCTGGCAGACCCCAGTTGTTACAAATCCATGATACCCACACAGAATTTGTTGTTGGCTGTGGTTGGTCTCTGTATGAAGAGGGGGTCTTGGCAAGTTGTGGTTGGGATGGCAGATTGAATGTTATACGAACTAAATAATTGTATTGGCAACATTTTCCTTATTCATTCATCCTTCCGGAAAACATATCGTGGACCCACAATCTCATGTAGCAACTGTTGTTTGATTAAGTCAGAATCGAGAAGCCTGACAATCATTGGTTCCTAGGTTCCGGGAGGTTTTGAACATAATTGGTGAGTGTACTCAACTGATCTGTCGGACTGATCTGGACTGATGAGCTAACTTGGACGCCCATCACTGCTTGTTAGAAGATTCGTCGATCTTTCCCTTATATTCCTGGCCTTATCCTCCTATCCATGCCAGAGCTTAGTTCAGAGGATTTTCTATCGGAATCTTTGCAGACACTCTACGATTATCAGCCAATCACCGTAACAACGTCTGGTGGACCATTTACATATACGCTGAAGTCGCCGATTCGGACGGACCCTGACTTTGAACCTCCTACCATCTCTCTCCACACGCCAGATACATCTGCCACCAATTGGGCTTTGCATGCTTCATCTATCTGGATTTCATCTGTCTACCTTGCCGACCATCTAGAAGACCTCGATATACCAAGCCACCTGCAGTCACAAGCTCCGGGAAACCCAGTTCGTGTGCTTGAGTTGGGCGCCTCTGCTGGTCTCCCAAGCATATTGATCTCCAAACTATATCCCGCGCTGTCCGTTACGGTAACCGATTATCCCGATGAGGAGTTGATCAGAACCTTGGCCGACAATGTGCGTCGAAATGGTGTGATACAACAGTGCCGAGCCCTCCCATTTGCTTGGGAATCAGACCCATCGACCATCCTCCAACATGGTCATAAGTTTGATTTAGTAATTGCAACAGATACGCTCTGGAACCCGGACTTGCATGCCATCTTCATCCATGCACTGGGGTCAACTCTGCGGAAGTCCCCTTTATCGCGCGTACACCTCGTTGTCGGACTGCATACCGGCAGATACACCATCCACTCTTTTTTGAACCAGGCGTTAAAGTCTGACTTCGATGTGGTAGATGTCGTGGAGAAGGAAATCACAGGGTCCTCAGTAAGAGGTTGGGATGTGGCACGAGAAAATGAGGATGAGAAAGAGAGAAGACGATGGGTTATATGGATACAATTGAAATGGACAACGTCGTCATTGTAGTTACTGGTCTCTCCTTTGTAGTAGCGTGTATAAGGATAACAACTGATTTGGGGTCTTGGTATCGTGAGTACTGGATATACAGGACCGTTGATTTTTTTGAGAGGGTGTGATTTAGCGCTGTCTGCATGTAACGACTAAATATAATATGTAAAAATGTCCTGGGTGATGTGTGCGAGTTCAAGTTGGTAATAATTGATTCTTCAGAGAGATGGGTAACTTTGGTCGTGGCGGGGGGCACGTGGGGTTGGAACACCAAAGGTGAGGATGTTAACTGGCTTAAGGTTGCCGTGATTTTCCTGGGGACAAGTGCGCTCATATTAAAGATCCGCTCTCGCAAATTCAGAGTAAAACTCACCAATACAAGGACCACATTGTCTTCAGTCGCTCGAATACTTTCAACTGCAAGGCCACCTGTCGAGGTCGGTGGAAATTCGCGGCGAGTCTCGCTTGGTCTGAGAGGAGACTGCTTGCCAAGAAGCGTCCATAGTTTGGCTGGTGGCGGAGGAATTTCTGCGTAAGGAGAAAAGTCGATGACGCTCAAGCGGGTGCGATCACTCCCCGGGTTGGACAATGTTCCATCCTTCTCGAGATAAACGACACGACTTCCGATAACGTGTGGGTGGCCAACAACCACTTCTTGGTTGAATTCGCGGATGAGGCAGAACTGGCTCCAGTAGCTCCAAGGGACCATGCGTCTATCGGGGTGAGAGGTGGGCCTGAAAAACGACTCATTGATGAACATCCAGTGCATTCCGGTTGCACTGGGCCCTTGTTGCTTCGCCATCAAAACCAAAACGCGGGCAGTCGGGTCGGAATAGAACAATGCGTTGGAGGGTGCGAGGTTGTCAGAGTTTGGAGAGTTGTTTCGAGCAAATCGCATTGTGGATCTTGCCCAGATCGGGGGCAATTCATATTCACGTTCGATGGCCACGCTTCGCATATCGGAAATGTTGTATAGATAAAGAACAGTCTTGTTGGGAACCTTTCGCACGCCAAGAAGGTGAAAAGTATTTAAGAGGACGACATCCTGTTCTTCGAGCCACTGAAATAAAATGGGGTTGGTGCGTTACCAGTATGACTCAAGGCCGAAAACATACCATGCCCTGGCAGGTGGACCAGTCCATAAGCAAGTGCTTGGTAAACCCTCCAACAAATTCCAGAGTGACCACGATTCGCATACCGCAAATCACGGTCGAGATGTTGGCTATTGGTTGTGACAGGTGAGTCGAACATTCGTAATTTGCAGAGGAGCCTTTAGGGTGCTTGTCAAAGGTCCATAAGTTACGAATCTTGAGGCGCAAGCCAATTTGGCCATTCGGATTTCTGAAGGCGAGCTGTTAGACACGTGCATACAAGGTCCAATCATAAAACATACCCAGTGATCTGGCTGGCCACAATAAGTGATTGGATTGGATCAATTGCAACATGGTCCGCTGCACTGGTAATATACTTCAGATGACGCGTCTGAGCAGGAGGGCGCGAGGTGCGGCAAGAAGGAAGTTCGAGCAGGTCTAAGGACTGATGTCCAGCGTAATACAGAAAATTTCCAGAGACGTCCACTTTCGTCGCAGTTGCAGGAACGCTAACTTTCTTTTCGTCGGTCCAGTAAAGCCTCGGCCAATCCTTCTTGTATGTCATCAGCAACTGGAGGCGGATCAAGTGCGAACGTCCTGAGTAAGGAGCGGCGCCATCCTTCATGCCAACAACAGCTAGCTCAAAGATATAACGGAGCGATTGGATCTCCATCACGAGCATCCAAACCCGCTGAAAAGCCTGCGCATCAAAGAAAAAAGACTGTAAGGAGTTGTCCGAAAGTCGTCTGAAAATCAAGCTAAAACTGACCTGGCATGTCCTGTACAGTGTAACTGGATTCAATTTCTCCAAAATTAATATTAGGACATCGTTGGAAATCCTATGGCGCTTGATAGTTGTAACTCGATGGGGCATTTTGGGCTGATGTTCTCATTCCTCATCTTTGAAGATTTTATACTCGTTCCTCTCGTCAACGAAGAAGAAAAGAGAAAAGACCGTTGCTGAGCTATCCAGTGGTCGGAGCGCGTCTTTGTGAGACAAGATTGACAGAGATTGTATTATCCTCATCGCGATTGAAGGACCAGGAAACGGTTGGAAAGCGTGTCGTCGGCAGGTAAGGCATATTGTGTACGGTTAAAGTCTTTTGTAAAGGAAAGCGTCGCATCTCACATGTTCTTGTAAACGGTGCCATGTCAACGGAATTGAGTTTGGAAATTTGAGCAGAGAGTTCAGTGACCAAGAATTCTTATATCGGGTGCGGGAGGGAAGCGCGAAAAATTCAACAATAAGAGCCTGATGTCGGGGAAAAAGCTTCCCATCCGGAATAGCACTATAAGGTAAGAACGACCCAACCGTCGGGAGCATCTGTACGTAGGGTAAAAAAGCAAAGAATAAGCCACTTAAGTCGATTGTCTGGAGAAGCAACAGGTCAAAGTGATATGTGTTACTTAAAGATCGACCGTATGTCCGATTGCCGATCCTGGCTGCTGACAAAGCGATCGGAAATACCGTTTCCAGGAGCTACACTGTTAGGCGCCCTACTCCTGTTTGTCATGGTCTGCAAGAAGTGTGAAGCCGTATGTGTCTTTTGTTTTACATTCTCCGTATGTCATAGCCTCATCATATCCATAGAAACTATCTAAAGTAGCTGCCCCTGACCCTTTCACTTCAAGCTCCACGAGCATCAAGGACGGCTCGAGGAAAGTCGGCGAGAACAAGCTTTTATCGCGACCCGGAAGCTCAAAGAATCGTTTCCAGGCAAGTAAACATCTTCTTTGACGCAATCAGTGCTGCTTACTGATGTTCACAAAAAGCCTTATCAAGGTAAATGCAAGGACTGCAAACAGCCTGTCACTCAGAACAAAGGCAAGTATTGTCATGGTATGTCCCCTCTCCTGAAGTAGGCGGGCGTTTCGTTCAAGCTATCTGCGATTAGGTTGCGCCTACAAGAAAGGTCTTTGTTCAATATGCGGGAAACAGATCCTGGATACGACAGGCTATGTAATGTCAAGCAAGTGACCACGCCGTCACTACGTCTTCCGCTTTGTTTCCAATACAACTCCAGCACCCCAAAATCACGTTCGGTATTCGTATAAAGACAGGACCAGAAGGCATCTATGACGAACAAGGAGGGGAACGAGTCCTGTACGATTATAATTATGTGTACGTTCTATATACAAAAGTTAACATGATGTCGGTCTCAACCTGAACCAAGATTACATCCCAAAGACTAATCCCTATGCAACATGGCCAAGATCCTTCTTCCTCTGGTCATAAATTTCCTCGTCAATCGTGTCGGTAGTCAGGAATCTCCAGACAGTAACATGCTTGGTCTGACCATAACGCACAAGACGACCTACGGCCTGCGTTTCGCAAGCAGTGTAAATTTCTAGAGAGGGGGCAAGCAAGGGGGAAAGAAAAATAGCATGATTTGCTGATGTCAAGTTCGCCCCACTGGCACTTTCATCCATAACATTGAGCAATAAAACCCGTTCTTTGCTGTTGTTTTGAAATTGCTCCAGGTTTTTGCTCTTCGCATGAGCGGTCCCTTTGATCTCGAGGAATTTGATTTCGTGTTCTGTGAATGCCTCCGTAACTTTTTTCATTAAGTCTGGGAATTGGACGAAGACGAGTACCCGCTCATTTTTCGGAAGTTGTCTTCTGTGTGATACCATCAGTGCGTGCTGAAGTCTAGGTTCTTTGTATAACTTACTTTATCAAATCAACAACCTTCTCAAGTTTCATCCCAAAGTGTCGCCCTTTTCCATGTCGTTCCTCATCATCGATTCCTAGGGTGTCCGCCTTGATCACGTTGAGTACTCGAGCAGCAGACTTGCACTGTCCCAACGCTGCGTAAACGCATTCCTCCTTTTCCGCGTAACTTTTGACACACGTAAGGCATCCCTTATGCCCACACGACGAAAGAACTGCAGCCTCGCTGATAGCGACACTTTTCCGATTACATCCCGGACAAGAAATTTGGGGTGGAGTGTCGGTTTGTTTTTGAAGGTCGCGGACGACGCTGAAATAGCGGAGGGATCGTACGCGGCCCACAAGTTCCTTCGTAATACGGCGGATTTCGTGTGTCTTCTCGCGATGTTCCCAAACGAGTGCTTTGGTTTTCTCCGAAAGTTGGATATCCTGGGCCTTGAGTTTCGTCTTTGGCATCTGGGCTCCAGCATCATCAAGCAATTCAAGGACGACATCGGTAGATTCCTGGTCATCGACACCTTCTGTCCTTGATATTCTGACGTATTCAGTGAACATCGACTCCTGACCAACATTTCCCAAGTTCTTTTCACGCTTGACAGCTTCTTTTATCGCTTTCAGTAATTCCGCTTTGCATTCGTCGAGTTGTTTCTGACGTTCCTGCACGATCACGTCGCAAGCTTTCATCGCATTCTCGTTGGACGTCTCAAGATCGAAATGAGAGCAGCGTTTCAGCAAAGCTTCTTCAGCGGATCTGGAGTAATTGGGTAAATATGGAACGAATAAAACATAATAAACAAGGCTTACTTGCTCTCACCCAATGATTGAGCAAGTCGGCGTTCCCTGTCACTTTCGGTCTTCTTTCCACGTTTGATTGTCATGTCAAGAGAGCGCAGATGATGCTCGAGTTCAAGGTAGATAGCACGTTCAGCCGCTGGCAGGATAATGCTCTCGATTTTAGCAGACCAAGGAATCTCGTCGATTTCCGCAATATTCTATCCATTAAACGTCAATAACGAACGACAACAAAACAACGGGGAAACCTACCTGACGTACGAATTGATTGAGGAACCTTTGACCAACTGTATGCCGATGAGCATGCCACTGCAAACTATGGACTTCGCGGAAGGAATGGAAACGTTCCACGGCTAACGGGAAAATATGAGAAACATAGATAAAGCATAAGATAAAACAAATACCCGTTTGCTCCCGGCGACGCTTCTTGACCTCAGTTGACTGCCCTTCGCCATCGTCGTCGACGCCCAGATGGATGTTCAAGAAAGCAGCAATGGTCTTCAACGCTGCAAAATCATGGATCGGTGGAGTACCAGACAAAACCCATTGACGTTCCGCTGTCAAATTGGTCACCAGAGAGTGTATCTTTCCATCCAAGTACGTGTATTCATCGACTACGACCCTGGCGAAATGGAACATCTCGAAAGGAGGCGCCTGCATGTATGTCCATTCATTTTGAACGGCCCTCGATCCGAGCTTCCAAGGATCACTGTCCGCGCGTTTGGCCTTCTTCTGAGGCCGTTCTTCGTCGTTTGGGGCCTTGCGCTTCCTTGTTGCCTTTTTCTTCCCAGTCAAGCTCGCTGGTTCGTCATCCACCTCCATAGCATCATCGTCATTACCAGTATCCTCTGAGACCTCACTATCCTTTGAACTTTTACTGCGAGCTTTGGCTTTCGGTTTGGGAATTGCTTTGGCCTTCCCTTTGGCCTTCGAAGACTTCTTCGCAGGGATTTCCTTTTCGAAATCCGAAACCATCTCTACGTCCGAGTCTTCATTCTCAGAGGAGCTGCCATTGTAATCTGAAGACGGCGAGCCCCTCTTCATAATCCTGTGTTTCTTCGAACTTGACGTCGAAGTTCGAGAGTTCTTCAATGACGAGGTCTTGCTTATAACTTCGCTCGGCGAACCTTCGCTGTCGTCTGAAATATCGATGACTCGCTTGTTAACGGCAGCACGACGTTTGCGCTTGCGTATTCCATTTCCCTCCGATTCATCTTCATCTGCAGGTTGGGAAGAGGCTGGAGAACTGCGATCACTTGTAACCGACACGCGTCTTGTAATAACAACTTCCATGATGAGTCCCGAAGGGGCCGGTATGCTTTTCTTTACTTTCTCCAGGGTTTTCCTTTCACGGTTGTTTTCAAGAGCAGCAGCTGCCTCGCGATAAGATTTTCCTTTCAGCCTCTTTGACGTTGCCAGGGCTGCTGCTGCTAACAATTCATCGTCGACTAAAGCCAGAAGGTAATTAGTTCATAACCTTAACAGAGGAAATTTGCACCAATACCTCTTTTTTGAGAAGCTTTGATTTCGTTGAGAACGGCCAACGAGCCTTCCGCCTGGAGGAGGTTAACCTGCTCCTTGAGAGAATCAAGCGACTTCTCCAATTGGGCGTTGAAATGACGGCCTTCTTTTGCAGGAAGTTCTCCTGCACCCGCAAGGGCTTGAAGGTTGTCGAGGTAAACATTGCTCTTGAAAATGTTAGATGCCACGACGATGATGTCAGCTTCTTGTACATCTTCGATCTTGGTGCGATTCAGATCAGCCACGGAAGATATAACAAATACTTTGAAGTGTTTCTTAGTGAACTTCTTGACTTCCGAGTCCCATTGTCTGGTTAAGTGCGGGGGAACGATGATGAGTGTACCCTTCACATGGATCTTTCCAGGAATTTTGGTGCGTTTCTTGAATTCGTTTGCGACGATTTTCGATGTGCAATCAATGAGCCCCAACGTTATGGCTGTCTTCCCATAACCAACCTGATCCGCAAGGACACCTCCTTTCACAAACACAGGTCGTTGAGCACGCCCTTCCGCGCGCCATCCAAGAGGATCGAGAATCGCTTCCGAAATTTCCTCCTCAATGAAAGGCGGGGCGTCTGTAGATTCTTGACGAATCATCCATTCGAGCGAACGTAACTGCTCCTTCCTGAGATCTATGACAAAATTTGGAGGTTGGTTGTGCTCATTATCGAGCTTGTTGCTGAGGATGACGAATTTTGGAACATTCAAATTTGCGGCAGGTGTAAAACTGGTGTCTAGGCGCCAGGAGAGGGCTATCTTTGCATGTCGATTTTTTGTTGGTAGACGCGAGGCTGCACGATGAAGCAAAGAAGGGACGTTGATACCCACTCTGACTGTACCAGTCCCGTTTTCCGCTAAT
>Ga0307509_10004465_pt1 | contig 20145 bp, 21 predicted proteins | sample 10_EM_MG_FD_202245 | JGI IMG/M metagenome (GOLD analysis project Ga0307509, IMG submission 202245) | Populus trichocarpa ectomycorrhiza microbial communities from riparian zone in the Pacific Northwest, United States - 10_EM | ecosystem: Host-associated > Plants > Roots > Unclassified | place...
CGAAGGGAGAAGCAGCTCACGAAGAGTGCGGAGGGTGCAGCTCACTGAGAGTGCGAGGAGAGAAAGTGACGATAAAAAACCATGGTGTTGATTTCAATCGTTGGGAGGAGAGAAGCGGTGTTCGTTGGTACATCAATACATACATAACTTACCGGTACTATACTCGCGTAGGCCGTGAGTAAGCCAATTCCTCAGCCGTGCCGAATCTCTCCTCGTTTGCCACCCTGATGGATTTTTCTTTTCCTCACCCTCTCTCCCTCCCCCTCCCATTCCCCCACCTATTACTCGTAATTCTCTGACGTTTGTGAACACAACTGCTATTGCATACATACAAAAAGTCGGCCGGAGCCTCAAAATTTTGGTGTATGCAATAGCAGTCGTGTTCACAAACGTCAGAGAATTACCAGTAGTAGTACTCGAGCGCTAGCACCCACCCCCAGGGACTCCCGCATTCCGGCCAGGTCCACACCAGCAGATCGACTAGCGGTACGGTACTCGAGTACCGGTACAGTACCAGCACTGTATTTCAGCGTGGTACTAGTGTTGTGCCTCCCGTAGCCCTCCCCTGAGCCGAGTCTCTTCCGCGATGGATGGGAGGAGGCAGGGGGAGGAAATGAAGGAAGGCTTTCATGTGCCCTAGCTATCGGAATATCTACCCGCGAGCATAGCCAGTTACTTCCTAGTTTCTTGTCGTACGAATTGCACTCCTACAGTAGCGAGTATTATTTCAGTCGCTCACCACATGCAATCATTACCTACACCTTCCAAAATTACACCCCAGCCCCGAGTAAAAAATCCCCTTCACGCCCGCTCTAGGAGGCAAAAGCTTGAATAAAGTAATAAATACATCAACCCCCTAATAAGCCAACCAGCCAACCAGATTCGAGATATCACGAGTAGAGTATCGGCGGCGATGCACAGTAAGTATGATAGCTGGTACGAGTAAGGCAACCTGGGATACCTTCCCTTGCTCCCTCCACCCCCCCACAGCCTACCCACCCACAGAACCTACCAACCCTATTATCTTACTTGTCCCTCCATCCTCGAGGCTATCAACACCTCAACGGTCTTTCCCCTTGCTTCCCTCCTACTACCATACCGGTATCGTACCATGGAAATGCAAAAAAGCCCATCTACTCGAGTATACAGTAGGCTATATATACAAACACCACCGTACCACTTAAAAAACTCCCTACCACCTGTGAACCCTCTCGTACGAGCGTTGTGCGAGTATGTTCTGTACTCGTACTGTTTGAGTATAACTCTACCTATATAACACACACGGTATTTGACCGACCCTCATGCAGTTTCCCCTCTAGTTTCACTAAGCGAGGGCTCCTGGGCTCGCGAGTGATAACTCGAAGTACAATCCCGTGCTGGAGGTTTGGCGGGAGGGGGATTAGGACCTCACTAGTAGAGCCTCGGAGTTTCTATTCTAACTGCAGTGGCTAGCTAGCTGTTAAGTTAAGGATAAGGATACAGTACGGACCCCACACGCTTGCTTGCTTGTGAGAAAAGTGCTAGGGTAGCGGGATTCCGCCGCAAGCTCAATTTTTTTTCGTTTGCTCCTCGCGGTATTTTGTGATCCTGCCAACCCCGGTAGACTACCGGTATAATCTCCTTCCTTCCTTCCGTCCTTCCTTCCTTCCTTCCCTCCTTCCCACCTGCCAACGCACCGCTACGGTATCACGACTAGCAATGCCATACTCCCGAGCACGCGAATGAGCTGCCGTAGCAGCGAGAGGCGACGAATTACACATTGCACCTACTTTATATCATATCAAAGCGGTGTCTGATCGGGTGGCCATTTGCAAGCAAACATACTGAGTAAAGTTATTGGCATGAGAAAGAGATGATCCGATTTCCTACAATACAAAGATCAAGATGAGCTGCCGCAGCTTTTTTCAGGCAGGGTCTAGGTTGGTTCTATTTGGAATTTGGGGCTTTTGGTGGGCATTCTAGGCGCTGCTGGAGTTCACTACAATCCGATTCGCTGCTATTGCAAGGTTGGTCCACCAATTGGATCCGGGAAATGGAGAGGGCGCTAGGGCGCGGTGGTAATTCACATCTTCGATTTGGCAGTCTAATACCGTACTCGAGTACTCGTACGAGTGCTGTAGAGTAGACCTATGGAGGGGATCCGTTGATCGATGGAGTCCCTGCCTGGATCAGCCGGGACTCTCCGATGGACACTCGTGTCTCCGCGCCAAGAATTGGCACCCTTTCCGGAATATCAACCACACTGTAAATTTAGGCCTAGAAAGGGTAGAGTGCAAATGGGTGCCGGTTACCGGCTCGGGGCACAACGGGACTGATTGTGGTAGAGCTTTTTGGCAGAGTGGACATCAGTCCCTCAATACGGTACGGGCTCGCTAGGGAAGGTGTGATTCGGAGAGAGAATGAATGAAAAATGCTGTAAAGTAATGGGGAAAACAGGTGGTTTCGGGAGGTCTACGGGATTGACATCCGGAGGGCGATGATGGTATGGTATTATCTCTGGACAAGTACGGCATGGTCCCGGCCGAAAGCGAATTCATGACCCAGAATCCACACTGTCGGGAATAAACCAGCGTAGGCCACAAATAACTCATTATCATAATACCGGTATGCCAGTAGAAAAACAGCCCAATCTGACCAACACCAACCTCAACCGTTGCATAGCATCCCAATGAAGCCACGCATAATTCAAATCTAACCAACCCCAGCCAAAACTTCGGAAAGCATCCGAGGTTTGCCTCGTGACCTGCCCTAGTGTACACGTACAGGTACAGTACTCGAGTACTTATCCCACTACCTGTACGGTAGTACCAGTACAGTACTGTACTCTAGGCGCCTGCTACCGGTAACTAGTTCTACACTCACACTCAACCACCCCATCGTACGATACTATATCTTACTTTCACAAAAATCGTCTTATACAATCGAGTAAGTTAGAGAAGTGATACCAACCCCCATTCCCGGTACAAAAATTCAACCTCAGGCCGCTTGCCACTCGATATTCTTTTCGCCCCGGCTTCCACCTCTAAAATGAGAAGCGCTATTTAAAAACTAAGGGTGCATCTGGTGGTCATGGGTGTTGAATAGTGCTATAATCTCAAAACACAAGTTGCAACCAGATACTAGAGTTATCTCAAGTTAGCATTTTGGGGTGAAATGAAAGTCACAGTGTGCGTCTGGTTGACACACAATAAAAAGCCAAGAAATATGTATTATGTAATATTTATGAGGACAATCAAGGTTGTCCGATTCTATAGTACTCATTCAATCATCATCATTTTCAATCGAACATACTGGTTTTTTTGTTTTTTTAATATCCAAAGCGCTATGGCCAAGACCAGATGGACAGAGGCAATGGTTGAAACCTTGCTGAGAACCCTATATGAGCAGGTAGTGCGTGGTGAATGAGCAGAAAATGGTTTCAAAAAAAAGGCCTGTACAGCAGCAAAGGAGAGCCTCAAGAAGGCCCACGAAATTGATCTGGAAGCAAGTCAACTAAAAACCAAGTGGTCGAATGTATGTTAGCTAAGTATTCACAATGTATAGTAATGCAAAAATAAAACTAAAATAAAGTACAGTTGAAAAAAGACTACGATACCTAAATGGCCATTAAAAGCAACTCAGGCTTTGGATAGGATGAGGTGAATAGAGTTCCAAAAGCACCCGAAAGTGTATGGGAGATGTATATGAAGGCACACCCAGTGGCCGAAAAGTTCCGTAAACGGAGTCTACTGCATTATGATATATTGCATGAGCTTTGCACAAATATTTCAGCAACAGGGGAATACGCACTTACCTCAAACCTTTTTTCACAATCTGATACCCAGTTTCCCACAAGCCAGCCCACCCAGAGCCAAATGAGTATCCCACCTACGATTACCCCACCAAAAGACAGTGACCAAAACACCCAAAGACCACCGGAAGCTTGTACAGCCATGGGGGCATATCAAGGGGGGGGGAAGGCACCACAGGAGGCCCGAGAAAGGGAGGAAAGAGGGAGTGGTGAGATAGTGGGCACAGAGGGGAGGGAAGTGGTTGTAGGGGAGGGTAATGGTGAAGGGGGAAGTAGCAGGCAAAAGAGAGGGAAACGGAATGCATTGGCAGCAGAGAGTGGTGGAGAGGAAGAGGAGGAGGAATGCCGACCAGTGGTCAAAAAGAGTCGACCAGAGCGGAAGACAACTGTTCATGCAATTGCACAAGCACTGGATCGTCTTAGTGCTACAGCACAAACAATCCAGCGCTCCAAGGTAGAGTTAGCAGTAGAAAGACTGCAGGAGGACTATACATCTATATTTACGATAGATGAATTGGTAAAAGCATTTGTAGTGATGGACAATGAGGTAAAAGCATCTATCTTCATTTCTTTAAAGCCAGAAGAGGCAAGAGACCAGTGGCTACAAGAGGCAATCAATAAATTGTAGGACTTTTTTATTTCAATTTACTTGTAAATAGTAGTAAATTTTACAAGTTTTACCCTATCTATTTACATATGTCTGATAGTCAATCCACATCTGCTGTGCGAGCCTATCCTGAAATCCTTTCATTCCTATATTATCTGCTGCTGGGTTAATATCCAACTCATTTGATATTGAAGCACTTCTCCTATTCCCCATTCTCTCTTGCTCCTCTTCCTTCTCCCGCTCCTACACCAAACATTCTTTCTCCCCATTCCGCTTAAAAATAAAATTATGTAGAGCAGCCAGGGCTAGTACTAATTTTACTTGTGAGTCATAGGGATATTCGTTCGGTGACTTTAAAATTGGAAACCACTTTTTGGAAATTCCAAAAATTCGCTCGATGCAATTACGAGCCTGTGCATGCCGTAAGTTAAACAACTCTTCCTTATTTTTGGGTCTATTTGGTTATTTATATTGTATTAGTATATCTAATGTATTATAAAGATGTAAGAGTAAGTGTAGAGTATAGGGTAAAAATTGAAAAGATTTTGGATATCTACCGTAATTTAGAAATTGCCTGCTCCCGTAAATGATATTGAATACCATGGTATGGAGTTAGAAAGCCTTTTCGCAGTGCGTAACCAGCATCAACTAGAAAGTATTTTCCCTCCGGCACCTCTAAGCCATTTCTCAATGCCCACTGGAGTACCCGGCCATCATGTGCTGATCCCTCCCATCCCGGGATTACACAGGAGAATAACAAGCCAAATGTGTAAATCCCCAGTCCATTTTAACTTATATCCCCCTTGCGATTCCTAAATCTAACAATATCCTCGCTAGGTACCTTGGCTAGAATATGGGTACCATCTGCCGCACCTATTGCATCCTTAAAATAAGGGTACAAAATTCCCCTTTTTGTTCTAATCTCATATGGAACACTTTCGGCATTTGGCATTTTGATATTTTCCTTAGACAATTTTACCAGCCCCTCAAGAACTGTATTGAAAACTCTAAAACTTCATTAATAATTATGTACATATTGTGTTTACTACTAATACAAGAACTTACTTTGTGACAGTATATCCACTCACTTGAAATCTTTCTTGAACCTCTCGGTTGCAGCAGCGATGGCCAACAATTGCAAGGAACATTGCCAATTGCCACTCCACTGACATCTTGCACGACTCAACTAGCCCCGCATTCTGGCCAAGCCAATTTCCCAACTCTAGGAAGGTGATCTTTGGCATGCGAAGAACTTCGTGAATCCGGTGCTTGTTGGATGTGAGTAACTCGGCGATGTACTCTTTACCACTCAATGGACTGGTCCGACAAGGCTCTCTGTCAAAATGTACTCTTGCATAAGTGCCTACTAGTTGTCCTATCTGGCACAACTGAGAGGGAGAAAATAGTGCGGTGTTGGTTGGGGGCATTGCCTCTGGCGTCGTATGTATTTTTCTATTCTCTATTTACATCTACTGTGCGATAAGTTCTACATACAAAATAGGCCTTGGTGTGGTTGGGTTAGGGTTCTTTCATTATAGTGTTTTGGAAAAAATAAATTTTTTCTATTTTTCAGAAACCTTCATTTTAAGCACATTATTGCAACTTGATTGTTGCAACTTGATGTTCACCAGACACGCCACTTTATCACAAAATAGAGTTTTGACTCAAAACACCATAATCTAGGTCATTATAGAGGTTTGGCGTTGCAACCAGACGCACCCTAACTTATATCATTGTGAAAAGAAAAGTCGGTGCCAAAACGGTGGTCTCGTCAGCCTCCCACACGTTAGCTCTTGCAACGACAGCGGCGCTTCAGGCAAATACTCGCGACAACCCTCCACGGCAACTCCCCCTCCACTGCCACCACCACCACACTAATGCCGAGAAAACTTATTCTATAAAATCATTGCTGGCACTCTACAGGAAGGGCCCGGGATTGCCTAGTATAGGATAGGATTTCTCCATTAATGCCACAGCTCCAACCCCCCGAGAAATCTAACCCACTTACCACAGGTCCCTATACTAGTGCATAAGTTAAGCTCAGGGGCAGAGGGCTTGGTATCTACAAGATATTCCCAACGTCGACACTAGCATACTCCCCGACCACCTACTAGCCTACCAATACAGGACATAACATCCCTAGCCCTCCCCTCAAGGTACATAAAAACCCTAACACCAGCCGTTGTAAACAAACTGCCGAAAGCTCCCGAGTCACGACATCAACGTGCGGACCTTTATCGTCCAAGTACGACCGGTTAGCGGGCATAAGTCAGGAAGAGCCCCTTGGGCGAGATGCCAGGGTCAACCCTGCCACAGGTCGAATATAGGAGGATGTCCCTTACCGGTTGCTGAAGATTTACGTGGATCCGAGCAAGGACTAGCTCTGGGAGTGGCTGGGAAAGCTTGGGACGATGCACGCAACTTTGTCCATTTCCCTTGTAGGGGGAAGAGGGAAATACGGAAGGGGAGTGGAGGATCTGAACTTCAATAAATTTATTTATATCATAGCCCTGTAAGAGAACGCTACCGATTCGTCCTATTGCCCTTACGGAATTACCTTCAAGAAGGGGTAAGCCGAAGAAGCCCAGGAGACATGTGAGGATTGCCGGGGATTTAAATTGTTTTGAGGTTTGCCTTGGGCGTTCCTTGGAGGCGGGCCGTGAAGAGGCATTAGTCCGGAGCTCGGCTATGCCGAGTGAGCGCCCGTGACAGCTGCCCTGGTTGTTAAGTGTGGTTTTTGGTGTGTGGCAGGGGGTGGATATGGGTTGGGAAACGGCCGCTTTGTTTTATTTTATTTTGCTGTGTTAGCTAAAGTTAGTGGAACCCGTTGGTGTATTATAGCTAGGGTAAATTTTATTGAATCAACAAGGGGTAAGCCAACTCAAGACCACCGTCCTGTAGTATTAGGGGTTGAGATTGTATTTATACCATTTTGTATATTACGGTATAATACGGTATAAAAACAGTATATTATTATAAATACCGTATTTTATTTGACCATTAAAAGAATTTACCAAATATTTGATGTGAGATATGGTATGACAATAGAGAAAATGGGAAATACTCTTTACATTATTCAGAACAAGGTTATGAATATGAGTTTATTACTATGATATTAGAATTTCAGAAAAAGCTTTTCAATCAGCCCGAAGAAGTAAATTTCTCAACTGAATTCTTAGGGCAAAGAATTATTTACAACTAATCACCATAGGGTTCAGGCTACAAGCTTAACATTTCAAGGTTAAAAACTTTAAGGCATGTATGTATTATATGTATGGTATAAAATTTGAGGTTAAAAATACTGTATTTTATAATAATATACGTATTTTTGAAAACCCTATGTAGTATAATACATGCGAAAGTCCTACCCTCGCGCGGTAGCAGTGAGCGGGGAACCGGCCGATCTAGGGGTCGCCAGGGTGGGGGTATAAAGGCTCTAGGGAGAAGGAAGAGGAGTTAGGGGAGGGGAATTATCCCGCCCCCAGTAGCGGGGTTCAAAGACCCGTCAAGACGGCTGAGAGGGCGTAGAGTGCTAGCCCGTAGTCTAGCATATTGAGCCCTCGTGTAAAGCTTCTATAATATCTAGATCATACTTTCTCATCATTCCCACAACAGATTTTCTTCCGTCCTTGTCTTATTGGAGTTTGTTTGCTTCCCTGCTTGCACGATACTATATTTGCCACTACTATTACAACATAATACAATCAAACCATACTACACAATCGCGATTGTATAACACACAGCTGTTACCAACTACAACCAGAGAAGGCTCGAGAACCCCACACTTTGCCACAATCCTTATCCTAACTCCTCACAATTGCCTACACCAGAAAGCCACCCTGAATCACACCAGACCCCCATACACATTGTTTAGTAAGGAGACAGCAACTGTAACGTAAGCCAACCGCCGCAGCTATTGCAACATCCATCACAGAGAATGCTACAAGATCCCAGTGCCAGAAAGGAGGAAACAGGAGAGTGTGCTCGTTGTCCAATGCTAGTATAAGCACTGAGAAAATAAACCAAACTAGAATAAAATACCACTCGCAGTAGTAATGAGCCTCTATAGTTGGACCCACATACATCACAGGAAACTACCGTAGTCCTCCAAGTCACCAAACTTAGTCATGATCTCATCAGTATCAGTATAACCCGACCTGACCCATCACTGTGGGGCTGCTCCATCGTGAGTTTGCATGTCGCATTCGGATATCTCATACATCAGGCCTGATTTCTTCTCGAGGGAGTTTTTCGCACCTGGATCATAACCTATCACTTGCCTCGCTTGTGAGATTGGTGTTGAGAATTGGTCCTCTCGGTAGAGGAATCGTGAGAGAAGTGGCTAGACTTCCTTCTCACTATTGCGTATGAGATGTTGTAAGAGGATGTGTGTATTCCTCATCATCGGTGACGTGACTGCGATTGGGTATTCATATACCGTTCATGTTTCGCTTAGCTAGCTACCGTAAAAACTCAAATAAAAGAACCGGGTGCTATGTAGTCGAGAATTACCCACTTGAGAAAAGGGGCTAAAAACACAGCAAAAACAGAGCTGCTCAGGCCGCCTGAGAGTCATAAAAAAACAAAAAAACACCAGACCTTACCAGAGGAGGCAACTCCAACGACATAGCACACGGTTCTTTTATTTCAGTTTTTACGGTAGATAACTTAATCAACAATCATCCGCTGCACAACAAAAGGGTCCACTTCTTGACAGGTTATGAGCCTGGTCAGCTACCATTAATTCCTTCATGAAATAAGAAAATACTTTTCCGTTTTACAAGCCTCTCTTTTCTTGGAAAGCTCTAGTCGAACCCGCATCTTGACAGCTTCTCTCTTCCCACTCTTTTTCTCTCCGCTTTGTGTGGCCGAAGCGAAGCAGACCCTATGTCCTCTGCCTCTACTATTATCGGTAACCTTGAGAAGGGAACTTACCAGTGTAAGTATGGTGAGACCGGGAAGCTCAACCATCTCAACTATAGTCAATGATGGCGTGATATCGAGTTCTTCCTGCAGGCAGAACAAGCTCTATCAATCGTTCTGGGAGAGGAAACTCGCCCGCATGGGCACCAATACAAATAACTTCGACAAGCATGCTGGCATTGGGGCTGCTATTATTCACGCATCCTGCGAATCTTCAGTTAAAGCCTATCTTCATGGCTTAAGAGATCCGCATGCCATGTGGGAAGAGTTGAAGGCCAAGCTTGATACAGCAAATTCTCGTGCAGGAAGGACTGCAATTCTATGGAAGTTTAATCAACTTCGTCCCACTTTGAACACCTCTGTTGCCGACTATATCACACAGCTGCTAGAGTGTAGCAAAGAACTTAGTGGAACCGAGCAAGCAATCCCGAAGGAGACTTTTATCAGTCACGTGCAAACAACTTTACCAAAATCCTTCGACTCAATTATCGATATCATTACCCACTGACCAGAAGCAGAACCAACCGCCGACCACATTATCTCAACTCTAATTGAATGGGAAGCCTCTAACCGCACTCGAAAGACTGAAACCGAGCCAATAAAGCCTGGTACTCCTGCTACTGCATTAGCAACCTATGCAGGTAGGAGATCCCAGGGTAGAGGAAGCTTCACTCGAAGAGGTTCCTTCGACCGCTCTCACCAACAAAGTCGTGCTTCCTTCCGTACTCTGCCCTACCACCGTCGAGGAGGTCTGGCTACCAGCCCCACCTGCTGGTATTGTCTCCACCCAGGTTACAGGCAAGATGACTGTGATTTACGGAAGCGAGCGGAGAAGGCAAAAAGGGAAAGAGGTAGTGTGAGACCTTGCGGAAATGGGGAAAGGGATGCGGAAGAGGCTGGAATAGCTTTTGCTTCAGTCCAGGCACTTGCTGGCTTTGTCAGAAAGAGAACCAGGTCAAACAATTCGACCCTGGGCACCTGGATTGTCAACTCATGAGCCAGCCACCACCTTTCCTCAGACCACTTTGCCTTCTCCTCCCTCAAACGGCTTGCCAAACCAATAACTGTATACCTTGGTGATAGCTCCCCAATTTTCGCTACTGGCTTCGGAGAAATCATAATTCCTCTTTCCAAGTTCAGCCTGAAGATCCAGGCACTCTATGTACCGGAACTTACCTATAGTCTCTAGTCAATAAGCTGTCTTTCGGCTGAGAATCAGATAAACTTTCAAAATGGATCTTGCTTTATTCAACGCAAGCACTCAACTGAACAGCAGCTTGCCTCCTTGCAAGATGGACCATACTCTGTTGCGGTGGGAGCAGAACCTGTCACAAGCTCTCCGATGGCTACTGCGCTTGCCACCTCTCTGCCTAGTTTTACTCTCTGGCATCAGCGGTTAGCTCACTTGAGCCACAAGTCTCTTTCAGCGTTGATCCCGCAAGAAGCCTACCAGAATGATGAGAAAGACTACAATAGTTTCTGCCAAGTTTGTATAAAGGTAAAGCATACTCACAAGTTCGACCAAAAACCCCAGCCAAGAGCAACAAAGCCTTTAGAGCTTCTACACTCTGACTTATGCGGTCTAATTAACCCTCCTTCGAAGTCTGGCTTTCGTTATTTTATTCTCTATATTGACAACTTCACTCGCGTTACCTCGGTGTACTTCTTGCAAACCAAGTCTTCAACTGAGGTTGTTTCCGTCTTCCAGAATCTACAGGCTAGAGTTGAAAAGCAGTATCCTAGCTGGCCAATCACACGTTTCCGGTGTGACAATGGCCGAGGGGAGTATGATAGCTCCTTATTTCGCGGGATTCTACGGGTTGGTGGAATAGCCTTTGAGCCAAGTCCACCATATACGCAATCAAAGAATGGAGTCTCTGAGTGAATGATTAGAACAATTGTTACCAAGGCTTCAGCAATACTTATAGACTCCAAGCTGGATGATGACTTCTGGGCTGAGGCTGTCAGTACTGCAGTGTATCTTCATACTCATATGCCATGACAGTCAATTTGTGGGGCAACCCCATATGAGAAATTGAAAGGGAAGAAGCTGGAGTTGGGGAACTTGAGGAGATTTGGATGGGCTGCCTCTAGGTTTATCCCAAAAGAGTTAAGAAAGGACAAGTTTTCTGAGCAATCAAAAGAGTGCATATTCTTGGGCTATATACATAACACTGGAAAGATTTGGAGACTTTGGGATCCAAAGAGTAGCCGTGTAATTGAGGCTTCAGATATCATATTTGATGAACTCCGAGTCCTGGGAACTCGTGAGGAGAACGCAGGTGAAGTTGAGATTTTGGGCTCTTGCGTGTCTAAGGATATGCCACCGGAGGAGGACTCCAAAGTGTTGTGCCCACCTGGACTACTATCGAGCACACAGGCACTGCCAGCTCTGAAAGAGGTTGCTGGTCTCATTGAGCAGACAGCGCCTGCTCCCCCGCGCGATTGGGTGGAGGACTCTGGGTTTAAAGGGACCGGTGAGTGTATTAATTCTGATCTTGAGATTGAGCTCGATCAGTCCACACCCTGCATGGTGACAACCGAAGACAAGTGTGAAGAAACATCTCCTGCTGGGAGTCTAAGTCTTGAAGAACCCTCCCAAGTCCACAAAATTCTAAATTTGCACAGATCTCAGAAAGTCGCGGCAAAGGGGCCCCAGTGCTCATTCCGCTTTTTATACGATGATGGTGGTTGGGGCAGTTGATGACACTGAAGAGGACGCGATTAGCTACCGGAATTCTCTGAGGTCGGGGCACTGGCAGGAATGGAAAACTACTATGCGGGATGAGTTTAAGTCCCTTGAAGATAATCAGACATGGTCTATTATCAGTAGATCAAGTATTGGGCATGGCGTACATCCTATTGGATGCAAATGGTTGTTTAAATGCAAGAGAAATCCTGATGGATCTGTTCGCTTTAAGGCGCGTCTAGTTATAGAGGACAACGAGCAGCGAATATTTGGTGAGACTTTTGCCCCTGTTGCGCGGCTAACAAGTATTAGGCTGGTGTTGGCATTGGCTACACTCAATAGGTAGGAGATTCATCACCTTGATGTATGCACAGCATTTCTTAATCCTCGGCTGGAGGATACTGTCTACATGGAAGTGTCGGAGGGTATTAAGTAGCTCAAGCCAACTCTGGACTTGGATCACAAGGACTCTGTTCTTAGGCTCAATAAGGCGCTCTATGGTCTGAAGAAGGCTCCCCGCCTCTGGTATCAGCATATCGATCGTTTTCCTGGATCTATTGGCCTTCGCAAGTCTGACAATGACCCAAACCTCTACTTTACTAAGGACCGGAGCCTATTCTTGGTCCTCTATGTCGATGACATTCTACTTGTATCGAAGTCCGCAGATCTTATTGGAGACATTAAGGCCAAGCTGGCTGGAAAGTATAAGTTGAATGATCTTGGACACGCTAGGCAGTTCCTTGGCTTAGAGATTACAACCGGCCCAGACTATCTTTTTCTAAACTAGCAGCGCTTTATCCAGACAGTACTCAACCGATTTGGAATGGCTGACTGCAACAGTGTTTCTACACCGCTAGTGGTCAAGCACTTTGTCTATACCACTCCGGAATGCGATAAAGGAAATCAAGCAGGATACCAGTCTATTCTAGGCTCCTTGATGTATCTTGCAATCGGCTCCAGGCCAGATATATCTTATGCTGTTGGCTTGCTTAGTACGTTTGGTATTAATCCAAGTGCCATCCATCTTGCTACGGTGAAAAGACTACTGCGTTATATCAAGGGCACAATGCATTTAGGACTCTGCTATAAATCCAGTTCCAGCCAAAATATCAATGGATTTTGCAATTCAGACTTTGCCAGGGACTCACAGGACTCCAAGTCAACTTCCGGCTATGTTTTTACCCTGGCCGGAGCTTCTATTTCCTGGAAGTCAAAGAAACAAAGTCTGGTAGCACTCTCATCCACGGAATCAGAATATATTGAATACTCGGAGGCCTGCAGGGAAGCTATTTGGCTCAAACAGCTCTACCATGAAATTACAGGCACGGTCTACCACCCACCACGGCTCTTGTGCGACAACAAGAGTTTCCAACAACTGGTCAAACAACCTAGATTCAATGAAAGGTTGAAACATATTGGCATTCAGTATCACCATGTCCCGGATTCCTTTCAGAATGGCCTTATTCCCCTGGAATATCTTCAGTCTGCAGATATGACTGCAGATATTCTTACCAAACCGCTTACTAGGGACCTACACCAGAAGCACATTAAGGCATTAGGACTTCAAGGACTGGAACCTCTCTGTTAGATCATTTTTATTAAGGCTTGTCTATCTTCTATGTTTGTTTTATTTGATGTTTCTCCTATCCCAGTTTTCTTATAGACAGTACTCTTTTTCCCTATCACAAGCAGCACGATAGGTTTTTAATGAGGCTGGCCATATTCATTGTTTTCTACTTTATGCTTGGGATGGGCTTCTTATGTTTCATGAGATTTGGCATTGATAGTGAGAGGAAGGGTGGGAGTGTTGAGAATTGGTCCTCTCGGTAGAGGAATCGTGAGAGAAGTGGCTAGACTTCCTTCTCACTATTAGGTATGAGATGTTGTACGAGAATGTGTGTATTCCTCATTATCAGTGACGTGACTGCGATTGGGTATTCATATACCGTTCTTGTTTTGCTTAGCTAGCTGGATCACTTAATGAACAATCATCCGCTGCACAACAAAAGGGTCCACTTCTTGACAATTGGCTTAAGTTGCTTGTACCTGTATTGTTTGGCCACCTGTCAGCCAGTCATACTTAGTTCCCTTTTCTAATGAAACTAGTTTTTTTCCCAATATTACATCTATTCCAGTAATCAAGTGAAATTGTTTTCGAATTTTTTCGATACTATTTAGTACTTTGGATAATTCTTTAAGTACGGGTATATAGCTTGGATTTCCTTTACCAACAGTTGTCCTATCGAACTCAAGTTCAGTTCTCCCTGCTCTGAATACACCTTAAGTTGCCCCCCAACTTTGCCAGCATTTTCTTTCCTCTAATAACTCCAATATTCCAATATTTATCAATCCATTATACCCAATGTTTTTTAAGTATTTTTTTTTTTCTCCTGCTCTGTCAAAACGAAATTATTCTTAATGTTTTTTTATAATTGGGAATCATTCACTGTCAAAAGTTGCTGTCAGCACCACACTATTGCCCCCAGGTTGCTTACCCCGCCAAACCAGCACTTGGCCAAGTGCTGTGTTGCAACTGCACGTTATGTATGGTCTTTTCTTTTCTTTTTTTCTCTTTTTTTTTGTTTAAATCATATGTTCATTGTTTCTACGGTACAAGAAATGACATGGATCTTTAACGATATGGCCAAAACAAAACCGAAAATCAAACTAACAATCAACAAAAGAAACAAACATAACCGGTTCCCCCAATGTGACCGATAATAATCGCAAAGCAGCCATAGCTAAACCAAGGAAAGTACAAACGACTAACTAGTCTCGAGGGCCAGGAGCGGGAGGGGTGGTAGAGGGAAAGAGCGGGTTCTGGGAAGTGTGAAGGGAGGGAGCAAGGGGAGGCATTCCAGGAGGGAAACCAGTGGCGGTGGTGCGAATGAACTCAGCCAGGGCAATGAGCAGCTGCTGGTCGGACCAGAGAGGTGCCTCGGGGGCCAAGTCCGAGACCCCTTGGAGGAGGCGGGATCTCTCATAGGCAGAGAAGGGGCAGGATAGGATGGCATGCGAGAAGGTGTGCGGAGCCTCAGAGCACAGTGGGCAGGATGTGTTGGCGTCAGGATCGTCCCATGAGAGGTGAGCCGTAAGGTAACCTTTTCCAGAGCGCATCTGGTGGATCCTCCCTGCAACAAACTTACCCAGGCCCATGAAGGGATGGGGGCGTGTTGAGGGCGGATAGGGGTAGTATGGGGGGGAGAGGAGGAGCTGTTTGGCTCGTAGTTTAAGGCGGGCGTACGATAGAACAACTCCAGGGACAGGGGGAAGGTAGTCCGTCAGGTGAAGGGCGATGGGTGGCAAAGTGACCACATCGTGGATGAGAGGGACAGTCATGTGAGCCAAAGCGGGAATGGCATTGTGCCGGTACCTGGAATTCCTGACCTTGTCCGCAGCGGAACGCCAATCGAGATTGAAGAAGAGATAATGTGGGGAGGTAATCTTTCCACACACTACCAAAGGGGCACGGTGGGGTGAGAAGGTGGGGACGGACTTAGGGAGACGTGCCGAGGCAGGGTTTATTTCCGGGGGGGAGCAAATAAGCCTCAGGCCAGCCAGGCGATGCTGGTGGCGAATAAGAGTGGGCAGCGGGGGGAGACAGGCTTCCCTATATAAACAAGTTGTGTTGGTGGTGGAAAAACAGTTTGTGATCCACCTATAAACCCGACGCCAAAAGAGAGACATTGGGTTCATGATAGCTGTGGGGGGGCTCCAAACGGCAGACCCGTATAGGAGGATCGGGGCCAGGAGCGATCGTGCCAAGCTGAGACAGCGGTGTGGAGGAACCCCCATTCCCGGAGGGGAGAGGCAGCGAATCGTGGCTAGTACGGCATTGGCGAGGGAGTACCTTCTGGAGAAGTGGGACCTTGGGTCAAAGGAGGGGGTGAAGATAAAGCCCAGCTACTTCAGGCAAGTCTGTGGGTAGAAGAGCTATTTCTCAAGCTGCCCCGGGAGGGAGCATGGCATCTCATTGCTCCTGGCAGTTCTCCAGTGGATCAGTTCGGTCTTTGGAACGGAGAAGGAAATATTAATCGGGTAGGCCTTTCTCTTCAGCGATGAGAAGGATTTCTGGAGGAGGCGAACATTGGTTCTGTAAGAGGATGACGCGATAGTGACAGCAAAATCGTCGACGTAGGAGACCATAAGCGACCAAGGGATATCTAGATGGAGAGAAGAAACATATATGACAAACAGCAGGGGGGAGATAAGGGAGCCCTGAGTAACGCCAACTGAGACAGGAGCGAAAGAGCGGGGGAACCCTTGGAACGTCAGGCAGCTGGTACGGTCTCTGAGGAAAGAGCTGACCCACTGAACCAAATACGGGCTAACCCCCTTTCTGCGGAGGTGAGAGAGGAGGGAGACTCCACGTTGTCGAAGCCTCCTTTCACATCGAGGAAGAGAGTGGAGACCTTCTAGCGGAGGCGGTGGAAGGATTCAACATGATGTGGTAGGACAAGGGTGGCATCAGCAGTGGATCTCCCGGGGAGGGACCCACATAGGAGGGGGTGGATGAGGGAGCAGGTTGTCGCCTGGGCTGAGAGGCGGGAAGTCACCACTCTCTCAAGGATTTTAGAGAGTGTCCGGAGGAGGACGATGACTCTGAAAGAGGAAGGCGAGTCGTAGGAGGGCTTACCCGACTTGTCGAGGACGATACCAAGTGCTTTTTTGAGGGAGGGGGGGTGGAAACCGTGGGCCAGCAAGGGGTCCAGGAGGGAGGGGAGAAGGCAGGGTTTGAGGCGGTTTACGGACTTCCAAACCGAGTACGGGATGTATTCGGGACCAGGAGCGGTGGTATTCGAGGACTTAGACAGGGCCCTGGATATTGCCTCAGAGGTAAGGGGAGTATAGTCCTCGTGGCGTATGAGGCGGAGCAGAGGGGAAGGTGGGGGTTTGGGGGGGAAAAGGTGGTGAAGGAGCGTCTCTGCTACCTCGGCTAGGTCAGAGGCCCCTGGCAAATCCGGGAACCTTTGTGGCGGGCGACCAAACGCGAATCTTTTGGCCGCCCAGAAGGAGTGTGGAGTGGCCGAGGATAAGAAGTCTGACCAGTGTATCTTCTTGGCTGTGGCGATGGCCTTAAAGTATGTTCTCCTCGAGCTCTTCACATTGCTCCGGTTGAGGGGGGATGGGTCTAGACGGAATATCTTTGCGAATTTGTGATATTCCCTTCTCAGGGATGATAGGCGAGGAGACCACCATGGTTTTGAGTAAGGGCACAGGCGCTTGCTCAGGGCATGGGAGGTCAGGAGAGAGGTCAAGCGTGTAGAGGAGATGTCAAACCATCTACTTAGAGAGTTCGGCGTGGGCCCTGCTGGGCAGGGCAATGTGGTGAAGGCATCTAGCGCTTCTCCTACCGCATACCGGTCGAGGAGAGCCCAATGCGGAGTAGGGGGGGGTAACATGAGCGCGGGCGGCTTGAGTGTTATCACACACAGGACGTGGTCTGAACCGGTGGAGGGGAGGGGCGTGTCCCACGAGCAGACAAGCGGAGAGAGGGCTGTATTCGCGAAGGCCAGATCCAAAACAGAAGGCCTAGAGATGGTGTCAAACAGGAAACGAGGGTACACCCCAGGGGTGTTGAGGAGGTGGTATGGGATGTCAAAAGCAAAATCCAAGTAACGCGCAGAAATGATAAATTCCCTTTCGGATTGGGAACCGCAGGGATCCGCCAGCAGGTGATGGAGATTAAAGTCCCCCAAAACAAGATGAGGATAGTAAAGAAAAGAAAACAAACACTCAGGTGGTATGGAGTGATAAGGGAGGCGATTCGTATGAAGGAGATATACCGAGGTGACCCTCAGAGAGCAGTGGGGGAATCCAAAAAGACCTTCCGGAGAAAATACGTCCACTGAAAGCATTTCCGAAGAATCATGAAAAACAGTGGAGCAGGACAAGTGTTGATTTGGGATTCAAGAAACATAAATGGCCACACGGGGGCGGCCAGCGGGGGGGGTGGCAAAGGAAAGAAATCCTGGAAACGTCGGGAGCACCGATTGTCTGAAAGGGGGATCTTGAATTGCAATGAGTAAGGCAGGGTGAGGTAGCAAGGTAAAGCTGTGAAAAAGCGAAAGAAAAACATCCCAGCTTCCAAGGCAGTTATGTTGAACGATTGGAAAGCACGGGAAGACAGCTGAGCTGTCTGTATATCGAGTGAAAAAATTCTCCATTATTGGGCAAAGCCCTTGGAGGAGTCGGAGTCAAGGGATTCATCACCACTCTCTCTTGGGGCGAGATCGGTGATGGTGCGGTGGGCTCTTTGCCTAGGTGGCGGAGCATCTCAGGGGAGTGCAGAGGCACTCGGGGTCTGGGGAGGGGCACCTGGTGCTGAACGAACGACCGTCGAAGGGCCAGCCTGGTCTTCAGCGAGATCCATGCTGTCCGGCGTCTGTCGAGATCGCACCTGTGGCGTGTCCAGGGTGGTTTTTGGGCAGGAGGGGCGATCCCTGCTGCGCGTAGAGTGCTCTTCTTGGCAGTTACGACAGCACGCCACCGAGGATGGGCAGCAGTCGAGGATCGGTTGGAGGTTACCACCCTTAGGGCAGGAAGAGTTAGGGCAGCAATGCTCTGCTTTCGTGCTCGTTGTGTACGGTTTGTTCTTTTTCTTTTTTCTTTTTTCTTTTTTAAATCAGATGTTCATTGTTTCTACGATACAAGAAATGACATGCATCTTTAACGATATGGCCAAAACCAAACCGAAAATCAAACATAACCATCAACAAAGGAAACCAAACATAACCAGTGCCCCCAACGCGACCAATAAGCGTCGCAAAGCAGCTGAAGCTAAATAAGGAAAGTTATAAACCACTAACTAGTCTTGAGGGCCAGGGCGGATATGGTGGTAGATTGAGAGAGGGGGTTTGGAGGGGGGTGTAGAGGGAGAGAGCAAGCAGGGGCATCCCAGGAGGGAAACCAGTGGGGGTAGTGCGAATGAACTCAGCCAGCACAATGAGCAGCTACTGGTCGGACCAGATCGGGGCCTCAGGGGCGAAGTCTGAGACCCCATGGAGGAGGCGGGATCTCTGATGGACGGACGAGGGGCAGGACAGGATGGCATGTTTGAAGGTCTGTGGTGCCTCAGAGCATAGCGGGCAGGACGTGTCGGCATCAGGATTGTCCCATGAGGGGTGAGCCGTGAGATAACTTTTCCCAGAGCGTATCTGGTGTATTCTTCCCGCAACAAATTTGCCCAAGCCCATGAAGGGATGGGGGTGTGTTGAGGGCGGATAGGTGTAGTATGGGGGGGCTGTGGTGGCAGACCAGTCGGAAAGGAGGAGTTGTTTAGCCCTTAGCTTGAGGCGAGCATAAGATGGGACAATCCCTGGGATCGGGGGCAGGTAGTCCGTCAAGTGGAGGGAGATGGGCGGCAACGTAGAGATGTCGTATACGAGGGGGACGGCGGCGTTCGCCAAAGCCGTGATGGTGTTGTGTCGGTATCTTGGGTTCTTGGGTTTGTCCGGGGCTGAATGCCAGTCGAGGTTGAAGAAGAGATATGGTTGGGAGGTAATCTTCCCACGCGCCAGCCAGGGGGCACGGTGGGGTGAGAAGGTGGGAACTGATTTATGGAGGCGTACCGTGGCAGGGTTTATCTCCGGGGGGGAGGAGATGAGCCTTAGGCCAGCAATGCGGCGCTGGTGGCGTATAAGAGCAGGTAGTAGGAGGAGACTGGCTTCTCTGTGTAAACATATGGTGTTGGTGGTGGAAAAACAGTTAGTGATCCACCTACAAACCCGATGCCAGAAAACAGACATCGGCCTCATGAAAGACGAGGGAGGGTTCCAGACAGCGGACCGGTATAGGAGAATCAGAGCTAGGAGCGAATGAGCCAGGGAGAGACAAAGGGAGGGTGGAAGGCCCATCCCGGGGGGGGAGAGTGTTAGGCATACCGGAAGGCTTAGCCTTCCATTAGTGAATAAAGACCTATAGTTACCCTACCTTAGGTTCTAAGTTCAAAAAGACAAGCCAACACCCCCCTCCCGCACCAGCGTTGGGACGGCGCTACATCAGCAGATGCCGCCGTAGTTGCGTCCCCTCACCAAAGACATGGTCATTGGAGCCCTCCTGGTAACCCCGTATACGTCGCGGCCGTCCGTCCGACCGGATCCCGTTCGCAGGATATATGAGGGAAGACCTTTGGCG
>Ga0307509_10004466_pt1 | contig 20144 bp, 11 predicted proteins | sample 10_EM_MG_FD_202245 | JGI IMG/M metagenome (GOLD analysis project Ga0307509, IMG submission 202245) | Populus trichocarpa ectomycorrhiza microbial communities from riparian zone in the Pacific Northwest, United States - 10_EM | ecosystem: Host-associated > Plants > Roots > Unclassified | place...
GTAAAACTTAATATAGTTAAGCTCGAAGCTTCACTCAATTTAGTTCTCTCGAGGAAAAGTTGGTTTGTCGAAGTAGAATGCCAAACGCTTAAACTTAAGTAGATATCAGATTTAAGCCTTTGACATTCACCACTACTTCCGACCTTTGTGCGAGTACCCTGTCCTGCTCAGGGTTCGTCCGAGGTTTACCCTCCATCAGGATTTATCCTGTCGGAAGTGTCGGACCAACTCGGGTACGCTTAACTCCGTCAATAGGATATGAGTTTCTGCAATGCATCTCCAATACAACCGCAGGTGAAAAACTCTTCCTATCGAAGTCATACCAGTGGCTAACTGTTATGACAACAACCGGAATCAATACCTAGGTGGTGGACTGACTGGCCCAGTTGTAGCTTCGTCTATACAAGTTATGCAGTCCATCATTTAATCTACGCGACTATCCAATGTGATAAATTCACGTGCAGGCTCCCCCGGTGAGATGTAGCCGATGGTTGGCTAAGTGGGCGCTACCCATAGCCAGCCTCTCGGGACATAGTCTACCGTGATAAGACTCATACCTCTAGAGTCCAATAACAACCCATAGTAATGCTACAAATCAAGGGGAGAAGATCCGGGCTGGTTACTGAGATATTTGTCTCGAAAGCACCCTGGCCTTCTGAGACTACCTGAGTACCACTAGGAAGACTACCCTACAACCCGTAGGCTAGAATAGACTCCTAGATGCCCAAGAGACCATATATGGATGACCTCCATTTTGGCGGTTACCCATACTCCCCTTATATATCCTGCGAACGACATTCAGTCGGACGGACGGCGACGACGTATAGGGTGTTACGGCAGCTGCTCCAATGTCCTGTTTTAACTAGCAAACGAGCAACTACCAGCCGTCTGCCTATGACGCGCCGTCCCAACGCTGGGGCCAGAGGGGGGTGTGAACAAAACCCGCCCAAGTTCAATAGCATGTTCGGGCCACCCTTACGTAGGCGTGGGGCCTCCCCGCATAGATGCGTGTGCGCCCAAGAACATCTAAGAGCCCATAGAATGTGAGGCAATCGACCTCTAAGTCCTAGGATGACTTTGCCGGTGAAGGTAGGGTAACTTGGACACCTCAGTAGGGTTACTGGGGTCCATGGGCATAATGACCAAATTCCCAAGGTAGGGTAACTTTGCCTGCTTATGCCTTTAACCGCTCAGGAAGTCCTCCAGGCGACCACAGAAGTCGTCTCGGAGGTCCGTGTAACATTCCCATAATTCTCTTGACCTTGTGCGAATGTTCTCCTGAAAGGTTACCCTGCCTAGTAGAGTACCTCAAAGCTACTCAACAGTTGCCTAGGCCTTATCCTAGGTTTACCAACTATTTGTATAAAGTATACGAGACCATACCACCTCTGGTTACCTCTTGGTATACCATTTGGGCTAAGGTGATAGTGATTGTAGCTACCTATCGTAGGGTCGTTACAGGTTAAGCCTGATAAGCGGAATCTCGTTGTCCTTGTTGGACATAGGGTATGGGGTGTTCCAGAAGTTGTCTGGAAACTCGTAGGTTTTTATATCCATCGTGGGATAGGGAGTGTTCCACTCCTCGTCGGGTTCTTCGACCAGATCTCGTTCCTGCTAGAGGTAGGTTTCGATTCTCTGAGCAGTTGTAGGGGCAAGGGCCACAGTATTGCCTTGTGGGAACAGGTAAAGAATTTGGAGAATATGAGGTGAATCTTTTAAAAGTTCTTGAAACGAGTAGAATCTATGTTCGAAGATAGAATCGGCGAGAGATAAGGGTTCGAATATGAACGCTTCACTTATTTCGCCGAGGAGAGTTGTCATATAGTGAGACTTGGTAACAAGGAGAACTATCAATATACTGTTAGGCGGGAGCCTATCTCAAAGTCTTGCAAGATAACTGAGGCCGATAATCTTAATCGTGGGCGGAGATTGTCTAGAAAGGCTCAATGATTCAAAATAGAGGTAGGTAAAGTGATAAAGATTTTTCTAGCGTAAAAACTTATATTGATAAGATCTCTTCTCCGGCGCTTGATAATGTTCAAATAGCTCGGGAGGCACCGCGATATTTATATGCCGCGTCTGGGTGGTCACGGGCTACATCTAGTTCTCATACTAACTAAGTACCTGCTAACAAACTCCAGCTTTTTCTGAAAGTGCGAACAGCATTTAACCCTGACAATTCTGTTATCTCACTTCGACTTCCGAATCGCAACACCATGAAATTACCTGACGGTGCTCCTACACATCAGTCCATTGGTTACGATCCATCTTCGTCAGTATGGAGTCTTGCTTACCATTTGCATACGCAGAATGGTCTCCATGATCGAACCAACAAAGAGGCCAGCTTTGTTATCGAACCTCTCAGCATTGCATATATCCTGCAACTGACATGTGCGAGGCATAAGATAGACTGGTCACGATAATCGCTCCAATAGCCATTATCCCTCCATAGTCATATCGTTATCATATAGTTCCGTCAGTATCCGTAGGATACTATTGACGTGCATGAGTGTGGGTATGCCTGATTGCTCCGACTACCTCATCCGACAACACTATTCACTTCTGCAACTTTCATCGCGAGAGCGTGGAGTATAGAATGTGTTGCCTAACCATTGTCCGTAAAAACGTCCTGTTACTTAGTGACCACTTTCGCGACTCTTGTTTTTAGTGCTCAGTGACCTTATGCGACGTCGACCAATTTGGCTCGAACCACTTGCATAGGCTCGCCAAAGGTCTTCCCTCATATATCCTGCGAACGGGATCCGGTCGGACGGACGGCCGCGACGTATACGGGGTTACGAGGAGTGCTCCCATGACCATGTCTTTGGTGAGGGGACACAACTACGGCGGTGTCTGCCGATGTAGCGCCGTCCCAAGGCTGGTGCGGAAGGGGGGTGTTGGCTTGTCCTTTTGAACTCAGAATCCTAAGGTAGGGTAACTATAGGTCTTTATTCACTAAGGGAAGGCTAAGCCTTCCGGTATGCCTAACAAGCTGCTCCAATGACCCCTTTTTACTAGCAAACGAGCAACTATGCAGCCGTTTGCCTATGACGCGCCATCCCAACGGTGGGGCCAGAGGGGGGTATTAGCAAAACGTGCCCAAGTTTAATAGCATGTTTGGGCCATCTTAACTCCGGCGTGGGGCCTCACTACGCAGATGCGTGTGCACCCATGAACATCTAAGAGCCCATAGAATGTGAGGTAATCGACCTTTAAGTTCTAGGATGACTTTGCTGGTGAAGGTAGGGTAACTTGGATACTTCAGTAGGGTAACTGAGATTCATGGGCACAATGGCCAAATTCCCAAGGTAGGGTAACTTTGTCCTCTTATGCCTTTAACCTCTCCGGAAGTCCTCCAAGCGACCACAAAAGTCGTCTCGCAGATCAGTGTAACGTTGTCATATATTCCTTGACTTTATGCAAACTTACTCCCAAAAGGGTACCCTGCCTTGTAGAGTACCCAAGGCTACTCAACTATTCCCTAAGCCTTGTCCTAGGTTAACCAGCTATTTGTATATTAAGTATACAAGACTATACCACCTCTGGTTACCACTTTGTATACCATTTGGACTAAGGTGGTAGTTATTGTAGCTACCTATCATAGAGTTGTTACATATAGAGCTATTTTTAGGGTAAGACAAGAGGACCTCTGCTTCCTATTACAAGGACTATTAACAAAACCAGATATGTGAGACTTTTAAGAAGGTATCTTTTTCCTGTTTTCTATCAAATGCTTTCCTGTGGTATTGATGATTTCCTTTTTCAACAAGATAATTCCCCTGTTCACAAGGCTTATAGTGTTATAGATTGGTTGGAGGCAAACAAGATTGATATTATAGAACACCCCCTATATTCTCCTGATTTGAACCCAATTGAGCATATACGGGTAGACCTAAGAAGCGCCTATATCAGCAGTATCCTAGGATATCTGATACACCAGGAGGAAAGAAGCCTGTAAAGAAGAAGTTAGCTGAGGTTTTTAACTTAGGTTTCGGAGAGTATTTCATCTAAATTCTTTGAGAAATTGTCAAGGTCTATACCAAAGAGGGTGGCAGCTGTTCTAGAAGCTAGGGGAAGATATTCAAAGTATTAATTTATGTAATAGATAGCATCATGTATTTTTTGAATTTTTATTTTCTATCCTACTTGTGATCGTGGACATTGAATTGTGGTTGAACAGTTGCTCGAAGATGACCTGGGGCAAACCACAGGTGGCAACCAACGGATCCCATGACGCAATTAGCAACATGCCTTTAATCACGAACACTTTTACCGAGGGACTGTATCTTTTAGGCAACCTTATGCTTTCCTCCTAGTACTACTGGATTAGTACATTTGTAGCAATCTCTTATTGTTTGATTTCATTACTTGTTTTGTTAGTTATATCCTGTCGCCTCTACACCTATGTTCTAGAACTTAGTTGTTTGCTCTGATACTATCTCAGTATAGTAAGTATTTGCCTTAGGCACAGGATATGTCTTATTTGTATTTAAAGAGCCTGAGATTCCCTAAGGATTTAGTCTCTCAAGCTTCACAGGAACGCTCTTCTTTAATATACTACAAGTTGAATGGTTATGCTATTAATCTCTCAATTTTATTTTATCTCTTAAAGATATTCCACAGAGACTTTCCCTCCTATCCTATTAGTATCTCCAGAGTTCCCTTTGGGATTCTCAAGATACTTAGGAGTAGGTTACAGGGATAATGGTTAAAGGGCAAGTAGGGACTAAAGAATTGCTATTCAACAAAGCATCTTTATATATCAAGAGTATGATGAAGTCTGCTGTTCTCCTGCAAGCGAGAAAATGAGTTTAAATACAAGAGTTCCTCCTGAGTAATAGTAATCAGAAAACCTGTAACCACTATCATTACCGGCCAGTGTACCTTGCCCTGCATGTCCTGTGATCTCACATGAAACCTCAGTGTCATAACACTGCCTCAATGCTATCATCAGCTTACATGTCTGTTCCTTCACTTATCTTCCGAAATAAAAGAATCAACATGCACAACTAAACTTAACACAAGCTACCAGTCCATAATATAGCTCTGGGGCTGTAAAACAATCAAACTAATCAAAGTAAGCAAAGTAATTAAACTAAACATAGGAAATCCTGCACTCCGCTCCTGTATACAGTTACCGGAACATATATACAAATTACAGTAATAGCATTATAGTGGGAACGTTCAGAATCAAATTCAAGTAAATTCATATCTGAAAATATTGCTCTTTCCACCCAATGCGGCTTGTACCAGACAACCAACACCTACTGAAACAAATGTCAAGGAAATGAATTTATTGAACTATTCTCAGAAGTAAGTTAACCAGAGTCCGCTTAATAATACACTTTAATAAGGGCACCCTGTAGACAGGTGAACTCTAGGGTTCCGACAGCACCGAAAACTCAAGGCAGTAGATAGAGATAAAGATAATTCAATTGAAGAATCAAACTGTAAAACTTAATATCGTTAACCTTAGAGCTTTAATCAATAAGTTTCTCTTGAGGATTGTTGGTTATCAAAGTAAAATGACAAAGGCTTAGACATAAGTAGATGTCAGATATAAGCCTTTGACATTTGCCACAAGTCTGACCTTGTATGAGGACGCTGTCCAGCTCAGGGCTGTATGAGGTCTATACTCCATCAGGAATTATGCTGTCAGAGGTATCGGACCAGCTCGGTAATACTTAACTCTATTTATAGAGGATGAGTTTCTGCAATATATCTCCAATACAACTACAGGAGAAAGAATCTTGCTATTGAAGTCATGCCACTGGTAAAACTGCCATGACCACAACTGGAGTTGTAACAAATCTATAATAGGTAGCTACAATGACTGTCACCTTAGTCCAAATGTTATACCAAGTGGTAATTAGAGATGGTATGGTCTGGTATACTTATTATACAAAAGGCTAGTTAACCTTAGGCAAGGCCAAGGGGACAAACAGGGTAGCCTCAGATACTCTGTTAGGCAGGATAACCTTTTAGGAGTACATTCACATAGAGTCCAGGAAACTATGAGAATGTTACACGAGTCTCCAAGATGACATAGGATGTCACTATGTGGACTTCTAATGGCATCAGCAAAAATACTAGCCTGCGTCCTGTCGGTCCTGTGCGTCTGACGCAGCTGACGCACAGAACGTCAATCGCGAATCAGGACGCACCAGGCGCACACCTAATACCCAGGATGCACCGGGTGCATACCTAATGCTCAAGACCCAACCAGACGCAGCACCTAATCCTCAGGACGCAACCATACGCAGTACCTACTCTTTCTAAGATAACTGAAATAAACAAAGCGTCCTACCTTTACCTGTTGCTGACCTTGGTCACCCAGGTCACAATATATTTCACATCATGAAAAAGTATTAAATTTACTACTAATAGTCTCCTATTCTTCTAATATACAGCTCCTTGGACCACCCCTTTGTGCCCCTTCCCCCCCCCTCTTGCCTCCCTCGGGACCATATAGCTCCATGGAAGATTGGCACCTCAGAACCCTCTTTATACCAGTGTGTAGCTGGCGTTGAGCCCAGTGACGTCCAATTAACGGAATCAAAAGCGGTTGAGTGGTTGTGGAGGAATCTGCCATCGAGCTCTGGATAGCCAGGGTATTAGGATTCTTAAAGACCACTCTTGCAAGGGTGGGCGATCTCTATGAATACTGATGCGCCAGAGACATACCTTATACCGGCGTGTAGCTGGCGTCGAGCCCAATGATGCCCAAGTAACAGATTGAAAATCGGTTGAGCAGTTGTGGAGAAATCTGCCATCAAGTTTAGGATTGTTATAGACAAAAGACCACTCTCAGAAGGGTGGTGAACTCCATGAATACTGATGCGCCAGGAACATACATTATACCAGCGTGTAGCTGGCCTCGAGCCCAACTACGCCCATGTAACAAATCAAAGATCGGTTGAGCGGTTGTGGAGGAAACAGCTATTGAGTTTAGGATTGTTAGAGATAAAAGACCACTCTCTCAGAAGAGTGGCGAACTCTATGAATACCGATGCGCCAGAGACGTACCTCATACCGGCGTGTAGCTGGCGTCATGTCCAATGACGTTCAAGTGACAGAATCAATATCGGTTAAGCGGTTGTAGAGGAATCTGCCATCAAGTTCAGGATTGTTAGAGACAAAAGCCTACTCTCCGAAGGGTGGTGAACTCTATGAATACTGATGCGCCAGAGGCGTACCTTATACAGTCATGGAGCTGGCATCGAGCCCAATGGCGCTGTGTCTTTAGATCTGGAATTGGCCAAGCGGTTGTGGAGGTATCTGACATCGAGTTCTGGGATCGCCAGCACAGCCCCTGCCTTCCTTCCGAGGACCCCACCCTTGAGTAGATAGTGATTTCATGAGTATTGATGTGACAAAGACGTACCTTATACCGGTGTGAAGCTGGCGTCGAGCCCAGTAACCTCCCAGTGCCAGAACCAGGATTAGACCAATGGTTGTTGAGGAATCCGCCATCGAGTCCTGGGATCGCCAGCATCTCCTCTCAGCCTTCTGAAGAGCCCCACCAGAGCAGTGTGTGATTTCATGAGTATTGATGCGACAGCGACGTTCTTTACACTGGCGTATAGCTGGCGTTGAGCCCAATGATGTCCAGGAGACATAATCGCAATCGGTTCAGCGGTTGTGGAGGAACCTGCCATCGGGTTTAGGATTACTCGAGACAAAAGACCACTCTCAGAATATTGGGCGATCTCCATGAATACTGATGCGCTAGAGACATACCAGATACCGTCGTGTAGCTGGCGTCGAGCCTAATGACCCCCAATTAACAGAACCAAAATCGGTTAAGCGGGTGTGGAGGAATCTGCTATTGAGTCTTGGGATCGCCAGCATCTCCTCTTAGCCTTCCCAGCACCACCCCTCAGAGTAGATAGCGATTTCATGAGTATTGATGCGACAGGGATATTCTTTATACCGGCATGTAGCTGGCGCCGAGTCCAATGACGCCCTGCCTTCAGAACTTCAATTGCTAAGTCAGTTGAGGAGGAATCTGACATTGAGTTCTGGGATCACCAGCACTACCCCTTCTGCCTTCCCAAGACTCCCTGCAGAGTAAATAGTAACTTCATGAGTATTGATGCGATAGAGATGTACACTATACCGGCCAATAGCTGGCGCTAAGCCCAACGACGCCATTTCTTTAGATCTGGAATCGGCCAAGCAGTTGTGGAGGAATCCGCTATCAAGTCCTGGGATCGCCAGCATCCCCTCTCAGCCTTCCAAGGGCCCCCCCCCAGACTATTTACCGATTTCATGAGTATTAATGCGACAGTGACCTCCCTTATACCGGTGGGTAGCTAGCGTCGAGCCCAATGACGTCCAAGTGACAGATGCAAGATCGGTCCTGCTGTTGTGGAGAGATCTGCCATCGAGTTCAGGATCGCCAGGGTGTTAGGATTCCTAAAGACCACTCTCAGAAGGGTGGGCGATCTCCATGGGTATTGATGCCACAGCGATGTCCTTTATACTGGCGTGTAGCTGGCACCGAGCCTAATGACGTCCAAGTGACGGATTGAAAATCGGTTGACAGGTTGTGGAGGAATCTGCCATCGAGTTCAGGATTAGTAGAGACAAAAGACGACTCTCAGAAGGAGGGTGAACTCCATCAATACTGGTACACCAGATACATACCTTATACCAGTGTGTAGCTGGCATCAAGACCAACAATGTTCAAGTGGCAGATTCTGGATAGGTTCAGTGCTAGGAGTGGAGTATTCTACTGGATACCTGGGAATATAGATGTTGAGTGTGATGATAGTGGAAGAAGAATTTGGCGCATTGCGTTTGAGGCTAAGTGCCGAGAAACAACCATGAACTGTGCCAAGAAATACTCAGGGGTGCTCCTGAAGCAAGCTTCTGTTAGTGGTAAATCATGATGTGCAATGGTGTTGAGGAATGAGTCTGGATGCAGGGGAGGCAGAGTTGCTTAGTTACATGTGTCAGGACGGAACGTAGTGTAATAGCTTGTCTCCAGATGCACAGGACTCAAGGGATACAACTCAGAGCGAACAGGATACAGGGGATGCAGAGGGCGCAACTCAGGAATAACAGGACGCACAGGACACAGATTAAACATCACGTGCGTCTGAATGCAACGGTGCAGTATCTGACGCAAGGTCATTTTTTGCTAATGGGGGTTACAGGTATAAGAAGGCAAAGTTACCCTACCTTGAGAGTGAGTAAGGCTATTGTGCCCATGTGTCTTAGTTACCATACTGAGGAACCCCAGTTATCCTACAATCACCAGCAAGGAAATTGCGGATCTTAAGCAATCATTTTCTGACAATCTAAAGGCTCTTAAATGTTCATCTATGCATGGAAGATTACACGGGAAAGCCTGTAGCTTGTGTAAAAGTCATTTGAACATCGGTTTTGAGGGTTACTAGTTATATAGATATAGTTACTAAAATACTAATAAAAGGCGATTCATTAGGATGCTCCCATAATATCATAAGTCGAAGTCGTGCAAAAAAGAGGAATTCGGCAGCCAGATATATAAAGGGGTTATGGGTGGTCACCAGAGATGGTGTCACACATAAGTGGTCCCTCCAGTACCCCAAAGTCTATCTTTGCCTACAGGTAGTATGGTAGTCTTCTGAAAGGTCATTGGATATTCTGAGGAAGTTAGGGCACTTCTAGGACAACAACCCTAATTGACAGCTGGAATCTTCCCCTCATGATTTGTAGCCTGACTATGTATTGTCAGTGGACTCTACTAGTATGAGTTTTATCATGGTAGAGAGTGTTCTGAATGGCTGGCTATGGGTAGTACCCATTGAGTCTAACCTTCAGTTACATCTTACCGGGAGAGCTTTGCAAGTCATAATAACTCATAGTTAGCCACGTAAATTAAATGATGGACTGCATAGCTTGAATAGACAAAATTACCAATGGGCCAGTGAGTCCACCATCAGGTATTGACTCTGGATAGCATCATAACAGTTAGCTACTGAGATGATTCTGATACGAAGAGTTTTTCTCCTAGGTTATATTGGAGATGTATCCCTGAGACTCATTATCCTATTGATGATGTTAAGTCTACCTGAGCTGGTCCGATACCTCCGACAGAATAATTCCTGATGAAGGGTAAACCTCAGACAGCAGGACAGGGTGCTCGTCCACAGTAGGAGTTGTGGTCAATATCAAAGGCTTAAATCTGATATCTACTAAAGTTTAAGCATTTGACATTCTACTTTGATAACCAACAATCCTCGAGAGAACTTATTGCGTAATGCTTTCATTTTAACAATATTAAGTTTTACTGTTTTGATTCTTCTGGAATTAACTACCTTATCTTTCTCATCTACTTTGAGTTTCAGTATGGTCGAAATCTTAGAGTTTACCTCTCTATAGTGTGTCCCTGTTGCAGGAGTCAATACCTAGATGGTAGACCAACTAGCTCTGTAGTAGTTCGTATATACAAGCTACAGTCTCTCATTTAATCTATGTAGTTATCCTTTACAATTTTCAATATGCTAACTCTCCCAGTCAAATTTGGCCAGTAGTTACCTCAGTGGGTGCTACCCTCAGCCAGCCTCTCGGGATGTGCTCTACCATGATAAGATTCATACCTCTAGAGTCCACTGACAACCTATAGTAATGCTACAAATCAAAGAATGAAAGTCCTGGCAGTCCATTGGGGTAGTTGTCCCGAAAGTACTCTGACTTCTCTAAACTACCCAATGACCTTCCAGAAGACTACCCTACTACCTGTAGGCAAATATTGACTTCTAAATGCCGGAGAGACCATTTATGTATGATACTATCTCTGGCCACCACCCATACCCTTCTTATATATCCTGTAGATACAAATAGTCATTTGAACTGAAGCGACTTATATGGTGTTATCAGAGCCTTCTCATCGATTACCTTTTACTAGTATTTTCTCAACTATACCAAGATCACCTATTGACCATCAGGACAAATATTTCAAGTTCTCCTGCACAAGCTACAGGTCGCTTCATGTAACAGGAAGTGCCCCCATGAATATCTCAGAGCCCCTAGATTGTAAGGCACTTGACCTCTGACTCTGAGGATTACTTTGCTAGTAAATATAGAGTAACTTGGAGTTCACAGGAGTGTAACTTGAATCCCTAGACATCATGGTAAATTTCCCAAGGTAGGGTAACTCTAACCTTTCTTGCCATTCCTTACTCCAGGAGTCTGTGTGATGCCCCTTAAGGTCGCCCTCGTAACCTGTGCAACCTTTATCTAGCTACCTTAACTTTATGCCAACATGCTCCCGAAAGATTATCCTGCTCTCTCTAAACATACCAAGGTAGTTCGCATTAGTTGATACTTATATATACCAAATCATGCTTACACTTAGTACACTATGTATACTCGATCATACCACCTCTGGCTACCACTTGGTATACCATTTACCCTAAGGTGCTAGTCATTGTAGCTACCTATCATTGAGTCATTAATCCTAACCCTCTACCCTATACCACTAAGAGGATAGTATAACTGTCTGGGCCAACTTAAAAACTTTTATTTATACAACCCAAATGGGATGCTAAAAGCACCCTATTGTGTATGAAGTTAAAGGAAATGACAAATTGCCAGATCTCTGAATTTTCATTTCATCGTCACTCTGGAACAAGATTTGGCAGATATCTCTTTTTCAAATTATTCAATTATGAAAGTTGTAAAGAGAAGACAGATATGTATATAGGAAAGAGACATGTGTGGATATTGAGAGATAATAGCTCTAGTTTACTATCTTTTTTTGCACTGCTCTTTTGCAGAATAGTTTTGTTACAGCATTCAAGGAGAGAATAAGGAGAGAATAAATCTAATTTCAAATGCACAATTTTACCTAGCTGGGTGCAAGCTCCTCCACTACCCAACAACAGAAAAGCCCTTATCGGGAGATACCCAGTATACCTAACAGCCAGTAGCAACTATATCACTAGGAGGGCCTAGAATGGGAGTAGTGAAATATTGCCTACCAGCCTTTGGCTGAACATTAGATCACAGCAGATCTTGTGCTGCTTGTACTTTCTGGGCAAATGGTCTCTCAGAAAGGTAGTGGTGGACATGGTACACAATAAACTAATAGACATTAGGTGTTATTGAAGAGTATTATGTGGAGATAATACAAACCAAAGATGTACTACCAAGGAGAATCCACATTCTCCAAAATATCTGCCTGATGCTGGCATCCTTATTATCCTGGGACTGAGCAATTTCAACTCCAAGTTCCTCTTTGGACTTGACGATTTGCCCAACCAGCCCCTTACATGTAGCTTTCATTTCACTACACATGTCTCCATATGCAGCTTCCATTCCAGTAGGCAGGTCTGAACCTATAGCTTCTATTTCAGCACAGAGGTCCTCAAACCCTCATTGTTGAGTAGTGGCAACATACTGTGTGACTTTGTTCACACCCCTTCATTCTTGAACTGTATTCTTTATCTCCCCTGATATAAGATAGTGGAATACAAGACCAAAGACTATAAGCTAGTCTTAACAATCATGAACAGATATGCATAAGTCTTATCGACAAAACACAAGTAAGTAACTTATTACCCCTTGCATATTAATCTCCACTGTGTAAGATTGTTACATGACCATGGAGAAGCTCTGGTCAAGCAAGACCTGTATCCTGAAGAATTGAGTTTGCTGTCATGATAGCAATTATTGTGCTGCCAGAAGCTAATGTACTATGGGAGGTTTCTGTAAAGCTGAAAATATTTGTAAAGAGAAGACTGATGGGAAAGGTAGTGGGCCTGATCTTCAGGGTATTGGGCTGGCAAGATTAAGAGGAATATGATGTAAGAGTAGTTGAGTGTAAAATCTCAGGTTCAGTTGATAGTCTAATGTACTAGCTTTTGGGATGAATATTATTAGTAGAGTAACTTACTAAAAGGTATTAGTAATGTAGTAATTTTTGTTTCGCCATTTTCAAAAAGATTTGATAGGTCAGGGAAAGATGGTAGTAAAACGAACTGTATATCCTTGTAGCAATCTCGGCTAGAGGGGTTGGTAAACAACAAGTAACGACCTAATTGTATTCTGATTTAAGATTGACGTAATCTTAAATATCTTCGGGGAGCTTTTCCTCTCGCTCTTCTTTTATCTTCTCCGCTATCTTAATAGCGAAGATATATATATAACTCAAAGTCGAATGAGATTTATATCTTAGATATGATGATATGCTTGAGGGTAAAGAATGTAATAGTATTTAATTTATAACAATAAGTAATTTATAAGAAAGTACTTAGATGGTTGCGTGAAGAGCTCTAACTATTGTACTCCAATCTCCTTTATATAGAGACTCTTCCCATAACCCTAACCCTGGGGACTCTCCTTCTTGAGTCACCCGCCACATACCTTAACCAATAATAAATCATAAAACTAATCATCTGAGTAAAGCGCTCACATGAGTGAAACTCGTGACTCCAAAATAGAGTCACGCACGAAAGTCATTACATCATTTGTGACTCACAATCGTGAGTCACCAATCAACAAAATATAATAATACACAATTGTGAATCATGTGTAAACTATAAGTCAACTGATCTTATAGTGTGAAATATAACATACTGATGATTAATAACTATTAGTCATGTGAAACCATCCTTTCAAAGTCATGATTTGTGACAGCTCTTCCATAACCACCCGAGTAGGAATCATTGTGTTTAGATACAAACAGTTGACGAGGATTTGTATGACGTGCTCCAAGGTTGTCTCCCAGCCAGGCTTCTAGCTCTATTCAAAATCAGAGACTACACAAAGAAGGATACTGTCCACTGCCTCGCTGCTGTTCAATATATGAGTGTGGTGAACCAAGGATGTTCTTTGGACGTACATGTCCTAGTTACAGTGCAGCTAAGTCACTTTACCCTGGAGTTCACTATTGTAGATATCGGGACGATCCTGAGCCTAGTGCTCCTCTTACCGGACACAGACCGTCGCTGGCTTGTGAACAACCGTATAGATCTAAGGATGTTCTACGAGATCTATTAAAAGCACACACCCTTGTCTTGTAGATGGACATGCAGATGTGTTACTATACGGAGATGGAGATGTGTGAATATATACTCATACTCAAAATTGAAATTGATGAGCGGCGTAGCCCTCGTTAGGGCTACGCCATCCCTGTCCCATACATACAAATAGATACACTACATGATCAATAAAAATAATCATCTGCCAACTATCACGTGTGCACAAAACAGGTAGCTAGATGTGATATATTTCGAGAGCTATGTCTAATTCGCAACACAGATATCTAGAGCATACCCAGATGTGACAGGAAATCAACCCTGTTGTAGAGGCATCAGGATGAGATACACAAGACAGATAACTTCTGGACCTGGACCGAAGCAAGACAGGATGATGAGGGCAGTCTGACTGGACAATTGTGCGGCCTTGCGTCCAGAGGCAAAGTGTATCCTTAAATGGCATCAGGATGCACAGGACACACCGGACACAAAAACGACGTCGGATACATCCAGATTCGATGCCGGAGCATTCGACCCCAGATAACCTTTTGCTGATCCTCTGTGTTGGCCGAGACGTCTCGACCATCCCTCAAGGGAACATGGAGACGTCAAATTCAGAGCATGATCCACAGTCTCAAGACCCTAGCAGGGGGAATTGGATATACCCCTCGGAAGAGATGTTCTTTGACGGAATGAAGTGTAATCCCTGGAATCCAAGGGCCGAATACATGCGCACAATCATTCCGATACATAACGCTGTTAACGCCAGAGCATGGAAGATGATTAACCATACGTAGCTGGTAGGAGTTCTGAGAAGTTAGTTCCACGCTCTAGCTACCCCACACTAAGCATTTGCTAATGTTTCATGAACTTATAGATGTGGCAGGCCAAAGCTTGCCTCTGTCTCCAGGGAAACAGGCTCATGCTGCAAGCCCTGTTCATGGTCTTATGGGAGTAGCAGCTCCTCCCATCCTTTAATTTACTTTTCAATAACTAACGCATACTAGCTACCAATTCCATTCCGACCGCCATAACTAACCCATTGACCAATACAGGGAGAAGCATTGAGCTTTCACTTAGATGTCTATCCGAAGCTATCGCTAGAGGGTGCATAGATGAGGATGCAGCAATTGTCAGGGTCGTTCCTTGGTAAGGAGATCCTGCATGGCCAAATAGCGGGAGCTCACATCCAGGAGAATCCTATACTGAAACTCGAGCAGGTGCCATCACCATTCAATAGAATGCGAGGTTGGGCTGGGTTAGGGTTTGGCGTTTCTCCCCTGTTCATCACCAGGTTAACTTATGCTATTGCACGTTTGCATAAATATCGAGGTTAAGTATCAACCTGCGTTCTTCATCTGTTATAAGCAGTGAGCTCATAGCGGAGAAAACGAGGTTCAGCACAACCATGTGTTCTTCTGGCAGTCACTCTTTAAGATACCGTACTGTCTAGCAGAGGTGGGGCGATGGTTGTTTTTTCACTCTATCATGATCTTGAACCAATTATATGCTTTGTTTTTGTCTTTCATCATACTCATGAACTTTTTTTTTCTTCCGTTCTTAATTTGCAACACTGAATGGGCATTGCAATGCTTAACTTACCGTAAGTGCTCAAAAGGGGTTGAGGAAGGCCAGTTGCCGTGGTGATAAAAGAACGCACGCTAGTGCTTACGGAGGTCCAGCTCCAAAGTTTTGTATATTCCACAGGGTGTAAGAACAGCAAAACTCGCTTGCGGAACATACAAAACTTAGGCGCTGTACCGTAACTTACCTCCGTAGCCTCGATACTAACCCAACATCGCGATGCAAAGGGGCGTACTTTCTCAATGAGTTCAAAGCCCGGATTGGCACGGATCTCTTGCCCTTAAGGCATAATAAAATAGATTGAATCAACAAATAACAACCATACCTACAACTGAAAAATATTTAAAAAATAAAATAAGTATATAATCCTAATTAGCGTTATCATCTATCTGCCTGAATAATAGCCTTATGTCGAGGTAAAGGCAGGGCGGTCTGGGAGTGAGGGGTGGCGGTTGAGATGTGGCGCTTCAGAACATGATGAGGCCAGATGTTCGATTATTTATTGCTAAAGTGCAATTTACCCTGGTCAGTTCGATCACCATTTCACCTCAATTGAGCCTAGCTTTGCCTGTGATTCACTTTCATCAACAACATTACACATGACAATAAATCGTAAGTTTCACCTCAGCCGCTTCTTATTTCAACATACTAGCGCCTAGACGGTTCTCACCAGTTTTTGCGGCAGTTACCCAGGGTCAAGTTTATCCCTTCTATCGCACGGTATATCGAGTCGGTCACAAGTATCCTTTGGCCGATACCTGCCTGCGTGGTCAACACACCACCAAACCATCCCACAATGGTACAGTCACCAGTCACCACGGTGGGCATGGCGAAACTGGGTGACGAACAAGGATGCTTCATGGGCAAAAATGGATTCAGTAAGGTTAGGGTTACAAAAAGTTACTAAGAATTAATCCCTGTTCAGTTTCGTCATGCCCCCGGTGGTGACTGTACTCGGGGGTACCTAAAGTCGGGCGCACCCCATATACAGTAATTTGGGTTTTCCCCCATACAAACCCGTTCTGTGGCTTTTTTTGTTAGGGGGAAAAAAGTCGGGTGCACTTCTAGAATAGGAAATAAACCTCGACATTTCGTGGCACCGCGCCAGACTTACCCTTGTACCCTAGTACTTGTACCCCACAAAAAAGAAAACAAGTCACGAGGAGCAGCCACACAAGTTACTCATCCCAGGCCAGTGCTGTTTCCCCCCCATCTCCTGCAAACTCTCACCTACCACCCGCCACTCCTACCAATATTCTCGACCCTCAATTTATACTTCGACCCAGTTACCCTAATAGTTTTCTACCTCCAGACTCCTGCCCGTATAATCATGGTTCTCAAGAGAGACCTTCAGGACGAGTGTAAAGCTCTTGGTCTTTGCTCCACCGGAACCGTTGCCGACCTGGTCCAACGCCTGCAGAACTTTAGGAACCGCGACCCGAGTTCGTCACCTGATGAAAATGATCCAATGGCTGAAGCGATATTGGTGACTGAATCAAAGGTGTGTGGGGAGGAGGATATGAAAACCGAAGCCAAAGCTGCCTTTGTTAAGGTGCTCGCAAACGACGAACTCAATGTTACGACAGTGCGCGGGGAAGTCTATGTTTGTAATTCCCGGGGTTTGGGTCTTGCGGGCTTGCCGGAACGCTTCCGTATACTGGAATTGGAGCTCCTCTCCTTGAAGGACAAACAAGAAAAGGAGACCTTATCCCTCAAGGAGGAAATTCAGGAGCTAAATAGCGAAATCATGACTTTAAAACTAGCTGGTCAAGATTATCGACGTGTTCGGCAGAGATTTATCTCTACTTTTGTGCGAGATAAACTAGGTTGTGCGAGACAATCTGATATTAATATCATTAAGGAGGTCAACCTCACCGTTCATAGGGGGGACGCTGTCGTTGATGCTTTACTTTACAATGATATGGGTGTCAACGGGCGTCAGGATTCATTTGCCTTCGAAGAACTCTATGGCATTCACCCATTTGACGTGAAGAAGATTTGTGAGTAATCCTCCTCATCTTAATTTTTATATCTCTACAATTGCAACTCGTGAAATCCACTATCAGATTATCAGCGGAAATCAGGCTATTACTAACTTCTCTAGCCCACAAAGAAACAATCAAAGTCCTGAACTTGCATGCGACCGTCCGTGCCAACCGAGACAGAACGGGCACCAATGAGTTTTATGAAAAGTTTTCCGACTTCATCCAGGCCCTCAAGAGGTCTGACCCTACTGTGGATTTTTTAACAGCCGACCCCACCGATACAACCCGCATGGCATACTCGTCTTTACGCAATTGCCAAGTCTATACCGATGGGAACAAGGGTCTGTTATAACAAAGCCATTCTACCTCCGAGATCGTACTAATACTGTGAGCGGGAAGCAGTTTAAACTCGTTTTTCTTTCTCCATAGTTTTCTTTTATTTTTATTTTCCTGTTCCGGTGGGTGGGTCGACTTGGATGGAGCGTGAGAAAGGCCTAACCATGGGGTGGTAGGCATGGCTGATTGCTAATAGTGTTGCCCCGCCGGGGCAAGGAATGTTGCGAACAAAATTATTATCGTTCGTACGTTGGCGGGCGTAGGGGGTAGCGGGACTGACCCGCATTTGTTTTTTTCTCCCTTTTCGGGACTTTCTTTTCTTCCGTTGGTCGTTTGTCAGCAAAAACAATCTGGAATAGAAACTAGAATCCTCTTCCTCGAATCTCCACTAGTAATTCAGTGTGCAACGCGTACTAGCTTACCCCCTCCCGCAAGTGCGGGTTTGCCTTCTCCAAAGCTTACATAGCGCACAAAACACCACGCTGCCCTGCCTCCTCGTCACTTCCTTTTTTTACAATCACCCAGAACGACTATGAGACACTTTGCTGGATCAACCATACTTCTCTTCATCCAATTCGGAATCGCTAAGTTTTGTGCCCTCCTCCGTTTAGCCTTCTTCATTGCTTGCTCTTAGAAGTGTATCCCTTCTTTTATATCTCTGGTTTCCGATACCGAGAGCTCAAGCACACTTGCGGAGTAAGCTCCCCATTGCTATCGAGAATTCCGAGGGTTGATCTAATAATATTATGTGGTATGATAGGGGGTGGTAGGAACTTAGCGGGGTTAAACCCGGTTCTATAGGTCTTTCGTCCTTTACCGCTGCGGCGTCTTGGATTCCAGGTTTGTTGGGTTAGATTGTGACAAGTATGATAATTGGGGTGTTTTTAGGGTTGAGATGGCGTTAAGGTTCAGGTAACCTATGAGGAGTCCCGGATAAACCAATAGCACATGCTAACACTTGGGGTTGGTTCTAGGTGCTAGTTTCACGATGCGCGACAGAAGCAGGAGATGAATGGGGAGGGGTAGTGTTCCCGAAGCTAAAACCCAGTCAAAAAACACATCCACAGAAATCGGTCCCTACGAGTATTTCCTCAAACTAGCATCCTATTCACTTCAAACGATACACACCGGAATTTCAGAGTTTTCTGTCCAAGATAGTACACTAGAGAAAGATTGTATGTTTTAAAAGTGAGAAAACAACCCAACTATAAAGCTCGGTCATCTCCCTTCTGAGTCCTAGTAGTGTTAACTGCAATTCCACCATTTCCTCCCCATCCTCCTCTCTCATTCTTGGCATTGAGAGCCGAATCGCTAACCCCCTTGGGACCCTGCTCGGTCCCCTTCTGCTGAACAACGTCCTCCTCGTCGGTCAAATACATCTCTTCGGCAAGCGCGTCCCTGGTGACCTTACGCCCAACCTTATTTTTGATGTGATCGGTCTCGGCCTCGTCGGCACATTCGGCGCATCCGCAGCTAAGTCTAAGACGATACCACATTCCGTCCATGGGGTCCTTGTACACATTCATGAATACCTTACGGACAGGACACATGTAGGCATAGATGTACTCGTCCGGTATGTAACCCTCTCCGAAGACGCCGCCGCTTCCGGTATCGCCGGGTCCATGGGTGTCGACGTGCGGGAAATTGATCTTGATGCAGGCTTCGGCTGTTGTTACCATCGCAACCTTAAAGTCAGTATATAACCCCTCAATTAGCTGCGGAAGAGTGGACAGGGAAGGAGGGTAGGGTGCGAACTATCGAGAAGACGGCCGAGGTGATGACGCATGACATGCTCGGTAAGAGTTGAGAGACTAGACACAGCTTCACTCGGAGTGAGCGGGAATGCGATGACCTGGGGACACCAGGGGCAGTACTGAATGTTCGGTGATGTCGATCTAGGAGAGGGCATTTTGGAGATTTTATAGTGGTGGTTGTTAGGTGGGTTTGATTTCTGATGAAAGTGGATTAAGAGTCGAAGAGGTTGAGTGGATGTAGCAGATAAGTTGCAGATTAAGGTTTTCCGCGAGGTATCGCCTGCCCGTCGTAGAAAATTAAGCGTTAGATGAAAATAGAATTGGGGAAATTAGGGAAGCGAGTGAGGAGGGAAGGCGCAGAACTAACTGACGGATCGTGATGTGGGATATAGAGAGGGGGAGAGAGAAGGAAACGAGAACTATTGTGAGATTAACCCCCAGTATATAAATTGGACTCTAAAGAGGTCAGCATACATCGAGATGCCACAGTAACAATGTTCCGTAATAGATAACAA
>Ga0307509_10004467_pt1 | contig 20133 bp, 29 predicted proteins | sample 10_EM_MG_FD_202245 | JGI IMG/M metagenome (GOLD analysis project Ga0307509, IMG submission 202245) | Populus trichocarpa ectomycorrhiza microbial communities from riparian zone in the Pacific Northwest, United States - 10_EM | ecosystem: Host-associated > Plants > Roots > Unclassified | place...
CGAGTGTTAGCTCACTCTAGGCAGGTGAGTTGGACAGCCCTGAGCTGAGCAGGGTGCTCGCGAAAGGTCAGAATGGTTGACGCGTGTCCTCTGGCTTTACATTATTCTACTTAACTAAAGCGAGAGATACCCTATTCTGAGAACCAACGATCCTCGAGAGAACTTATTGAGTGAAGCTTTCAGGCTTAACGATATTAAGTGTTACCGCTTGATTCTACTTTGAATTGTCTTTATCTTTATTTTGATCCTTACTTCTACTTTGAGTCTTCGGTACGGTCGCAATCTTAGGATCCGTCTTCCTACACAGTGCCCCCGTTACAACCGGACGGGACCGCAAAATGCGGTCCACACCTGTCCTGGAAACCTCAGGATGGCCGTCTTTGTGGCGGACGGCGGGCCTTGCAAGGCAAGACATTTTAGCGTAGGGGACTACCAGGGACTGGGAATGACTGTAGGTTACGGCCGGTGGCTGCTATGAATCCTATCAACAGCATTTCATGACACCTTCTCGAGCAAATACAGAAATTCATCTAATAAGATTAAAAGAAACCTGAGGCTATCTAGGAGAGATAAATAGGTGTGGAATATATCCCATAATATACCGCTAGGGCCGGGCATCGGGCATATCGCTTAATCCAGAAATCGTACCTACCTACCATCCTCTTATTGCAACGTTTCTTACTACTCTTGCATCATTAAGCCCTAACCCAAGCTAGTAGGAAAACATGTCGGATAAACCCGCGGAGCCACGAACCATCTCCTCTCCACCTCCGGCGATTGAAATCTCAACACCACGAGAAATCATCGTCACTTTCCCCCACCCACCTCTCTTCTCCCACGATGGCTACTGCCTAGGAGTTGACGTTAAGCCAACCTTCCTCCTCTTATGAGGCCTGTCGGCCTCCCCTCCTTGGGGTTCTCGTTCTCGTTCGTCGTTGACTCGCTCATGATGGTCAGTTCTTCCCATTACCCCGCACTTGCTTTGCACCTCGCTTTGCATTTTGAGCGGTCAGAAACCTTCTCGCTTCGTTCACGGTCGGCGTTACGGTGTCGGACTCTCGGTCGAAGCAGCCCTCGGCTTGCTGGGCTTGTACCTCTGATGGGGAAAGCCTCGGTTAGTAACATCTCGGTCTCGCCTCGGTTAGTAACATCTCGGTCTCGCCTCGGTTTCGTCGTCGTCCTAAATGCCCTTGCTATGGCCCGTTTGTTGGTTGTGGCTAGCCTGTTCGCGATCCTTCCTTCTCCCACCTCCCGGTTCTGTCCGCTTGCACCGTTACTGCTACAGCAGCTGGCACCTTACTGCCTCCTCATCCTCCCCGATCGTTCGTCCACTCCTCGGTTACGCCCAGTCGTGGTATTGCACTATCTCCCTGCCTGGTGTCCAATGCCTTGGATCGATGTAATTACCGGTGCGACCGTACGTTTATGGTTACAATGTCGGCCCACAAGTCCCGTGGTTTTCTCTGGTAACGGCAATCACACATCCTCCCCCCCACGGCCTCTCGGGCCTTCGCGAGCGAATCTTTTCTTTTGTTTTAGGGGAGCCTGCTGAAGGGTTTGGGTCTCTCTCCTGTACGTCTCGATGAATTGTTTCCTTACGTGTCTGGGGTATTATTTGTCTCAGGTGCTGGGCGAAGGGGATTTTTCCTATGGATTCGGGGTGTTTGATTTTTCCCATGAAGCGGTGAAGCGGGCCGTTGTTGGGATTAAGGTTTTGTTCACGCCATAGCTAGCGCTGCATGCGAGTTCTTGTACCTAACAAAGAATATATGAATTAAAAAAAAAGAAAAAAAGATAAAAAAAAAAGATAAACCCGCGGAGCCTGCATCACAAGAAACCATCTAAGATTTATGAGAGAAGGCCTAAGATGAGAAAGAGTTGCGTCTGTTCAGAAAATGGTTCGGAGTATAGAACTTCTGATGGAAAAACCTGGTGGCGTTGTGCGCGTTGTATGTTCCCCTGCTTCTTTTTTTCTATCATATACTAACACTCAGATTCCTGCTATAAGAATAATAAGAATATTCCGGCCTCTAGGCACTGAGGAAAGCTGGGATGAATAAGTAATCTTGCCCCGAGGTGAGATTTCTTACTAATTCGGCCGAGTTCCTTGGCTTGAAACATGTTTCACGGTGGACGGTGGGGGACGGCGGGGCTTGCAGTCCTTCGCACCGGCGCGCAGGGCAGGTTGTGACAAAGACCGGACGGGACAGCTTAACGCCGTCCACCGCCGTTCGCCTTCAGTACTGACGGACTGCCCCGTTGAAAACACTGGCCCAACTTGAACCTTTACGATCCCAAAGCCCAATTTCGTAGGGAAAATCTCGACCTTCGGACTCTGCGTTCCTTGTAGTTCTCCCGACGGCAGTATGATGTGTCCTCTGAATATTACAATTGTCCGTGTAGCGGGCGCTGCCAGGATGGCAATCATTCCAATACAGATCGGAGGCAATTCTTTCACTCTCATACCGAGTGATAGTCTGTGCATAGTTATGTCCGGTCCGGCGTGAACCACAAGGTTGTATTTCTCTCAATAAGTTTTCAAGGAGCTAAGTGGACCAGATTCGCCGTTCGGAGATGTGAGTAGATACTCCTGAACATCCTCTTTTGGCGTAGTGTGTTTCCCGGGCAACCTCGTCATCAGGCAATGTTGCTTGTAGCTAGCTTTCGCCCAGCGACATTGAGGCCACTGTGGTTTCGTCTTTTTTTCTGACCCCCGACCCCCGTGTGTGGGGTTCTATGGAGGTCTTGAATTTCTGCTCCAAAGCACAACTTGAGGCTTCACAATCTCAAACCCCTATTTTGTAGGGAAATCTCCTGCATCGGACGTCCCGTCTAACTCTCCTGACAACAGTATGATATGCCCTACCAATGTTGCCATTGTCTGCGTGGCTGGCGCGGCCACGATGGTAATAATTCCAATACCGATCGTGGGCAATTCTTTCACTGTCATACCGAGTGATAGTCTGTGCATAGTTATATCTGGTGTGGCGTCACCACCTGCGTCAGATTATTCACAAGGCAGTACTGTATTCCTTGAATACAGTTTCGGTGGGTGGTGATGATTTGACACTGGGAGATTAGACTAGATCCTAATCCTCTTTTGGCGGGGTGAGTGTCTTGCGAACAGCCCTTGTCGCTAACCGATACTGCTTGCAGCTAGATTTTGCATGTCCGGCGACGTTAGTGACAGCTTCATTTCATCTATTATTTCTCACAATAGACCTTTGAGTCCTAATTTCTGAACCCCGGATATGGTATTGAAAGTTTCAACCCCTTTGTGTAGGGACATCCCTCCCTTGCATACCGAGTGATAGTAAGTCAGCCTACCACACCCCTAAATCCTAGTGTACAGGTATAAGACCAAACCCATCCTCTTCGACAAAAGGAAAATACTCACTCCTCGCTTCGACCAAACTCGACAGATCCAATTATCAGATTGACTCTATTCTTTACCAACGTTCACTACCCGTCCTATATCCTACATGCATCTGAATTGGAGCAGTCAGCCAGCACCCCGGTTAGGCAATCTTAGCGGGTGCAGGCGCGACATCCTACCCGACTTCATGCAGTCGAGTCAGCCAACTCCACGAGTGGGCAATCTGACCCGGCGAATGCGCCAGGTCATACCCGACTCCATGTGATCGAACCAGCCAACTTCATGAGGGGGGAATATGAAAGGGGGTAGACGCGACGTCGTACCAGCGGATAGGCTGTCCAGATCGGTAACACAACTGACCGAATCCGGCAGCTCCAATAGTGATGAATCATCCGGTCGTAATTCTTCCCGACCACCAATCACGAGATGGCTTCTAGCACGACCGGCGAAGCACCTCCGGAGTTGCACAATTCCGACCACAGCATATACCGAACCTGTGATGGAGGCTGAAGAACAAGGGCATCCGCCTCAGGGACGATAGCAGCGAAGAGTATCAGATGTCACATCTGGGCGACGAGACTGAACTGGACACCGAACCTGAAGCAGCAAACCTCTGTGGTGCGGATGAGACAACACCTAGACGTCGTCGTGGGCCACGATTGGTAGAGACACACGGAAACAATTGCCCAAGAACTGTGCGAATTTCGACCAACTCTGGTTCACAGGAGGCAGCAATTGTCCCAGGGACGCCCGCGGCCCGTGTGACCATAACTCCTGTTATGCCCTTGTCCCCGGCGACATTCCCATCATCAAGCGTAGCACGGTATTTGTCCCCACTTGGCGTCCCTAGCACAACAACCTCTGGTATCAGAAGCTCGAGTCCACCAGGCTAACCGAGTACAAGAGGAACTGTGTCTGTCTGGCATGTAATTAATTCGCGCCGAAACACGGTGACAGGCGTGGAGGGGGAAATACTAGGTGTCCCAAAGGATCTGATTCTTCAGTACACCCTTTATGTTAACCCCCTCTCGAACCCGTTTGCTTTGACGTCTGAGGTGCATTGTGTTTGCAGTCGCGTGCAAGATGAGATTGAGGATGCCGGAAATATTGAACCGTCGTCGAAGAGTATAGACAGTGTAAGTCAGAGGTCACAACCATAAAGGGTGCTGCACTAACTACGACAAATACGTCAAAAACACTCTGGCGTGCGGGAGCAGTTCGTGCATTATATAAAAAATCATATACGGGAATTATACGGACTACTGGGCGAACCCACTGCCATCGCTCATAGAGTCAAATACCTTCTCGAGGATGACAGGTTCATGTACCCCTCAATTGGCTATGAGGTGTGTATCCGCCCGTCGCCAGTCACCCAACCAGGACTTCCAAATACGACTGACTATAACCTGGATGCAGCCTATATCATTCCGGTTCCTCGCGCCCCAGATTGCTAACGCCATCTATGGTAAGTATTCCAATGGCAAGAGAAAGCTTGGGATGCTAGACGCGGAATTCATCCCTCGTGTCAATGGTACGATGGTGTGTCTCACCTGTTCAATCCTGTGCCATCAACTAAGCGCATATCATATCGACTTGGGGTGTGTGAGGATCCTCCGGACTTCAAGCCTGATGCAGTTGGAGGTAGGAGACCCTCAATGTCCCCCCTGTCCTTGCTTTTTGTTCTGATGACTAACCAATCTTGGAAGACCTTTTCTTACGGCAGAAGAACACCTGCCGGGCAGTACCACGGCCAAGGCAGCAACTCATGCTCAGGAACCTGCATGAGACGATTACAGACTGGATCCAGCAAAGTTATGGTATGATGCAGGAAAGTTGTGAAGGCTTTGCTGACAATCATGACCCAGTTCATGCCGAACTGGAGCGTTAGCTATCCAGGCGTCAGCGATCGAGCTGGAATGCAGGACAAGCTGCTCTGCGGGAACAGACAGCGCTCAACAATCACGCCGGGGGTTTAGAGCACTACCGGAAGAGTCAAGATGCAGCCCAGGGGAGCGAACTGTCGTTTGACTACAACCAGGCGTCGTTCGCCCTGGCGCTTCAGATGCTAGATTCAGATCCGGTGAGCCTAGGTAACTCACTGGAGCTGGCACTGGGACTAGCGCAAGAGGGGCCAGCGACCCCGGGTTTCGCCAGTCGGCTATCGTGGAGCCTGGACCACGCGCAGGAAAGTGACGCAGGCGTGGGGGAGAATGTTTTTTTGTAGACTTGGCGATGTGTGAACTGTTGAGTTTATGGAATTTGATTTGCAGGAAATGTAAACTATTAGATTTCGGTTGGCCGATCTGTGGAGCCGGAGGACAATTTGGGGTGTATTTCTGCGCAAGATCTGTGCGTGAGCTCAGAAATGTACAATCGCCGTGGCCAGGATGTCTTGGACGCCCTAGTCACGGCTGTAGACTAGTAATAATAGAATATCACGATACGGATGAGGTTCAAAGTCACAATACAAGGGGCATCAGCGCCTCGAAGCTTTTGTGATTGGCACTCAGTAATACAAATGAATAGTGGAGCGATCGAGACGGCGTCGGGAATATGTGTGCTATCACGAAGCTGTCGAGAGTATGCATGTGCGCTATCACGACATCGTCAAGACGGCGTCTGCAATATGTGTGCTATCACGACGCCGTCAAGACGGCGTCTGCAATATGTGTGCTATCACGACGCCGTCGAGAGTATGCAAGTGAGCCATCACGATGCCGTCGCGACGAACATGTGAGCTATTTGGAAGGCAATGGGAGCCTATAGCCAGACATGGCAATGGATGCAGAGGGGGTTCAAATATCGCTGTATCGCATCCAGAAGACTAAGCATCCGCATAGTCTTCCGGATGCTAGAGTGGAGTTGGATTCCGCCATGACGAGGGAGGCACAGGAAGGAGATCGTCGGGATGCGGGAGAGCTTAGGGTCTGAGGGCATCTGGACGCATGCCCTTGGTAGTGGACGTCGTCGGGACATCGAGGACGCCGGGGTAGATGGGCAATGACGTCCGGATGTGACTTCCGGCCGACGTTGCGTCCAGAGTAACAGTTAACGTTCTGAACCTCCTGAGCCTCTGATGCACGGGACGCTCCGGACACATAAAATAATTGTTGCTGATGAAAGCCATCACTGTTTATAACATTTACTGCAAATCCAAATTGGATTGAAATTCAACAAGAGCTACTACAGAACCAAACAGCTGCTGATAGACCAGATTTGGTACCACGTGTTTTTAATCTAAAGCTGAAAGATTTGCTCAATCAAATCAGACATAAGGAGGTCTTTGGTCCCTGGCTTGGATGGGTTGGGACAATAGAGTACCAGAAGCGTGGCCTTCCACATCTTCATCTTCTTTTATTGCTGAAAACCGATCCGGAGTTTCTTACAGCTGCCAATATCAACCAATTTCTTAGCGCAGAACTTCGAATTGAGCAGGATTCACTTGGTTTGGAGCTTCGAGGAATTATACAGTCAACAATGGAACATACCGACTGTGCCGCATGCAATGGCCTAGCTCTTTGTATGAAAGATCTCAATCCCACACTTGTGGCAAAATGTCATAAGGGATATCCAAGAGAATTTCAAGAAGAGACAACAATTTTCGAGAACGGTTATCCATCTTATCGCAGACGGAATAATGGCCAAACCTTTACTATTCGTCTACCCAATAGTGGTCCAAATATTCAGACAATTATTGATAACCGCCGTGTTGTTCCCTATAGTCCCTACCTATATCATAGGTACAAGGCTCATATTAATGTGGAGCTATGTGGATCTGTAAGAGCAGTTAAGTACATTCACAAGTACATCTACAAGGGTGGTGATCGAGCAACAGCTATTCTGGACTCAGAACATGATGAGATTAAACGTCATCTTCATGGTCGTTATATTGGACCAACTGAAGCAGTATGGCGCTTGTTTGAATTTGATACACACGATGAGCAGCCATCTGTTATACATCTGGCCTTACTCCTACCAGGAGAACAGGCAATATACTTCACAGAAGGGGAGGATCCAGACCAACTGCGAGAATGTATGGATACATCAATTACAACCCTCTTAGCCTATTTTTCATACAATTTACACAATGCGGATAGTCACTCATATTTATATCATGAGTTTCCCGAACACTTTGTCGATGTAAGGAAGATTGGCTGGAAGCGCAGAAGTCAAGGTACATCCATTGGGCGAATGTATTCTGCTAGCCCATTTATGGGGGAACGCTATTATCTTCAATTGCTCTTAACAGTAGTCTGTGGCGCTACTAGCTTTGATAATCTTCGAACAATTGATGGAGTTTTACAACCAACATTCAAAGCAGCTTGTATAGCCTTACGATTATTGGAAGATGATGGCGAGTGGGTAGTACTATTTACAGAGGGTAGACTGTTTATGACTGGTAGAGTACTACGACATTTGTTTGCTCTGGCTCTTCAACATACAACCCTTACAAATCCCACAACAATTTGGGAAAAGTTTGCGGAGAGTTTCTGTGATGATATTCAACATCTTATATCCTGTGGCACAATCACAAGACCACTTGGGTGGGAGGCGATAGGGGACATACTTTATTTGAACTATGGTTTATATCTTGAGCAACAGGATTTGAATGAATATGGAAACGCTTTATGCCATTTTGGACTATCAGATCCTATATTGAATTGGCAACATACAGTTGAGGCAACAGATAATGTGGTTATACAGGAAGAAATAGGATATAACCAGCAGCAAGAGCAAGAAAGCTATACCGAAATGTCAGAGCAACCAAATCTTGAACAGAGAGATTGCTTTAATGCAATTACTGCTGCAGTGGAGAGATATGAAGGAAATGGACAACAAGAGGAATTATCAGCCTTCTTTCTGCACGGACCAGCTGGAACTGGAAAGACATTCTTATCCTGTCTTGCCAGCTTTTTCCGAGGTCAGGGCAAGATTGTTCTCTGTGTTGCATCATCTGGAATTGCTGCACAGCTATTGCCTGGCGGTAGAACAGCTCACTCACGTTTCAAAATTCCCTTATCCAACGATATCAATGCAGTCAGCAATATTAGCAGTAACTCATTTTTGGCTGCGTTAATTCGCAAGACTACTCTTATTATTTGGGACGAGGTTCCAATGCAACACAAGGCTTGCTTTGAAGCCGTCAATCGAATACTAAATGATATCTGCAAAGTGAGCGATAACTGTACTTTTGGAGGAATTCCAACTGTCCTTGGTGGTGATTTTGCTCAGATACTGCCAGTTATTCGCCGAGGTTCAAGAGAAGTAACTGTTCTTGCCTGTATTCAACATGTGTCAATTAGGAACAGACTTCAGATTTTGAAGCTTAAAACCGCATGCGAATTGTACCAAATTCTGCCAATCAGATATTTCTCAACTTTCTTTATGCTCTTGTCAACAATCCAAGCCTTTATGGTCAAGTCACAATTTCATCATACATCAATCAGTTACTACTACTGAGCAACTACTAGTATGTTGTTCAATATATTCAGACCAACTTCCCAACCAAGCTACTACTAGGCATAAGTCTTTGATTGGACGTACTATATTAGCCTTTCGAAATGAGACCGTTAATGATTTTAATAATATTCTACTTGATCGTATGCCAGGTCTTGGGCATAGATTTGAAGCGGTCAATCATGTTGAAATGAGGGAAGAGGATGCTGTATCTGAACCTTTTGCAGCTGAGTATTTGCAGAGTATTGAGTTAACCTCAATTCCTCCTTCATGGTTGAAACTGAAGATTGGTGCTCCTGTCATTCTTATCAGAAATTTGAGTCAAAAGCAGGGACTTTGCAATGGTACCAGAATGCAAGTTCTGGGGATTGGTCGAAACTGTCTACAAGTTGCCATTCTTGGAAGCAAGTGGGATGGTGAAGTACCTCTTTTACCTCGAATCAAGCTTATTACCAGTGAGGAGCATTTGCCCTTTATTTTAGAACGAAAGCAATTTCCTATCAGATTATGTTTTGCAATAACAGTGAATAAGTCTCAAGGACAGTCATTGTAGCAAGTTGGGGTAGATCTTCGGACTAATGCTTTTACTCATGGTCAGCTTTATGTTGCTCTTTCTCAAGTTACTTCTTTGGATGGACTTACCCTTTTGCCATCTCCTTGTACTGCAGCTTTAACTCAAAATGTTGTATTCCCGGAAGTCCTTCTGTATTATGTTCTGAATATGTTTCATTGTTCTTATTATTATATGTATGCTACTATTATTAACTGATATTCGTGTACTTATACAGAATATTCTAATTGAATAAAGTTTCATATCTAGACTATGATACAGTGATTCACAAAATTCTATTTCATCAAACTTGGAAGATGTATCGCACCAAATTAAAATTAATATCCTAAATATTTCTGACTGTTCGTACTTATTCTATAATCAAATTTATATATTCACTTTTGAAGTATTATCATATTAATACTTTATATTCATTCTACAACGAAGCTTGATTTCTAAGCTATTATAAGATTATTCACAAAGTTTTATTTCATCAGACTTTAACTAAGTATTCTACGAAATTAATATTAAATTTATAAATATTTCTGAGTGTCCATGCTTATACTATTAGCTAATTTGCACAATAGTTTGTGAAATAGTATGAGAGTGATACTTGATCGCTATTCAAATATAAAGCTTGATTTCTTAAATATTATGAGATTATTTAGAAAATCATATTTTATCAGACTTTCAAGCAGCATTGTAGAAATTCAATATTAAATTTCTGAATATTTCTGACTATTTAAAGTTGTATAATATATAAATTTATATATTTAATAATCACTGTACTATATTATGACTTCCTATTTGGGCCCTACAAACCCCAAACACATGTGACCAGACTTGGCAAATTCGCTTTTTTCTGACTTATTAAATTATCATTATTCTCCTTAAACACAATCAAGCCCTCTACTTTCTCCTCCACTTTTTTTTTTCCTGACCAAAAACATTATCCTACCTACAACCTCATCTCAGACACTTAACTTCAATTCTGTCTTGATTACCTCTTCCACAATGCCATTCAATCAAAAAACAACCACTCAGCAGTGGATCACCTCTCTTCAAATACTCGCAAATACCAATTCAACTTTCGAACAACCGGTTCTTATTTGTTTGAATCCAATTATGTACAAAAATGGCATTGCCAGACAGTTGTGGGTTCAGAAAGCTGTAACGGGGTCTTGGCAGTGGATGTTAGTCCAAGGCACACAACAACAGGAAGGTCCTAAACGATAACACTCGTTTAGTGTGAGGGTTCGGAGATGACAATCTCAGGTCAAGGCTGATCGTGTGATGATAGATCAGGGTCAGGGTTCGTGGGTTCTTGGCGTGGAACTTGGATATCAGAATAGAAGACGTTATATTCTGAAGTACAAGAGTCGTGAAAGAAATACCACGTAGGGTAAAGAATCAAGGAAATAGGGAGCTTTTTTTTTTCTTTTTTCTTTTTTTTTTTATATCATATATTCATTGTTAAGGTACAAGAAATCGCATGGAGCGCTAGCTATGGCGAAAACAAAACCCAAAATCCACAACGAACTAACAAAAGAAACATCTGGCACTAGTAAGTTCAACTAGGGTCCATACCGGTCCCAGGCCCACATACGGGCGCGAAATTCAAACAAGTAAATCAAAGGAAACCCTCCTTAAACCAGCGGACAGCATGAAAAACAAAAACGTAAACCTAGCTTTCCTAAGACGACATAAAATAACCAAAGGAAACTACATTAGATGATGGGGAAGAAATAGAGGAGGCAGCGGACGTTGGGCGTGAGAACATGCCAGGGGGGAAGGCAGTAGCCGTAGACTTAATGAAGCGGGCGAGGGCACCCAGAAGGGCGGCCGAGGACCATACAGGGGTGTCAGGACCAACGTCATGGACTCCCTGAAGGTGGCGAGTCATGCTAGGTTCCTTGGCCGAGCAGTGGAGGATGGCGTGCTCGAATGTCTCGGGGGCGAGCTCGCACCTCGGGCAGGTTGTGGGGACGTAACTGTCCCAGGAGGGGTGGGCGCGGAGGTAGCTCTTCCCAGATCTCATCTGGTGGTGGCGGCCCGCGGAGAACTTGTCTAGGCCCATGAACGGATGGGGTTTGATAGAGGGGCGGTATGGGTAGCGGGCCGGGTCTGGTGCGGCCTTCTCTCATTGGCTCATAAGGAGACTGCTGCATTGGAGCTTCAGCTGGGGGTAGGAGCGGCCCGGGGGGGGCTCAGTGTAGTGGTCGAGAAGCAGGTGCGGGGAGGTGACAGGGAGGTTGCCGAGCCCGTCAGGGCCTAGGAGAAACAGCATGGAGTGAGGGAGGGCGTCGAGAGGGAGGTGGGCTCTATTCTTCGAGGGGGGTCTTGGCTGGGTCCAGGGGAGGGGAAGGCGGCTACCCGCATTCCTCGCGCTCAGGACCCTGTGGTCCGGCGAGTGGCGGTGGAGGGATGGAGTTTGCACAGAGGGCGGGAGTCTTACGGTCGCAGGGTTGATTTCCGGCGGGGAGCACAAGATCCTCAGACTAGCTAGGCGTCTCTTGTATGCGAGGAGGAGCTCGAGTGGCGGGAGGCAGGCCTCAATGGCCAGGATACCCGTGGGTGTAGATTCGAAGCAATTAGTTGTCCATCTCTGGACCTTGTGCCAGAACACGGAGAGCTTCCTAAGCATGTGGACGGTGGGCACGAAGACATCTGCGCCGTAGCTAAGGAGGGGAAAGAGGAGGGAGGAAGCCAGCCTATGACAGAGGAAGGGGGGGAGGCCGATTCCTGGCGGGGAGAGACGTTTGACAGCCACGAAGGCCGCCTGGGCCTTAGCCAGTCTCTTGACAAAATGGGGGGTAGTAGAGATCGAGGGGGTGAACCAGTAGCACAGCCACCATACCTCACTCTTTGGCGTGAAGACCGACCCATATAGGTGGACTGGAGCATTGGAGATTGGGTCTCTATCCCTGTTCATACTCCAGTGGATGAGCTCCGTTTTGGGGACCGAGAAGCCTACGCCCAGCCTGGCCCCTCTGGCCTTCAGCCTTGCATACTGCTTCTGTAGGATCTGGATGTTGCGCCGGTAAGACACAGAGGAGGCGGTCAGACTGAAGTCGTGTACATAGGAGAGGGAGAGGCCGTGAGGGATCTCGGAGTGGAGGCGGGAAACATAAATCACAAATAGCAGAGGAGAGACTGGGGACCCCTAGGGAGTACCCACCGAAACGGGGGCGAAGACCCTGGGGGATCCTTGGTACAGGAGCCGGCACGATCTGCCGGAAAGAAAGGACCTGGTCCAAGCCACAAGATACGGATTGACCCCTTTGGCTCTCAAAATGCCGCAGAGGGTGGAGGGCCTAACATTGTCGAAGCCCCCCTTTATGTCAAGAAAGAGCATGGAGACCTTTCTTCCAGCCATCTGGAGGGTCTTCACCTCGTGGGTGAGGGTGGTGACCGCGTTCGACGCCGAAAGGCCAGCTAGCGAGCCGCATTAGTGGGGGTTGAGGAGGCCAGTTGCGCGGGCCACACAGGAGAGTCTAGAGTTCATTATTCTCTCCAAGATCTTCGAAAAAGTCTGAAGTAAAACTATAACACGGAAGGATGAGGGGGAGTCATAAGAGGCCTTCCCGGGTTTGTCAAGCACGATGCCATCGGCTCTTTTGAGGGAAAGGGGGTGGGACCCGTAGGTCACCAACAGGTCAAGCAGTTCGAGGATCAGGTGGGGGGCCACACGGTGCACCCTCTTCCAAACCGAGTTAGGGGTCATGTCGGGCCCAGGGGCCGAAGTCGGGGAGGAGCAGGCAAGAGCCCTGCCGACCTCGTCCAGGGACAAGGGGAGGCACTCTCTGAACGGGAGCAGGATCGTATCGACAAAACCGGTTGGCTCCCCTGGGAAACAATGATCGAGGAGGGCCTTGTTGAGTTCTTGTGGAGTGGAGGCGCCCGGTAGTTCCGGGAATCGTTGCGGGGGACGGCCGACGGCCAGCTTCTTGGCCGTCCAAACAGTCTGGGGGGTCGCTGTGGCCAGGAAGGAGGACCAGTGATCCCTTTTTGCCTTCTTGATGGCCTTGAAGTAGGCTGACCTCGCCGCCCTTGCGGAGGCGAGGAGGGCGGCATCGAAACGATCATGTTTCGAGGAGCGGAGGGCGGAGCCATTGGCTTTTCTAATCATTCACAGGAGCTCAGACCACCACGGCTTGGATCGATAGAAGGAAATAGGGAGCTTTTTCTTTTTCTTTTTTCTTTTTTTCTTTTTTTATATCATGTATTCGTTGTTAAAGTACACGAAACCGCGCGGAGCGCTAGCTATGGCGTGAACAAAACTATAAACAATCCAACGACCCGCTTCACCCCCTCATGGGAAAAATCAAACCCCTCCAAACCAGAGCCCATCCTCCCCCCTAATATCACCTCAGACGAAAGCAAGACGGAGCAATACCTTCCTGCAGACACGTAAGGAAAGACAAGTAGTGAAAAGAAAACAGGGAAAGACACAAACCCTTCGGCGGGCCCCCCAAAACAAAAGAAAGGAATCTTACAGCACCAAGTGCCGACGGAGCAGGAAGATAAAAGTACTATTGCCGGACGCCTTAGCGGATACGCACTAAACCCCAAACCCAAAGAGCTACAGGGGCAGGCAGGTCGGGGACGGACTGTCTCCAGTAATCGGCGACGCTTGGGACATTAGCATGGGCCAAGGAGGTAGTGCTATACCATGACCCAGGGTAACCTAATGCGAGGTTTGCAACCGTAGAGTAAATCGCATGAGCGGATGAGGAGGGCGAGGGGAGCCACTCGCTGAGGAGAGCCACTCAGCAGTCGACGGGGCAGATAAGGTGCCAGCTAAAGAGTGTGTAGCAGTACGGTGCAAGCGGATCTAACTCGTGGGAAGCGGGAGAGGGAGGGCTCGCCAAAGACCGAGAAGTACGAACGTGGAGGACCGAAACAGGGTCACGATTTTTCGAATGCCGACCGTACCGACAGAGCAACCCAGGAGAGAGTGCAATACGAGAGAGCAGGGCCACCAGGGCAACTACTTCACCGATAGCCCGATACCAGCGACCGCGTGTTGACGAGGAAAAAGGGTTGCCGACCGTGCAAATCGCTAAGCGAAGCGCGTCGCGAAGGGCGGGGTAGAGGGTAGGAACATCAACGCGAGCGTGCTCAACGAAGACGAACGGAACCAGGAAGGAATCTATAACCCCAGGGAGGGGAGGCCAAAGGCCCCAGAGGAAGTAAAGAGATGAAGGCGTGATAAACCCGCGAGCAGTCGCCACGGGCGGGGTAGATCAGAGGCGAAGGACACTCTCACGATGATTTCCCATGGTGTTGAGATTTCAATTGCTGGAGGTGGAGCGGACGAGAAAGATGGAAGGAAATAGGGGGCTTTTTTTTGTTTTTATTTTTATTTTTTATAATCATGTATTCGTTGTTTAAGGTACAAGTAACGATATGGAGCGCTAGCTATGACCGAAACAAAACCCATAAACAATCCAACGACCAGCTTCACCCCCTTATGTGAAAAATCTAACCCCTGTAACCCAGAGCCCATCCTCCCCCCTAACAGCATCTAAGACGAAAGCAAGACGAAGCAATACCTTCCTCCAGACACGTAAGACAAGACAAGTATAGAAAAGAAACCAGGGAAAGACACAAACCCTTCGGCGGGCCCCCCAAAACAAAAGAAAAGAATCCTACTGCACCAAGTGCCGACGGAGAGGGAAGATAAAACTACTGTTGCCGGATGCCTAAGGGAATTCCCCGAACCTATCGGCTTAGGGGCAAGGCCTTGTCACGGGTGGACTGCCCGGAAAATCGGCGACGCTTCGGACCTTAGCATGGGCCCAGAAGGTAGTGCTATACCATGACACAGCGTAACCTAATGCGAGGTTTGCAACCGAACAGCAAATCGCTGGAGCGGATGAGGAGGGCGAGGGGAGCCACCCGGCGAGGAGAGCCACTCAGCAGTGATGGTGCTAGCAACGGGGACGGGGCAGTAAGGTGCCAGCTGGACGGCAGTAAGGTGCCAGCAAAGAGTGTGTAGCAGTACGGTGCAAGCGGATCTGACGCGTGGGAAGCGGAAGGAGGAAGGCTCGCCAAACAACCGAGAAGTACGAACACGGAGGACGGAGACGGGGTCACAGTTTTTCGCATGCCAACCGTACCGATCCTGCAACTCAGGAGAGAGTGCAATACCAGAGAGCAGGGCCACCAGGGCAACTACTTCACCGATAGTCCGAAACAAGCAACCGTGTGTTGACGGAGGAAGCAGGGTTGCCGACCGTGCAAATCGCTAAGCGAGACGCGTCGCGAAGTGCGGGGTAAAGGGTCAGGAACACCAACTCGAGCGTGCTCAAAGAAGACGAACGGAACCAGAAAGGAATTCATAACCCCCGGGAGGGGAGGCCAAAGGCCCCAGAGAGAGGAAGGAGATGAAGGCGTGATAGACCCCCGAGCAGGTGCCACGGGCGGGGCAGATCAGAGGCAGATGACACTCTCACGATGATTTCTCATGGTGTTGAGATTTCAATCGCTGGAGGTGGAGCGGACGAGAAAGATGAAAGAAATAGGGGGCTTTTTTCTTTTTTTTTGTTTCTTTTTTTTTTTTTTTATATCATATATTCATTGTTAAGGTACAAGAAATCGCATGGAGCGCTAGCTATGGCGAAAACAAAACCCAAAAGCCAAAACGAACTAACAAAGGAAAAATCCATCACCAAGCTCTTCATCTGGGGTCCGTACCGGTCCCAGGCCCACATACCGGCGCACAACTAAAAAAAGTATTTCGAAGGAAACCTTCCCTCAACCAGCGGACAGCATGAAAAACAAATAACATAAACCTAGCTCTCCTGAGACGACATAAAGTAACCAAAGGAAACTACATTAGATGAGTGGGAAGAAATAGAACCGGCGGAGGAAGTCGGGCGTGAGAACATGCCCGGGAGGAAGGCGGTGGCGGTCGAGTTTATGAATCGGCTGAGGGCCCCAAGCAGAGAGGCTGAAGACCAGACAGGAGCGTCGGGGCCGATATCAGAGACCCCGTGAAGGTGGCGGGCCCTGGCCGGCCCCTTAGCGGGGCATTGGAGTATGGCATGCTCGAAGGTTTCGGGGGCCTCGTCGCAGCTGGGGCAGGTGGTCGGGGCTTGCAGCCACCGGAGGTGGGGGGGGAGAAAGAAGAAAACAATCTAAACGAGGGTAATTTGCCCCTGTAGACCGGGGGGTCTTGCAGGGCCACAATGGAGGGGGGTTGGGCCAGTTGAGTAAAGGACCCAAATAGTGAAAGGAACACATCCCAGCTCCCGAGGCAGTTGTGTTGAACGAGTGTGAAGGGATTCGGAGGGGGAGGGGAGACCTGCTCACCACCCCACGATGTACAGTTGTGCTGCATTAGCGGGCCAGGCCCGAGGCGGTTCTGCTCATGGGGGAGGGGCTGGATGGCTCCGCGGGAGGGAGCGCACCTGAGCCTTGGTTGGGCCTTACTGAGGCCGGAAGTACAGTCGCCCTTCTGGCCCTTGGAGTAGCCATCTCGAACGCCGACTGGAGGGAGCGGGTGGGTGAAGCGGGGGGCGAGTCGTCCTGATCGTCAGTGGCCGTGTCCATTTCGTCGCCAGCGGGTGGCGGGGGAACGACCTCGGCGGCAACGGTTGTTCGCCTGAGAGTGGGCGGTACCGGGCGGCTTTCGCAATCCCTATGTACAGCGGTGTGACAGCCGCCACAGTTGACGCAGCGGGGCGGTGAGGAAGAGCAACAGCCAGGAGTAGCCTTAAGGTTGCCACCTCCAGGGCAGGTGGGGTTGGGGCAGCGGTAGGAGGCACGGGAGTGGTTGAGGGAACAGATGGGGAAGACCGGGTCGGCGGACGGGCATCTGGGAGCGACGTGGCCGAAGTTCCAGCAGTTCTTGCATTGAGTATACCTGTTAGAGGAGTAGGCTCGCTGGACAGTTCGTGAGCGGGAGAAAAGTCTGATGGAGGCGCCCATTGTCTGGACGTCGCCGGGGTGGACGGAGACAACGACCGAGGTGGCAGTCTTGCCCTCCCTGGAGCGGGCGTCTGGGTTAAGGAATCTAGCGGCGAGTATGCAGACGTCCTTGGAGTTGAGGATCGACTCCGCGAGGCACGGGAACAGTTCGTTCGGGTCTTCCGGGAGGAAGGCGATGGGGAGCGAGTGAATGGCGAGTTGGGTTTCGTTGGGGGCGAGGCGAAAGGGCAGCCAGGGAGAGTCTCCCACTGGGAAAGACTTATTGAGCTGGGAGGAGAGGGCGTCGAAGTAGGGCGCGAAGGCTGCCGCGGGAGTGGCAGGGTCGGTGACGAGTAGGGTGACGGACCCACGGTCATTGACCTTGGTCGTGACGGCGAGAGGTAGGATACAGTTCGCATCTCTAAGGACGCGTGCGGCGATGTCCGGGAAGGTGGCCGCGATCAGGGAAGCTTGCGGGTGCTCGGAGGGGGAGGAACCAGGAGCATAGAATCTTCTCTCGGCAGTTGGGAGCGACTTCGGTCTCTGGGGAGCAGGGACGACGTTACTTGCTGACACGACTTTTGCGGCCGTGAGGGAGCTCTTATTCTTTTTACCCTTCGAGGCTCCGGCAGAGGCAGCCTGGGCGTACGACGGTTGGGTCTTGGGGCAGTCGGGGGCGAGATGGCCCGCGCTAAACGTTGTGGGGTCGAGGTATCTCCCTTCGCGGAACGCGTTGGCTTCCCCGGAGTCAGGGAAGTTGTCCGCGTACGCACGGGGGTTGCCGTAAAAGGAGCGAGTGTCCGGGTCATACTGGGGCATGTCCGGGTCGAAAGACGAGGGGGTTGCTCTATTTGGGGGAGGGGCACGAGCTTTGGTCCTGACTTGAGGAGGCGGGGGGATGGGGTGTGTGGTGGTACTAGTCGGGGGAACAGACGGCCGAGTGGGGGTTGGCGCCTGTGGATGGGGGGCAGCTGACACCCTTTGTGACAGGTCACGTAGGGAGGTGTTGATGGGGGCGAGGGTGCCCTCGAGGGCTGGAAAAGTGGGGAGGGTTGCAACCACTGCTTGGATATTGCATAATTGGGTTGTTATGGTGTCCAGCTGACGCGTCATGGAGGCGAGCGTTCAGGGCTGAGCAGCAGAGGGGGAGGAGGATGGTCTCGCCATCAGAGAGTTCAGAAAGTTGGGTATCGTTGAGGATAGGGAGTTGGGTAGAAGTGAAGTGAAGACGCTGGCGTGTTTCGCGGACGAAATCACGAATGTAGAGGTGAGATTTCGCTGAGGTCTGGCGAGGAGGACTGCCTCGACGAAGCACCGGAGGGAGCCGCCGAGGAGGGGAGAGGCGGGAGGTCATCCATCGCGATGATGGGGGATCAGGGACGCAAAGCCTGAAAGGCAGAGGAAGTTAGGGGGCGAGGGGGGATCGTGCACTGAACGACCTGGAGTTGTAATTTCAATGACTGGAGGTGTAGAGGGCGCGGAGCGTGAAGGAAATAGGGGGCTTTTTTTTCTTTTTTTTTTTTTTTTTTTTTTTTTTTATATCATATATTCGTTGTTAAGGTACAAGAAATCGCATGGAGCGCTAGCTATGGCGAAAACAAACCCTAAAACCAAAACGAACTAACAAAGGAAAAATCAGGCTCCAAAAACTCTTCAACTGGGGTCCGTACCGGTCCCAGGCCCACATGCGGGCACGAAATTATACCAAGTAAATCAAAGGAAACTCTCCTTAAACCAGCGGAACGCATAAAAAACAAAAATATAAACCTAGCTTTCTTGAGACGACATAAAGTACCCAAAAGAAACTACATTAGATGAGCGGACAGAAACTGAGGAAGTAGAGGACGAGGGGCGCGAGAACATGCCCGGGGGGTAGGCTGTAGCTGTAGATTTAATGTAGCGGGCGAGGGCGCCCAAGAGGGCAGCCGAGGACCATACTGGGGCATCTGGGGCGACGTTCAAGACCCCCTGAAGGTGGCGGGTCCTGGCAGGCTCCTTAGCCGGGCATCGGAGGATAGCGTGCTCGAACGTCTCGGGGGAGGTCAAACAACTGGGGCACGTGGTGGGGACTTCGCTGTCCCAGGAGGGGTGGGCGCGGAGGTAGCTTTTCCCAGATCTCATCTGGTGAAGGCGGCCCGCAGTAAACTTGTCGAGGCCCATGAACGGGTGGGGCTTCAGCGAGGGGCTGAACGGGTACCTGGCCGGGTCTGGAGCGGCCTTGTCCCATTCTTCAATGAGGAGGGTCTTGCACTTAAGCTTGAGCTGTGGGTAGGAGCGGCCCGGAGGGGGCTCGGGATAGAAGTCGCTAAGGAGGTGCTGAGAGGTGACTGGGAGGGCGTCAAGCCCGTCCTGGCCCAGAAGGAAAAGCATCGAGTGGGGGAGAGCGTCGAGGGGCAGGTGGGCCCTGTTCTTGGAGGGAGGTCTGGGCTGGGTCCAAGGGAGGGGCAGGCGGCCGCCTGCATTCCTCGCGCTTAGGGCCCTGAGGTCTGGAGAGTGGCGGTGAAGGGAAGGAGTCTGCACCAAGGGGGGGAGCCTCGCGGCTGCGGGGTTGGGCTCTGGCGGGGAGCAGAGGATCCTAAGGTGGGCCAGCCGGCGTTTGTACGTGAGGAGGAGATCGAGTGGCGGGAGGCAGGCCTCGATGGCCAGGATGTCAGTGTGGGTGCTCATGAAGCAGTTGGTCGTTCATCTCTGGACCTTGTGCAAGAACGCGGTGTAACGGGGGCACTCTGTAGGAAGACGGATCCTAAGATTGCGACCGTACCGAAGACTCAAAGTAGAAGTAAGGATCAAAATAAAGATAAAGATAATTCAAAGTAGAATCAAGCGGTAAAACTTA
>Ga0307509_10004468_pt1 | contig 20132 bp, 28 predicted proteins | sample 10_EM_MG_FD_202245 | JGI IMG/M metagenome (GOLD analysis project Ga0307509, IMG submission 202245) | Populus trichocarpa ectomycorrhiza microbial communities from riparian zone in the Pacific Northwest, United States - 10_EM | ecosystem: Host-associated > Plants > Roots > Unclassified | place...
AGAGGAAGGTGGGGGAGGGGAGGGAGATATGGAGGTGGAAGCGTGTGGTTGAGGTTGGGGTGGGGGGGTTTGGATTGGGTGGGGGGGAGGATCGTCGTGGGGGCGTTTTTTGGAGGTGATTGTCGACATGGTTATCGATAAGGATGGAGTTGCGGTTGCGGTTGTGGTGGTGGGATGGATGGGATGGGATGGGATGGGACGGTAGGTGGGATAGGATGAGAAAAAGGTACGGATGGCTTACTGTACCTTCTTGGTCATTTGGTTCGAGTACGTTAGCTTTACTATTTGCCTTATCATACTCGTACAGTAACTTATCTTCGACCCCACTACACCACCTTCTTCCTCCTTCCCTCCTTCCCAGTTTCATAAATAAATAAAAGAAGGCCACACTTCAACCCCTACTCCTCCACTCCAGCCCTTACACCAACCACAACCACAACCACAACAAAAAACCACACTGCATCACAAACACAATGCAGTGTTCAATATGTACCCTCGACAAGCCCACATTAACCTGCGTTTCCTGCGCCCGCAGTGCCCTCTGGCTGCAACGCTACGACCTCCTTGTACAAACCACCACGCGTGACACCCTGTCCGACAAGATCCACGAGCACCTCGAGTCACTAAGCGGACAGGCCGCCACCCAGCAGCGCGAGTCCGCCCAACTCCAACTGACGCTCCACGAGATCCACAGCCAAAAGGCCTCTCTCGCCACGGCGCGGGAAGCAGCCATGGTTCGGGTGGAAGAGCTTCGGCGCGAGAACGAACGTAGGCGGGCAGTACTGGAGGAGGCTATGGGACTACGGGATCGGCTGGAAGCGGAGGTATCGAGTGTGCAACGCGAGACGAAGCGCTGGATTAGCAGGAGCAAGACGCTGCACGGGAGGATTGCAGAGGCGCGGGGGTACCTTTGTCGTGAGGCGGCGGGATTATACGGTCTTCGACAGAAGCGGCGGAAGAGCGGGCGGGTTGACTACGTTATTGGTGGAGTGGCCATACCGAACTACCTCACAGATCTAAACAGTACGCCATTCTTAATCTTTCCCTTCCCCTTCCCCTTCCCTTCCCCCCCTCCCTCGCCTTCCAAAAGGAGGGGAGAGAGAGAGAGAGAGAGAGAGAGGAAAGGCTAGCTAATGTAAGAATCTATAGCACACCCCCACCAACAAATAACAGCCTCCCTCTCCCACCTCTCCCACCTCCTCCTCCTAACAGCACACTACCTCTCCCTAAAACTCCCCAACGAAATCCTCCTGCCCACACAATCCCACCCCTTCACACAAATCCGTGGAACCCTAAACGCACGGCACACCGTAACCCGTCCACTCTCACTCCCAGCACCCCTCTCCACGCTCTCCCGTGACAACCCGGCCTCTCACACGAAATTCATAGAGGGCATATCCCTCCTCGCGATCAATGTAGCATACACCTGCTTCACCCAGGGGCTTGAAATCAACGACGTCGACGCCGTGTGCGCGCCCGGGGCGAACCTCTGGTCCTTACTTGTAAGTAGGGACACCCCTGTGCCCGCTTTCGGCAGGATGAGTCATGGGAGCTGTTTGGGGAATTTGGCGACGGCAGGCAGAGTGGCGGGAATGGCAAGGTTCCGGGTTGGGTTTAAGAGCGTTGTGGAGAAGGTTAGGAATACACTACAGGGTGAGACGATTGTGGCGGACTGGGATCTTGTGGGGGATGTTGTTGGTGGCGGCGACGGTGGTGGCGGGAATGCTGCTGTTGGGGGAAATGCTGATAGGGAGGCTGACGGGGAGGATGGCGGGAGAGGCGGGAGGGAAGGGAGAATGCCCGGGTGGACTAGGATTAGAGCTCCGGGCGAAGAGAGGTAGTTTAGTCTATCTGTCTGTTTACGGTGCTCTACCCTCCAGGTGTTTGTGGAAGAGAGAAAGAGAAAGAAAGAAGAAACATTTCTATCTTACACATGTATACATACACACCCCGTACTAATCCATAACAATCATACAATCCACCCCCCATCACCAACAAAACCTGACCACCCTCACTCCGCCAACTTCCTCAAAACCCCACAACCATTCCAACCAAGTCCTCCTATCGTAGAAACGGGATTTCTCTTCCTTCATTCATTCATTCACCCCAGAAACCCCCCCCACCGCCATCACCACCACCACAATAATCTCCATCAAATAAAAACTCCCCTGACAAAAAAATAACTTTTTTCGTCCGTCGAGAGAGACTGTAACTTAAGATGTGTATTACCGCAATATCCCAAACACGTTATATATCCCTATCCACTCACTCACCCATCCATCCATCCGTTCATCCATACACCAATGAGAAACCATGAGAAGAAGAAAAAGGAAGAATATAAATAAATAGATAAGCTATGTCGTGAGATTTATTGACAATGCTTGAGATGGGTGGGTGGGTGGAGAGAGCGTTCGGGGGGACTACAGTAAGCTACGTTTTTACCCTGGAAAAGGAAGGAAGGAAGGAAAAAGAAAAAGAAAAAAAGAACAGGACGTGAGTAATAAAGAAAGAGAAGAGAAAAGAGAAAAAAGATTCCACCAAAGTGGTTTGGAATCGATCTAATCCACCGCCGTCTTCGCCATCACCACCTGGCTTCTCCCCCCCCCCCTCGGTTCCCACCCAACAGCTAGTTTCAAAGCTCCCGTCCGAAGGAAAGAAGGAAAAAAGAGGAAAAAGAGAAAAAAAGGAAGGAAAAAGGAAACTCTCTCCCGCAAGTGTACCCATAATATCATATCACGACTAACAAGCACAACCCTCCTTAGCCCCGACCCCATCCTCCAGGTTAACCGCCATTCCCACTCCCCCCTCCCCACCACCGCCACCCCCGCCAGCGCCACCCGCCCTCCCACTCCCTCCGAACCCACCAGCTCCACCTCTGGGCTTCAGCGTACTCTCAGGAATGGCATTAGCAATAGCCTCGAAAACACTCTGCACATTCTCCCCAGTCTTAGCAGACGTCTCGTAGAACAGCAATCCCTCTTCATCCGCATATGCCTTCGCTTCCGCCGTGAGCACCGCCCTGCTCCCCTCATCCCCTCCATCCCCTCCATCCACATCCCCGCCATCGGCGGCAGTGGTGGCGGCAAGATCGAGCTTATTCCCGACCAAAGCGATGACGATGCCGGGGCTTGCCTGGCGCTGCAGCTCGCTGACCCAGTGCTTGGCCTTGATGAGCGAGGTGGGCTTCGTGATGTCGTAGACTACCAGCGCGGTCTGAGCGTTGCGGTAGTACATTGGCGCGAGAGAGGCGAAGCGCTCTTGTCCCGCGGTGTCCCAGATTTCGAACTTTATGGTGCGGCTTGGGAGGGTGCATTTTTGGGTTAGGAAGGCGGCTACTCATATATCGTTCATTAGCGATGTTTGCCGCGAAAGAGGCTGCGGGGAGGGGAAGAGGGGGAGAGGGGAGAAGTACCGCCAATCGTGGGCTCCTTGTTTTCCTGAAAATCATCATTTACGAAGCGGAGGACTAGTGATGACTTGTAAACTGTTAGAAGAAAGGGAGAAGGAGTAATATAAAAAAAAAAGACCTCATCGGCCAGGTCGCTTGGGATGGACAATCAACATACCTTTCCGACTGCAGCCTCTCCCAAAAGCACGAGCTTGACGCTACTGGATAGCTTAGGTGCTTCGTCGCGTGATGCCATAAGTTACCCGTAGTGATTTATTTATTTATATTTATTTATTTCCCGCGTCGTCCCCTTTTTTTCTCCTTCTCTTTTCTCGTTATGATGCTGTGTGTGTGGTTGGGGTTGGTTAAGTTGGTTGGGGAAGTGGATGGATGATGGAGAAGAGGGTAAGTGGACAGAGAAAGAGTGGGAAGAAATAGAATGCTGGTGCCATTGCGATGCAGTATGGCACGGCTGGGCGTTGCGTTGCGTTGCCCCCGGCCTCAGGTCCTTGTCTGGTCTGTCAAGGATGGATGACTTGCGCCCGCGCCTGGGAGAGTTTAGTAGCACACGAGTGTACCGTACTCGAGTAGCACACTAGCGGTCTCCGTCCGGTTCGAGCCCGGCACCATGATTGACGTCTTGTTAAATGGTATGATAAGTTTCTTTTTTTCACTGCTACCACTGAGACTCAGTAATAACCATAATATATTCGTAGTGCTCATCCTCCTTCTAGTATGCAAATTCATAACAAGCCGTACAATAACAAACTATGCTCTCAGTTGACCCCAATACCACTCCCTCTTAGCAAAGGTCAACTTTTAAGTCTGGCTAGCCAACTAGATCAAATAAAACAAACTACAAACGCGATAAAACTAAGAATAAAGTTCGGCCCTGCTCATCGTAGGGCACTCATAGCACGAGCCAACTTCCTCCCTCCCCTTTCCAGCCTCAATTACGGTGGAGAGTATATATCCACAAAGACCTCATATCCAGCCATGAGGCACCACATTACCCAATGTGAGTCTCTTCCCCCCGTGAGCACTCCCTGCAGCCGATTTAGTGTTTCAAGAACAAAAGCAGACTTCTTTCAAGGAAGAGATGTTGCCCTTAATTTTGGGACTCGTCTTCGTCCTTGTCAAGGAAATCGATATGGACTGTGATGTCCGTAGAGGATTTGTACTCGAGTACTCGTTACAGGCAAGAAGTGACCGGGAGCGGGGGTTCGGAAAATATATGGTAAAAAATCCGTCCGCGCCACAAACTCGCCACTCGTATATTCGGTCACCTCTTGCCTGTAACAAGTATTCCCGATAGCATCCCACGGTGCAGGTGAACAGTTGGTCCTGCCTAGCAGCTTCTGCCTCTAACGATAGCAAAGTCCCCCACATACTCCTCACCAACGAGGCTCCATACTGCTCTTGCCCCTTCGATAACGGCCAATTGACCAAGAACAAGGTCTGTTGCGGGTCCTTCGGCCACATGCGGGAAGAGAACTTCTGCCGGTGGCCATTCTGAGAGAGTGTTGGGAACTATGGTTGAATGTAAACTTGTTTGCCGGTTGCTGCGTCAAGGTATGTTCGTCAGCATCAGAGTGGAGGAAGGTATTTACAAAAGGAATAGGAAATAGCTCAACAAGCTCAAATCCCGTCTACCGAAGCCGAGGGGCGACGAATGAACAAACGAACAACGAGGGGGGGAGAATAGCAGTGTGAATGAGGTGAGCCGAGTTGGGTTGAGCTGGGTGTAGGTGTTGAGAGCTATCGGGTGTGAAAGAGTGGAAGCGAGTGGTTCCACAAGTTCAAAAGGAGAGCGGTCACCGGAGAAAGCGAACGACTTGTATTGCTTATTGAACAAGAAGAGGATTAGGAGAGAAAGAAGAGAAGAAACGGAGAAGGAAGAGAGAGAGGGGCGAAGATTCGAAGAGGGGAGAGAGGGGGTGACGCAAGTGGTCACGAGGTATCACTCGTAACCACAGCAACAGACAAGTGTTGGAAATGATTCCTGGTCGGCCGAGTACTTTACTGAGGGTGAAAACAAGAGAGATATTCGAGGTCAAAATGAGGGTTGCGTTAAGAGCGGTTTCGTTGGTTTAGTTTAGTGACTTGTTGAGTGGAGTTAAGAGAGGAGAAGCGAAACGAAACAGCGTAAAGAAGACGAATGGGCCCCATAGCCGATGGCAGCCAAGCTAAACGTATGGCTAGGCTTCGGCCAACAACCCAAGATATCCAACAAGAAGAGAGCACGCCCGTGACTACAGGTTCCAACAGTAGGTGTAGGTGTGGGTGTGAGTGATTGTTCATGGCGACTTTTACACCAAAACGGTATTTCCCCTAGTCCCAGAACTCAATCAGCTTGGGTGGAAATAAATTAATTGTTGGTATCATACATGCAGCGGAAGTGCCCAGAGGACTAGCGATATGTGTGGTGACCTTGATTGAGGCTGGGTTACTATCGTTATGTATTAGGTCCTGTTTGCTATGATGATTCCGTTCCATTGAGCGCCCATTTCTACTGTGAAAATGGCCCTCTCCTTTTTAAAGCGGTCATTTATGTGGGACGACGGCACGGAGCCATCGCAACCAAACAGGGCCTTATTCATACGGTTGCCGTATCCCTTCCTGTTTCTCCAAAGTTGAGTAAGACGAAGCCTTGTAAATATTTTCCCAAGATTTAAGCCCAGAGTTGGATTAACGTTGAGCATGTGGTTTCGTGGTGTAGTTGGTATATTACACCAGTCTACCACAGTGGTGTTCCCTCTCATATCCATCATGCTCAAGACTAGTGACTCACCCCGCGGATGCTTCACAGGAAATATAAAACTTACATGAGGGGAAAAAGGTTTCTCCCGCATCCCTCCAGCTTTTTAGAAGGGCACCACCACCCTGTCACAGAAAGCCTGGTAGCGTCGCCCTGCAAAACACGGCCAGAAACGTCCCAGCCATATCATCCCTCCACCCCAAACCCCCGCGTGCCTGGCACTCCTACTGCTTATACAATTAGTTAACATTAGAGATCATCTATAGTGCAAGAAGCAATAGTGGCGAAGTGTGTAACCTCCATTACAACCGTATACGGCAGCTTGCGTGCAGATCTTAAAGCCAAAGTGCTGACGGATCACTGAGGGCTACGGGGGTTCTTTTGTGGGTATTTGGCAGGAAGGTTTACCGATGTCACAATAGACCAGAGATCAAAAGCAGACAAAGGCGAAAAGAATCATTTGATCAAAGTCTCATTCAAAGAAAAATTCCGGATCCCCCCGTCTTCGCAGAGCCACCCTTTGAACAAACAAACATGATGACTAGCTAGGACAAACAACCACTCGAGTTTAAGAATATCCCCAACAGCTCCCCCGACAGTGCCCAGCCAACACAAGAAAGTGAAGTTTTGAGATTACACACTTTCGGTCCATTAGTCCTAAGGCCATAAAAGCACAAGTGGGGGACATAGTGTATTTATTCATCCTGGACACTCCCTTCATCCCGGACACTACCTTTATCCGCAACACTACCGTCATCCGAGACACTGCCCTCAGTACCTTCATCCTGGACACTACTTTCACCATCTTCATCTGTGACACTACCTTCACCACCTTCATCCTGGACACTACTTTCACCACCTTCATCAGGGACACTACCTTCACTACCTTCATCCTGGACACTACTGTCACCACCTTTATCCGGGACATCACCTTCATCTGGGACATCACCACCAGCGATAATCTCCCTCCTGGCGATAACCCGAAGGTTTTCAAGGTTTAAAATAATGGACCCCTTGGGGTTCATCCCCTTGGGGCAACCTCCAGCAAAGAATTCACCAAACGTAATAGATGGGCCTGCTTTGGGTGGGACAGGCGGGGGAAGGACCTCCTAGTGATTAAATTCGCTCATTAGTAACGTATTCAGTAGTATTAGGATATACAAGAGCCTTACATATTTTTCGTTCGTGATTTTAAAAGAGTGACGGGTGGGGGTAGCTCGGCTAATCCGCACTTGTGAACCAATACGGCTGGCCGATCTTTTATAGTACTTAACTTGTATAACCACGCGTACTGCCCCCTCCGTACCTTGTTGCCAGAGTCTTGCGTCTAGTGCAAGCCTGTCGGCTGGCTCAGCCCATCCCGATTCTAGGACTATCGAAGGAAATTTCCGTTTCTGGGTCCAATCAGGACCCAGCAGTGGGACAAACGTCAGATCTGCTTCCTTCGCATATCCCGCATATTCGCCGAGGAAGTTATTATATGCTAGTAAACCTGGTCAGCTTGATTTTTCTTTTGATAGGTAATACAGGTAAGTGACAACAAACTGGGTGAGGGAGATATAAAGATCTTGCGAACCCAGGCAGGTGGAATGATGCCCGTTATCAATCCATCTTGAATCTCATCAAATACCCACCCGGCGGGTGACTCGTGTAACTCGGAAGGCATTATTACTTTGAGGTATTTTTCCCTGGGAAACCAATGGATGCTATAAGCGTAATTTAGTTCTGCAGGACAAACAAAAACAGGGGGGAGGTGAACGGTTACCGAAAGGCATGCTCCTCGAAGTAATTCTTAGGAAGTCTTAATCTATGCATAACCTGGTCGAATTCGGCCTGCTCCACATCATGGAAGGTTAAGCGGTCCGGGATACGGGCCTTGATTGCATCTTTAATCTCTTTGAAAATTTTGTCTCCCGACATGCTCGTTTGATTAGATTTCGTAAACGAAAACTGGGGGCGTATGGTAGATGGCGGTTGTGGGGGGTACACCCAAGAGAGCGACAGAGGTTGATTTAAGCTTTCCGGGAGTGGCAAAGCTGCAGTTAAGTTGATATGTCAGCTGACATGGCAGACCCTGAGCAACCACTACCCGTACGAATAGTGGGGGACATCTGTAATGGGAGTACCGTATTCTCTGTTTGAATTCGCTAGCTCCGCTGGCTTGCTAATCTCAGGACTCAGACCTCGGTTCTTAAGAAGGATTAGTGCTTTCCTGACTTGGCATGACATGAGTCTTTTGGCTGTGTTGGATCTCATTAACTGACTGTCGTAATTCTATTAACTGGCTAAGCTAAACTCACTTGAGATGATGTCGCAATTTACAAGAATATTCGGAGCTAGCAAATTCACCAAGAAAATACTGGTACCGGTACCCGTGCACGTCCAGATTTGCCAAGAAAAACGCCGTCTGCTCAATTTCAATAATGGCTACGTCGCTTGGATGTTGACCTTGGTAACCTGCTGTAGAGGGCTTGTGATATCTGGTTTTATGGTGTAGTTGGTTCTTCCACCGGTCAAACAGACTGCTGGTCTCCGGATCGAGCCCGGTCGTCATCATTCAGTTTTTCTCACTTCTCACAATCCTTTTTTTCCTTCTTCATTCACAAAGCCATCTATATCATTGGCTCCAATCGGCTGCTCGTCGATTTATACGGCTGTGGAACCCTTTAACCGGATGAAGGAACAACAAGAAAGACTGAGCTTGGTCATTAATACAGTTTATAGCATAATTTATTTACACGAGTGAGAGCCTGTGACTAGATATCCTCTTTTATGATGACGATGACATTTGACATAGAGCAAAGAGGAAGAGAAAACAATGAAATCCATTGAGAACGCGCCATTTTTCCAAGCTCAGACCTCCCACCACTATCCCTTCGACGAGTTGGCATAGTAGTTAGTCCACCTTTGCACCGCCAAGCAGGCCTGGCTGAGCGCTTGTCGTAATGTTATTGGGCTGCCGGACGTTGGTTTTAGCAAACCCTTTAGCATGCTTGAGCCTTTTCCGGGCAACCATGGCAGGGACAGAGGATTTAGTGACCAGGTAATTCGAGAAGGATCCTTGAAGGATGCTAGGTGATGAGTTAGTTTATAATGTAATACTAACAGGGTGTAATTTAGGGTACTCATCCCTCTAGAGCATTACTATGATACTATGGGAACCAAGGACCACAAGTGTAGGTTCGGTAAAGTCAATCTAAATCATATAATTTTCCCTTCTCATATCCCCGTTGCTGGGCTTCTGATGCGGAAATCGTGGATGGGAGGAGGATTTCACTTTTTCGGGAGCAGGAAAGTGGTGGTGGTGGGATCGCAGCAAGCATCAAGGGGAGCGGAGATTTATTTTCTCAGAAGAGAGCAAGATTTATTTTGGTGATGGAGCATTTGTGGGATGAGCAAGAGGAATTTCTGAAATTCTGAATGGGATGGGGTGTTGACGAAGAGATCGTGAAAGAGAGGAAGGAGATTGAAGGAAGGGGCCGGCGGTGGGAGGAGAAAGGGTTGGATTCAGTCGAAAAGTTTTATGTTCATCTAACCTCTAAACCCTTGCCTATATTTTGTTTCCTTGTACCTATTGCTAATATTTTGCCGCAGAGAACTGCATTGGCTCAGCTACAATCATTCGTGATTGTACTGCTGAAGGTGATATTGGCCAATCTCAATACGGGCCCTCATATGACCACCCTACCGCTGCCCCCAACCGAGCAGCCAACAGGTTTCATTTGCAGATAAATATGGATAGCAAGGGGTCTGGGGATTGGTCAGGTTGCTGCATAAAACTAATGAATAGTGAACAGTGAAGGCAAAGGTCAGAGATATTCAGTAACGATTGACACAGCTACTGGGATGGTTGAATATGCAGTGTCCACCATCCTGAGTTCTTCAAACATCTTTGCAAGGGCGATTCCAGGAGTGAGTCGTGCTAAGGGGGATGGGGGGGGGGGGGGGAACTAACTGCTATCAGCGAGGACCGTCAGAACTCGGGTCAAATGATTGGGAAGAGATGAGGTAGATGCCTACAGGCTTAGGGAGATTACGAGCAAAGCCACCGGTGCCATCTTGATCGGCATATCGAAACGGCCCAGTGTTTGTCGTAGGGTTTGGCTATCCTCGTTGGTATGGAACTATGAACTAACCAGCGACCTTTTAACAGACGCGCCCAAGTTCGAGTGCCTGACACAGCTCCCTCTGGATTGGAACTACCCTCCACTCGTCCTCAGATTGCTCAACCAACAGGACATTGTCCCCAACTGTAACCACTAAGACTAACCGCAAGGACACGTCTTTCTTCAACTTCTGCCTCTTCACTCCTCCCACCCTAAGCCACCTACCCTAATAATTCCTCCCCCACCTTCCAACCTATTTCCCATTGCTTGTGAGCACACAGCGCAGATCAGCGACCGCATAGACGCTAACACAACAGACCCAGACCCAGGGCATGCTGCGTTAGGTGATTGACCTCTCCACTATACAAAGGCAAGCTCGGCAAGCAGCGAGAGGACAGCTTCGCCGGGAGTAATATCGGCTCCTGGGATAGCGAAATGGGCTTTGAGTAGTGTTCTCGCAGAGCGCGAGAGCCATTCACGCTGTGGACATCCGCTTACTCAGTAGGGGTTTTGAAGGCACCCGGAGGGGCTTCAAGGGCACTGAGTGAGTTTTGTACGGGGTGGATGGATGGATGGGTGGGTGGATGGGTGGGAGAATAGATTCCTCCATTGTTTTCAACTTCTGGAAGGGAAAATGCGGAGCAAAGCGTTTTATTTTGGGGGAAAAGCCTGTGTACCGTCTGTAATTATAGACATATCTCCACTCTGAAGATCCCTTTCGGCTTGGTTTTTAAATTACCCTTATCGCAGCGCTGAAGTATTGTAAAGTATTGCCGGACTAAATATGTTTAGGTAGGTAGTATATAATGTCAGTTTCTACCGAAATCTCAACTCTTAATGGATAACTTGGACTGGGCGGAAGCGTATTAGTTGGAAAAGTTGGCGTGAGCATCACTCGATGGGCGTTTTTTTCGTTCCCCGGGAGCACTTGGGGTGAGCTCCCTGTTTTGTACAGGATTTCGCGGGTTTGCTTGGTCCTCGTTCGTTCCTCATTCTGCCGATCACTATCACAACCCCCCGTCTTTCCACTAGCCCACCATAGTCTAATTTGTTGATTGTATTTTTCCATGATAATGTTGACGATCGCATGGCCCAGAAAACCCAGACTTTACTCTACTTCCCCCCTCCCCATCCCCAACAAAAACCCACATTCGAACAGAAGGACACAAATAGGATAGGAAGTAAAAAAGAAAAGGAAAAGGGGGAAAAGGAAAAAAGGGAAAAAGGGAAAAAGGGAAAAAGGGAAAAAGGGAAAAAGGGAAAAAGGGAAAAAGGGAAAAAGGGAAAAAGGGAAAAAAGTGCGATAAGAATACACAGAAGGGGGATTCTCGCAATACGAGAGGGGGGCTGCGAAAAGTGATAACTTAAGGAAAGGAATCATGATTATTTCCAGATTTAAACCACTTCTTCTTGACATCATATCCTTCCTCGGCGATATTGGCACATCCGGCTATGGTTAGGAAGACTTGATCTATGATACAATTAGTACGAGCACGAAATGGGGAGGAGGGAGGAGGAACACACCTAGTGTGGTCTGCGAAACAGTATACCGCATTTTTTGGGCATATCCGGAATGACGCTAAGGGGTGGGGAGCACACATCTGGCTATTGGATGGAGGTGGCAAAGTTAAACGAGTATCAAAAACACAGGGTGTGAGATTTGGTGATGGAACGGAGCAAGAAAACTTGAGCAAGAATATCAATTCAATTGAGACACTATTCGCATTTAATCCTCCCATTCCTTCTAAGAAGCAAGACTACCAATCCCAAAGCTTCCTTCGTCTTTTCCAGTGCCTTGAATATCCTATTAACGCCTGTGCCACCACAATGTGATGCTGCAGTGGGCGTAATATCGTCCCTCTTCCTCATTCTCCCAACGCCAAATTGGTACCGAGTAGCGAACTTGTCCATGAAAACTCCGTTGCTCAACAACAGCACCACGGAACCTACCCTGAACCCAATCCTGCACGCTGTAGATTTCCGCCTCCATACTTGCGGGCGTAGACTTAAGGACAAGATGGATGTAATACCCATCGCTCTAGCGCTTCCGGAGGTCGTCACTGGTGCCGACTGCTAGTATTTTCTTCACGAGGATCCCAGCACGCGAGGCGAAGGGGTCGGCTTCCTCCATTGAATGGGTTGTCAGGACAAGACTTCTACCCTTTTGAATGCTAGCAAGGGTCTTCCACATGGTACGTTTTGCTGCGGCATCCATGCCTGAAGAGAGTTCGTCTAGGAGGACTGTTGGATTTCCCATGAGAGCAATACCTAGGGAGAGCTTGCGTTGTTACCGCCGTAGAGTTTCTGGCCCATGCGGGTTTGGAAAGCCTCGAGATCGACGGTACGGATGACTTGGGAAACGCTGTGCTCGATATCCTTGACGCCACGAACTTGGGCGTAGAAGCGGAGGTGCTCGACATCCGTCATACAGTCCATCGCGTCGAATTGCGGGCAGACACCGAGGTGAGAACTTGCTTCTGCGCGGCGTCTGGTAATGGGAATGTTTTCCACAAAGATTTCTCCACTATTAGGGGCCATGTCACCACGGATCATGTTGATTGTCGTGGTTTTGCCAGCGCCGTTAGGTCCGAGAAAGGCAAAGACCTCACCACGAGGAACTCCGAAGGTAACATTCTCTAGAGCGACCATCTTGCGGGAGAACGGCTTGGTAATGTCAATTACACGGAGGCCATCGTTTGAGGAGCCCACTCTGGAGATTTCGGCATTGATATACTGCTTCTCGGCGCCAGCTGCTCCAACGTCATGCTCGCTGTCGGGATTGGCGGTGCTCGCTCTCCATGGTAGCGCAAGGCGGAAGCCACCGCTATCCCACCAGAGAGGAAGGAAGTAACAGATCGACTGCGCAATGAGATAGAGGATTGGACCTCCATATAAAGTAAGTTCTCCAGGGTTCGTAGCAAATTCCTTGCCACGACAGGAGACAGAGAAAAAATTCACTGCCGCACATAGAGCACGAGCTAAGCTACCAATCGGCGGCACGGAGAATGGGAAGTGAACGATATTGATCTGAATATCGATCTCCGAAGCAGGGGCATAAGTGAGAACCGACATGAAAGTGATGAAGTAGAGTACGAACATCATAGCTAAGTCAAGGATTACTTACAATTATCCCGAAATAAAGAGCTTGCAGCATACCTTGGCCACCAGCAACGATCGCGAAAGCACTCAACTGACTCCCCGCCATGAGAGAGACGTTATAAGCTAGCAAGATAGACGCCAGCCCATACAATACAAGTACAAGGAATAAATATCCACCTCCCCACACCACCCTCCCCACACCACCTCCCCTCTCCCCACACCACCCTCACCCCTCCCCAGACACCTATTCATCGGGGATACACCCGCGCTTCAGGATTCGGATCCTGGCTAAGACCCGGAGCTCTTCTAAGTCAAAGACTATGGACCCCTTGGGGTCTATGCCGGGTGGGCAACCCGCAGGAAAGAACTCCTTAAAAGTGATAAACGGATTTTCCTGCGCTTTAGAAGGCGGAGGAAGGACTTCCTATAGATCAAATTGACTTGTTAGTAAAAAATTAGTAGCAGGATATACAAGAGACTTGCATATTCTCGGGGGTTGGGGGGGCTCTTAGCCGAGGACGCGGAGCCTGCAGCCGAGGACGCGGAGCCTGCAGCCGAGGACGCGGAGCCTGCAGCCGAGGACGCGGAGCCTGCAGCCGAGGACGCGGAGCCTGCAGCCGAGGACGCGGAGCCCGTAGCTGAGGACGCGGAGCCCGTAGCTGAGGACGCGGAGCCCGCAGCCGGCTCCGCCCGACGCATCCACATCCGTGAGCCGATCCGCCCCTCTTCCCGTTTATAAAACTTGACTTGGATGACCACCCGGACCTCCCCCTTGGACCCTTCCAACCACAACTTTGCGTCTAAATGAAGCCGATCTGCCGATTCTGACCACCCCGACTCCAAGACAACGGACGGATACCTCGGCTCCTTGGTCCAATCTGGGCCAAGACGGGGGATGATGGTCAGATCTCCCTCCTTTGAGGAACGATCAAACGGGGGGGCAAAATTATACTCTAGTGAACGTGATTAGCTAGATTTTTCACATTTCGACAGGACACAATTGATAACAAACCAGGTGATGGGCATATCCCGATTTTGTGAAGCAAAGTTGCTGGGATGGCTCCGCTCAGGAACCCACCGAAAAACGAATCAATCACCCATTGGGCGGGGCACTCGTGGAGTGCAGACGGTATCACTACTTTTAAATACCTTTCCGGGGCGAACCAGTGTACTCTATAGCCGGGGGTTAGTTAAGCAGAAAAGAAAAAGAGGGTGAAGGGGTAGGGTTACCGAAATGCGTGTTCTTCCAGATGATTCGTGGGGTGGCGGAGGCCCTGTATGATCAGATCGAATTGGTCTTGCTCTACTTCGTTAAAAGTTAATAGGCCAGCGTCAGTGCCGCGCGTCTTTATCGCATTTTTTATCTCTATGAAAATTTTGGACGCCATTTTGAACGACATTTTGGACATTTTGGACGACATTTTCGTAAAAGGTGGGTTGGTGGTTGTCGGGGAGAGAGGGAGAAAGAATGGTCCGTTGACGAGTGCCTATAATAGGCACGACGAAACTACGGTAGTCTAGTTGGTGAAGCGTACGTACAAGCACTGACTCTAAGTCGAAGCTATCCTCATGACAGCGCAATATCGTAATCACACATAACCCCAGCCCTACCCAACCTCTTCATGATCTTCTGGCAGACTGGAGCACTGAAAGCAACCCACGCCCGACACATGCTACCCTGGCCAACAGGAGTCCGCCCCGAGTGACATATTATGATGATCTCTGACGTCATAACCTCACCTTGGACAACACCGGTAACTGAGAAAAACATGGATTCCTGCTTAGAAGGGCCACTGGTCATTTAGGGGCATATCATGTCGTAATTCGGTTGTCTTTTCAACTTAAACTAATCCCTACGTTCCCAGTATTTACGGAACTGAAGTCAGAGAAGTCTTTCCCCGCGAGCATAAAACATCCCTTCTTCCCCTTTCCACTTCTCACAACTCCACACACCAAGTACGGTACATAGACTACATCCAATCCAAAACCAACCACACTACAGAGGGGAAAAAAAATGTCTACAATTATACCCCGTCCGAATAGCGAACCCCGTCGAGATCCCCCCCCGCCGCGACAAACAGCCCTTATCTCACCGCTGCAACACCTTTCGGGAACCGCACCACCGCCGCCCACGCCTGCCGTGCAGCCGTGCTCTTATAGGATGGGTACCGGTGCACCGTTGCCGCAGCCACCGCTACTACCGCCGGATACGCCTTTAAAGCCTTATGATAGTGGCGGTGCGGGGAGGAGTGCGAATGACACCCCGCCAGCTGCTGTCACCGCGAGGCCTACTACGCATTTACCGCAGGAGGGCTATGTGGGGACTACGGACATTAGTGTTTTCGAAGAAGGTGAGGAAAGAATGGGGAGAAGGCAGAGGGATGGGGTTCCTAGACAGGCTACACTCAACAATTTGGTGCTTCCGGTGGTGCGAGGGGCGGGGGAAGAGTGAAGGGCTTCTCGGAAAGCGGGTTGACGGGATTAATGAGAGGATCATCGGGGCTGAGGAGAGGGATGATACAAAGTGAATGCGGCTGTTCGCACGTTTGACTATTGACACATGTATTTTTTGCTTGAGATGGATGTATTGTTGAGAATTGGGCTTCTGAGCTGAGGAACGAGAGCGATGCTTGCGCTTCCTACTCACTGTTGCGTATATGAAGGTGCACGCAGATGTTGGCATTCTACACTATGGCTTGCGTAATCACGATAGGGTACATATACCGTTCATGTCTCCCGTAGTTAGCTGGAGAACTTAATCAACGATCTTTCGCTGAGAGGCAAGGCCTTCAATTCCTGACATGTGTTTTGGGCTGACCTACGAGTGATGGTCTGTGAACCATTCATGGTAGAGCGTATTGACTTTGGGGGCCGGAATGGGTGGGGAAGGATCCGTGATTATTACTTCTATATTTCTGTATCCTGGGGGGGGTTCTGCGCGATTGGAGCCATGCACTGGATTTAGTGCATTTAGTATGCCCTACTTCATCATCAAAACTTACCCCACTCCGCTGTCTGATATAGTTCTACCGTCCATCCGATACCACACCCACCAGAACTGGAGACCCCATCCGCTTTGGGCAAATAGTCCCCAGTAGCTCCATATAATGCTATCTGGTTACGCATATTATTAAGTGTGAGAATGTGGAGTAATATCTAGGATATGCCATGGAAGATTATTTACAAAGGCAAACGAGGTACGAGGGGCCCCACCGGTGTCACCGGAGAAGAGAAGTAAAGTCCCTAGGCAAAAGTGTTCGTGAAATCGCTTAGCCGGATGTCTCATATTTTCACGAACACTTTTGCCTAGGGACTGTATGAAATGTGGGGCAGTCTAAAACACTCCCGAACGAAGTGAGTGGCTGTCGGGGGGCTCAAAAGTCCGCAGTTATGAGAAGTTGAACGACATCCCTTTCGCCGTCCGGTCCTAAGTCATACAATAACAAACTACAAACGCATACAAAAACTAAGAATAAAGCTCGGCGTCGCCGGCCCCCCTCCCCCACTCCGCTCCTCCACCCCCACCTCCCCTTCTCACAGCCATACGCCAATAACAAACGAACACAATACTTTTTATCACTATAAGTTACGGCGACCCCCCCCTGTTCATTGCAGGGTACGCATGGCACGAGCCAACCTCCGCTCCCTCCCGCTCCTCTGCAACTCCCCCAATATATCATCTAACAGGTCCCTCCCATCCTCTCCCAGCCCACGAAAATTCATTCCACTTTCTAACATTTTCCCGACCACGTAGTTTAGGCCGATGAGGTCCTTTGGCTTCTGCCGTACTACCCATGCTGTCCCCTTCCCAATGGCTAGGTCAGGTAAAGTTGCTACTGGCAGATCGCCGATCAGTGCACACCCCCGCAATCGGTGGACAGAATCTCCGTCTCCGTCCTTGGGGAGGAAGTCGATATGAACCGTTATATCCGCTGAGGTTTTATATTCCTAATAGCACCTCACAGTGCAGGTAAATCGTTGATCGTGCTGAGCAGCCTCCTGAAATGCATTGAGAGATCGTCCGGTTATAGCAAAATCTACATCCTCGGTCCGAATATCGGCACCATAGAATAGTAATGCCGCACAGTGTTCTCAGCCGTCCGGGGCCCCCGTGGGGCCCGGCGGGGGGACTGCCAAGACCCCCGGACGGGACGGGACGGCAAAATGCAGTCCGTCCTCGTCCTTGAATTCCCAGGACGGCCGTCATTAGCAAGGGCGACGAGCCCCACGACCTGAGACAACTTCTGCCAGGGGACGGCAGGGGATGACAGAGGACGGACGGACTGCCCCGTTGCGAACACTGATGCCGCACCCCCAACGACAGCAAAGTCCTCCACATACTCGTCGCCAACGAGACCTCATACCGCTCTCGCAGCCTCTATAACGGCCAATTGGCCAGGAACAAAGTCTCTTACTGGCCCTTCCGCTGCATGCAGGAAGACACTTCTGTCGGTGGCCATTTTGGGTAGATACGGAAAGAATAGGAAATGGCTCCAACAGGCTCAAACCCCGTCTACCGAATCCGAGGGGCGACAAACGAACGAACTAACAACACAAAAGGGGATGTGCTATAATAGCAGATTTTTTTCCTTCTTTCCAGCTATTTATTTGACGAAAAAATAAATGTGTTAATTTTCGAGGTGATGAAGAATGCAGCAACGGTAGAGAGGTAGGGTACCTGTGGATACGAGGACAGTACTTGTACGTGTGTGGCCAAGGCAAATGCGATTTGGAACTGCCCTTGGCAGCAAGAAGTGAGGAATCGTAAGGATGCAGTTATCGTGAAGCTTCGGCTAGTATCGTTTTATCGCACTGGCTTCCTTAGGCGAAGGGGGGTCCAGGGAAAAAAGGTGTTTTGGGAGCAGCTTCAGTGAGGAAAAAGGTTGGAGGGGAGCGTGGAGAGTGAATGAGGTGAGCCGAGAGCTGGGTGTACTCGCGGTAGGGGTGAAGTATTGGAACAAACTACGGAGGTACAGGGCATAAGTTCTGTAGGTTACACAGGGGGTGAGGGCAGCAAACCTCGCTTGTGGAACCTACAAAACTTATGCCCTGTACCTCCGTAGGGTCAAGATGGCCAATGCAAAATTTCCTTCATTCAGATCGCCGGATACCTAAGAAGGAAACTACCGGTAACCGCTCTTTTTTCTGTTCCTCGCACAGACATTTACCCCCCTGTTTGTTCCAATACTTTACCCCTACCGCGAGTATGATAACATCCAATCGGGATTAGCCCTTTCCGATCTTGATCTTCCAAGATCAGCCATTAGGGTACTCGGATACCAGGGTTAGTCCGCGAACACCATGGATAATGAAGCTAAGACGATATTAGGAATAGTGTATGCGCTAATGGGGGTGTGTTGAAACCCCGAAGAATTCCTCGAACGCTTCATGCTTTGCTATTGGTTGATCTATCTATACAGGGGTTTCTATTGGTGATTCGCCACTCATGGTATCATGAGCCTTCTCGAAGATTCACGAGTACTAACGATCATTCAAAAGGAACATATAAAGTAAAAACGTAGCAGAGAAAAATAGTAAACCAAGCCCACTCGTGATTCCTTTCCATCAAGTCAAGCTCTGTAAGAATTAAATACCCTCTTAGCAAAATATCCAAAAACCTAGATTGCTTGAAATGGAAAATCGGCAGTCTCAAGCTGGTGTTCCACTATCATATCGTGACCGCATCAGAATTCATACGCTTGCTCATGATGCTTCATGGTCTTACCGAAAAATTGCTTCAACCGTCAACTGTAGTCCAAGTACAGCTCACAAAGTGGCTCATGGGCCAACAACTCCACCAAAAACCACGCGGGGCCGCCGAGAGTTGCTTTCCTCTGAGGAGCGGAAGTGCCTAGTTGCAGTTGCAACTAAATCAGCGGAAAATCGATGTAAACCATTGTGGGAGATTGCGCTTCTTTGCAATATTAGAGCATCTGATGATACTTTACGGAAAACCTTTGCTGCAGAGGGTTTTCACCGGCGAGTAGCTCGTAAAAAGCTATTTTTGGATGCGAATGCCAAAGAAACTCGTTTAAATTGGTGCTTGGAATGAGGACATGGACGGTAGAAGACTGGATGAGAGTTATATGGACAGATGAGGCTTCTTTTAGTATTGGAGGGGCAAGAGGACGAATATGGGTAACTCGGAATGCTGAGGAGGAGTATGATGAAGCATGTTTGGTGCCAAAGTTTAAAAAATTGTCGGGCTTGATGATATGGGGTTGTTTTATCAGATCACAACTAGGTCCTTTAGTTTTCTGGGATAATTCAGCATGGGGAAGAATTACCGCCGCCTCCTACTCTTCGCATATACTACCTATTTTGTATGATTTTTGGTATAGAAACTCATTATTGCCAAATGGACAGTTTGCTCCTGCTGCCTTTATGGAAGATGGAGCATCATCACATCGAGCACGGTTAACAACACAATGGCGAAAGTGGTACGGAATTCAGCAATGGAAAATCGTTTGGCCCGCACGCTCACCAGATTTAAACCCTATTGAAGAGCTCTGGCGGAGAATGAAAGACCGTCTATTTCAAGCAAATCGAGAAGGAAGGCCAAGGACCGTTGATGTTACAAAGGATGTTATTAAAGAAATCTGGGATCAGATAGCTGTAGGAGATGAGTTGCGAAAATTGGTGGAGAGTATGCCTCGTGTCACAAATCGTGACTAAGCAAGGCAGATTTCACATGACTCATACTTATGAGTCATAAGGTATGTTGGATTTCACACTATGACGTTACTTGACTCATAGTTCTCACATGACTATGCACTTGCGA
>Ga0307509_10004469_pt1 | contig 20128 bp, 24 predicted proteins | sample 10_EM_MG_FD_202245 | JGI IMG/M metagenome (GOLD analysis project Ga0307509, IMG submission 202245) | Populus trichocarpa ectomycorrhiza microbial communities from riparian zone in the Pacific Northwest, United States - 10_EM | ecosystem: Host-associated > Plants > Roots > Unclassified | place...
GGCCAGTGAGTCCACCACCTAGGTATTGACTCCGGTTGTTGTCATAACAGTTAGCCACTGGTATGACTTCGATAGGAAGAGTTTTTCCACCTGCGGTTGTATTGGAGATACATTGCAGAAACTCATATCCTATTGACGGAGTTAAGTGTACCCGAGTTGGTCCGACACTTCCAGCTGGATAATTCCTGATGGAGGGTAGACCCCGGACAAACCCTGGGCAGGACAGGGTGCTCGCACAAAGGTCGCAGTAGTGGTGAATGTCAAAGGATTAAATCTGATATCTACTTAAGTTTAAGCGTTTGGCATTCTACTTCGATAACCAACTTTCCTCAAGAGAACTCATTTGAGTGGAGCTTTCAGCTTAACGATATTAAGTTTAACCGTTTTGATTCTTCGTGAATTATTTACTCTATCTTTATCTTCTACTTTGAGTTTTGGTGGGTCGCAACCTTAGAGTTCACCTCTCTATCGGGTGCCCCCGTTACAGTAACTTCACGGCCTCGGCTTCGTTTCGTATTCGGAAAGGTATCGGCCTCAGTCACTCTAGTCGGTCGTCTCATGTGTTTGGACTAGTCCTTCCTACATCCCCCTCCTTGGTTTTGGTCCCGTTGCTCGGTTACAGCTACACTGTTAGGCGGGAGCTGATCTCAAATTCTTGCAAGATAACTCAGGCCGCTAATCTTAATCGTAGACGGAGATTGTCTAGGAAGGCTCAATGTCTCAAATAGAGGTAGGTAAAGAGAAAAAGATGTTTCTAACGTAAAACTTATGATATTGATAAGATCTCTTCTCCCTTGCTTGATAATATTCAAATAGCTCAGGAGGCACCTCGATATTTATATGCCACGTCTGGGTGGTCGCGGGCTACATCTAGATCTCATAATAACTAAGTACCTACTAACAAATTCCAGCTTCTTCTAAAAGTGCGAACACCTTTCGACCCTGACAATTCTGTTAACTCACTTGGACCTCCGAATCGCAACACCATGAATTTTCCTGACGGTGCTACCACACAGGAGTTTATTGGTTAAAATCCATCTTCGTTGGCATGGAGTCTTGCTTACCATTGCATAAGCTGAATGCTCTCCATGATCGAACCACCAAAGAGGCCAGCTTTGTTATCAAACCTCTCATCATTGCAGATATATCCTGCAACTGACATCTGCGAGGCATAAGATAGACTTGTCATGATAATCACACCAATAGCCATTATCCCTCCATAGTCATATCGTTATCGTATGGTTCCGTCAGTATCCTATGGATACTATTGATGTGTGTGAGTGCTGGTATGCCTGATTTCTCAAACTACCTCATTCAACAACACCATTTACTTCTGCGACTTTCATCGCGAGAGCGTCGAGTATAGAATGTGTTGCTTAACCATTGTCTGAATAGGACGTCCCCTTACTTAGTGACCACCTTCGCGACTCTTGTCTTTAGTGCTCAGTAACCTTATGCGACGTTGACTGATCTGGCTCGAACCACTTGCATAGGCTCGCCAAGGGCCTTTCCTCATATATCCTGCAAACAGGATCAGGTCGGATGGACGGCCATGACGTATACGGGGTTACAAGAAGGGTTCCAATGACCATGTCCTTTGTGAGGGGACGCAACTACCATGGCCTTTGCCGGTGTAGCGCCGTCTCAACGCTGGTGGGGGAGGGGGGTGTTGGCTTGTCTATTTAGAACTCAGAATCCGAATGTATGGTAACTATAGGTCTTTATTCGCTTAATGGAAGGCTATGCCTTGCGACATGCCTAACACTGGCTCCCTCTCCCCAAGCTTCGTTCTCAAATGCTTCTAAAACTTTCCCTTTATCCTTTTTCTAAAACAAATGAAATCGTTTTTGAACTCTGGGAGATAGGGTAAAAAACCTCATGTGTTTGCTTGTCCACATGAGGAAAACCTTTTTTCCCAATTCAACATCTGCCCGACTTGGCATATCTGGATTTTCCTGGTGAAACCCTTCGACCAATTCCTGAGCGTTTTCCAAACTCTGAGGTGGTTCCCAGCTGTTCTCGTCCTCAGAACACTCTTTCCTTTTAACAAAATACCTTAGTTCCCGCATTCGTCTATTACGACCGCGAACCTTCCTTATATCAGTGCTTATTTCACCCTTTACAATCCATTCCACTTCCCACTCGAGATCGCCATCGATCTCTTCTGGTTCTCGTGGAGGCTGTTCTCTTCCTTCTCAAATTGAGGCTCAATAGGGTTCCAACTGGGAAACATGGAAGGTTGGGTGGATCCTCCATGTAGGCGATATTTCCACTTTGAAAGCGCGTTGTCCTTTTGCTTCTATGATTTTGAACAGACCATAGAGCTTCGGAATTAGTTTCTTCAAGGGTCGTTTCATACAAATATTCTTTCCATTTAACATTACCAAATGACCTTCTTTATAATCGGACTGTCGTAATGCTTTTTGGTCGTAGTATTTTTTCATTGCCTCTCGTGCATAATTTATCGCTTTTACCACTCGTTTATGAATCGAGTTCATCCAGTGGCTATACAACTCAGCCCCTGGGTTTTGAGCTTGTCGCTCTCTCATCCATTCTGTCTGTGGATGATGACCGTAATTTGCGAAGAAGGGTGACATTCCATGTGCATGCGTTGCAGAATTGTTGTACCTGAATTCGGCTCAGGGTAACCGCCGATACCAGACGTCTTGGTCATATGTAACGACCCTACGATAGGCAGCTACAATAACTACCACGTTAGCCCAAATGGCACACCAAGAGGTAGTCAAAGGTGGTATGGTCTAGTATATTTGTATACAAGAATGCTGGTTCGCCTAACGGCCAGGCCTAGGAAACAGTAGAGTGGCCTTAGGCACTCTATTAGGCAGGGTAGCCTTTCGGGAGAACATTCACATAAGATCAAGAGAAATAGGGGAATCTTAAACAGATCTCCGAGACGACTTCTGTGGTCGACTGGAGGACTTCCTGAGCGGTTAAAGGCATAAGAGGGCAAAGTTACCCTACCTTGGGAATTTCGTTATTATGCCCATGGGTGCCAGTTACCCTACTGAGGAACCCAAGTTACCCTACCTTCACCGGCAAAAGTCATCCTAGAATTTAGAGGTTGATTGCCTCACATTCTATAGGCTCTTAGATGTTCTTGGGCGCGCATGCATCTGCGCGGGGAGGCTCCATGCCTCAAGGAGGGTGGCCCGAACATGCTATTAAACTTGGGCGGGTTTTGCTAACACCCGCCTCTGGCCCCAGTGTTGTGACGGCGTGTGATAGGCAGACGTCTGTCTAGTTGCTCGTTTGCTAGTTAAAAGAGGTCATTTGAGCAGCTGCCGTAAGACTTTATAAGTCGTTGCAGTCCGTCTGACTGAATGTCGTTCGCAGGATATACAAGGGGAGTATAGGTAACGGCCAAAATGGAGGTTGCCCATATATGGTCTCTCCGGCACCTAGGAGCCTATCTTAGCCTACGGGTAGTAGGGTAGTCTTCCTAGTGGTACTTAGGTTGTCCAAGGAGGCCAGGGAGCTTTCGGGACAAATACCTCAGTAAGCAGCCGGGACCTTCTCCCCTTGATTTCTAGTATTACTATGGGTTGTTATTGGACTCTATAGGTATGACTCTTATCATGGTAGAGTATGTCCTGAGAGGCTGGCCATGGGTAGCGCCCACCTAGCCAACCATCGGCTAGATCTCACCAAGGAAGCTTGCATGTCAATTTATCACATTGGATAGTCGTGTAGATTAAGTCATGGACTGCATAGCTTCTATAGACGAAACTACCACTGGGCTAGTGAGTCCACCACCTATGTAGTGACTCCGGTTGTTGTCATAACAGTTAGCCACTGGTATGACTTCGATAGGAAGAGTTTTTCCACCTACGGTTGTATTGGAGATGCATTGCAGAAACTCATATCCTATTGACGGAGTTAAGTGTACCCGACTTGGTCCGACACTTCCGATAGGGTAAGTCCTGATGGAGGGTAGACCTCCGACAACCCCTGAGCAGGACAGGGTGCTCGCACAAGGTCGGAGTAGTGGTCAATCTCAAAGGCGTAAATCTGATATCTACTTAAGTTTAAGCGTTTGGCACTCTACTTCGACAACCAACTTTTCCTCGAGAGAACTAAATTGAGTGAAGCTTGGCGCTTAACTATATTAAGTTTTACCGTTGATTCTTGACAATTATTTTACCTTATCTTTATCTTCTACTTTGAGTGTTTGGTGCGGTCGCAACCTTAGAGTTCACCTCTCTATAGGGCGCCCCCGTTACATCATAGTTTACAAAATTTCTTAAGTAACCTTCCACCACTTGGTTGGTTCTTTCCCTCTCACCGTCCATCTGTGGGTGGTACGCTGTCAACATTTTTCTTTTAATCCCTCGCAGCTTGTATAGGGATTCTCAAAATTCTCCTGAGAATTTTGCATCCATGTCGGATATGATTTCCGTGGGCAGACCGTGATGTTTCCAAACTTGTCGTAAGAAAACGTTTGCGACGTCCTTTGCGGTCACGCTTGTCGGGAGACCGATAAATTGTGCCATTTTTGTGAATTGGTCAACTACTCTCATGATCTGAGTGTAGTCTTATGATACCAGTGGTTGGGTTATGAAATCGGTTGTGATAGAGTTCCATGCTGCGTATGGGGTCTCGAGAGGTTGAAGCAATCCCCATCGTGCATGTTGTGGCGATTTATTGTGTTGGCACTCATCACATGACCGAACGTAATTATTTATCCATTCGGTGAGTCCTTTCCAATAAAATTCTCTCATGATTATCTCAATCGTTTTTTCCATCCCAAAATGTCCTGCTACCTTCGAGTTGTGGCATCCTTTTGCAATCTTAGTCTTTTGAGCCTCGTCCGCAGGTATCTATAGCCGATTTTTGAAGTTGGAGAACCCGTCCTTGTATTGCCAATTTGTAGGCAATTCTTTGCCTCAGGTTATTAGATCTTTTAGCCTCGCTTCTCTGCTCAACCAGTCCAAATCGTCTCTTGACGCTTCTCGGACCTCTTTCAAGATTCTAACTCGTACTCTTGTAGTAGAGCTTTGGATATTATAGCGCTTGAAACCATGACCTCTTCCTGGAGGAGCCATGGGTTTCGTCTGATATCGCTTTCGCTAAACAATCTGTTTTCCCTACTGTCCGCATATAGCTGACACATGATTGGCTCTACCTGTTCCACTCTGATGGTTCGCTTTGGTGATAGGTCCCTGCTCCCAAATCCCTTGTTTCCTCGGATGATTAATTTTAGGTTGTCTACCTCCATCATTCCTGAGATGTCTATTTTTTCCATGATCATTTGTGCAATTCGGTCCCCTTCCTGAACCTGATAATTCCTTTTGCCATGATTCATCATAATAACCTTAACCTCTCCTGTATAGTCAGTGTCTATTACTCCTCCGCTGATTCCTAAACTTTCTTTGTATGTTAGGCCGCTTTGTGGCGCTATTCTCGCATAAGTTCCTTTTGGTATTCCTATCGCGATTCCGGTTCCGATATGCTTCTGTCCTTGTGCTGGGATCAGCACATCCTTGAGAGCATATAAGTTCTGTCCTGCCGAAAACCTTGAGCCCCTTGTTGGTAACATAGCCCTGGATGCCATTTTCATTACTTGAATGGCTGCGGCTTGTTGTACTACCCGTTTTTGGAGTTTTTCTTGAACCGGTTCGTCTTGTACAAGACAAATTAAGAAATGTTCTGGTTTCAAAATTGACTGTTCGTTGTATTCAGCTCCCTCCTCAGGACCATACTCTGGTTGTCTGCTTAATGTGTCTGGTTTACCGCTTCTGGACCCTAGTCGATAGATAATTTTGAGGTTGAACGATGTAAGCAATTGCGCCCAACGAATTTGCCTTTGATTCCACTTCTTTGTCGTCAAAAGGTTTTGCAAATTCTGGTCAACGGTGTAAACCGTAATCGGCGTATCCGCAGCGTACAAGTAGTCTTTCCACATCATGAATGCTTCCAATATGGCTAGGAGTTCTTTATCGTGAATCTCATAATTGCGTTCCACCGAATTCAATTTTCGGAAATGGAATGCCACTGGATCAAGTCTTTTATCCTGAAACTGGGATAAATTGCCCAAAGCGGGAAGTCGCTTGGGTTGGTCTCGATTACCCTTTCTCGTTCCGGGTAAAAATGCGCCAGAATTGGCACCGTCGTAAACGGCTGTTGGAGTTTTTCAAATGCTATGTTCTGCTCTCGTCCCCAGCTGAACTTTTGCTTGTCTCCTTTCAGCGTTTCCGTTATTGGCTTACATATCTTCGAGATGTTTTCGATGAACCTTCGATAGAAGTTTGCAAAGCCAAGAAAGATTTGATCTTCCTTCACCGAACTAGGTGCTTTCCATTTCCTTATGGAGTCCACCTTCCTTGTGCTCATTGTCACCCCGTTTGTCGCCACGATATATCCCAGGAATTCAACAGCTTTCACCCGAAACTCGCACTTCTTAATGAACACCGCTAATTGGTGTTCCATTAATCATGAAAGTACTTTCTTGACCATTGTGACATGTTCCGCGTGTGTCTTGGAGTAGATGAGGATGTCATCTAGGTACACCACTACCCCTTGGTCAAGAAATTCGTGTAATATTTTATTCATCATGAGCTGGAAAGTTGCAGGAGCCTTGACTAATCCAAATGGCATAACCTTGTATTCGTATTGTCCGTACCGAGTTCTGAACGCTGTTTTCCATTCATCACCTCTCTTAATCCTAATCAGGAGATAACCATCCTTCACGTCCAGCTTCGTAAATATTGTGGCGCATGCAACTCGATCTCGTAATTCCCTTATGAAAGGGAGCGGATATTTAACGAGATTGTCAATTTGTTGAGTTGTCTGTCCAAAATTGCACTTTTTCGGTTCGTGCAGATGCGATATGTGGTGTTCATGGTACCACCATATAAAGGGTATGATAAGGTCAAATTGTCCTGTGGGCGCTATTTCTGCGGATATGGGAGACCTATGTCCATTTCCGATTTCTAATGTGATGGGGTGGGTATATCTTTGACCGCCTCATGAACTTGAAAGTCCATTGAATCTGACTATCTTAATGGGTTTCTTTCAGACTTTGTATGGGAGGTCGAGTCGTCCGACTAACCTTTCGCTTAGGAGGAAACAACTTGCTCCTGAGTCTAGTAAAACATGAATGCGCGTGCGTTTGCCATCAACATCTAATTGGGCAGGTCCTTCCGGACATAAATAATGTTTTGGAGAACTGGGTATCGGCCTCTGGGGGTTGTCCAGTTCTTCGTTCTTTCTTTTTAAGTGCATTGTCTCGTTGACTGTAGTTGTCTATTACCGCCCCCGCACAGTTTCGTCCAGAGAGGACTCCTCAGATAAACTTTCTGAATTAGTGTTTCAGGCAGCCCACTACAAGTGGTCTTTACCTCCTGCTGAGGAGTTCCCAAATACCCGGCATTACCATGTTGCACAATGTCTCCACCTTGCAACTAGGCCTGCGCAGTTCATATTGTTGACATATTTTGTGGATCATTGGCGACTGATCGGGAATGGAACCTTCGTCTCTACCATTTGGTTTTAACCGAGAAACCTGTTGGGCCTTGGATAGCGTAGAGGCTTAGGCAAGCGTGCCCTAGTCACTAAAGCTACAGCTTGGGTAATCATCCTTGCCCGAGCTCTTCCTAAACGTATTCGGAACCCTTGTGCTAGAGCGGCACCTGTCTTGGTCTCAGGGATAGTTTAAACGAGATAGTGAGTCTGAATAGCCGATGTATCCTAGCTTTTCACTTCCGGTGGCTTTTATCTATCCCCTACTGTGTAGCCTCCACTTTCACTAGGTTCCGGTAATTTTGGGCCATCTTGTCCCTTAGACTGAGGTATAATAGTCTCGTCTCTATTGCCTAGCTTTCAGGCTACAAAGTCCCAAATTATCTCGCTTTTTTGTACCCTTCCCGGGCCTCAACGTCTCTCTATCTTTCCTCAATCCGTACCCAGGTTCTTCACTCATCCAGTTCCACTCCTCTTAACGCGTTCGAACTCAACTACCAACTTCCATCAACGATTACATTGGGCTGTGTCATCTCGGTGCCTGGCTGGACTCTTTTTCTTCTTCCTATGACTTGCTTCCCCTTCTTCCGAATTGTCTACTCATCATCTTCTCCGAGGTGCACTGACCAAACTTTTTTTTTTTTTTTTTAATCTCGATTATTAATTGTTTCTATGGGGGCAAACGCACACCTATGCTCATCCCACGGTCTTAGGTACAACGGACTTTCTGCCAAGCGTGGGCCACGTAGTCCAAAACCTCCAACTACAGTCCATCCCGCCATCCCCAAGCTAAAACCCGCTGACCCTGCCCGCCAGGGAAAGCCCGCCCGGTACTATGGGTAGAAACTACAAGGAGATGAGAAAGCGGGCCTGAAAGCCACGAACCAAAAACCCCCGCGAAAGCCTAGCCTAAAAGAAAAACATCCCCGACCGACAATAAACACAACCAAGAAAAAACAAACCCACTCACCCAATCAAACAACCTATAAGCTAAACCGTAGTAAAGCCCCACCGGGCCCAGCTCCCGAAGGAATAGGGACTTCTGAATGATTGGTCTCGGGGACACAACGAGGGGAGGTAACTCCCGGGGGCATATAGCCCCACCAGCCGAGGCTCAGGACGAGCGAACGAGTTCGAGAGGATGCCGCCTAAAGGAGGAAGGCTCGTGGCAGCCGGAGGAAGATCCGGTCGGCTATTTCGGCAAACAGGACCCAAAAGAAGGTTTAAACTTGTCCCCCTGGTCCGAGGACATCAGAAGGGAACAGAGGTCTGACGGTGGGCGTTGAGCCACGAGCAGTAGGGTGCTAGCTGATCCAAACGTCGGGGAGGGAGAGGGCGGAGGGCTAACCGACACGAGAAGTACGAGGAAGGTGGACGGAAGCCGGGTCACCATGTTTCGCAAAAACTGACCGTACCAGCAGAGCACAAAGGAGATAGTGCAATACCAGAGAGCAGTGCCACCGGTGGCAACCTCTTTACCAATCGACCGAGACTAAAGACCGACCGTTGACGGGTGAGGGGTTGCCACCCGTGGAGGGCTGCCTAAGCGAGCCTGGAGAAGAGGGGGTGAAGGCGAACTCAACCAACCCCTAGGAACAGGCTTGCCGGGCCTGACCATCAGAAGGGAAAGGAAGAGGGAAGGGAGATGGCTTCACCCAGACAGAGGCAGTGTGGCGTGTCTGAGGAGAGGGGGGTGGATGGAAGTGACGATGATTTCTCGTAGTGTTGAGATTTCAATCGCCGGAGGTGTAGCGGAGACGGAGGATGGAGGTGCACCGACCAAATTTTCTTTTTTGTTTTTTTTTTAAATCATATGTTCATTGTTTCTACGGTACAAGAAATGACATGCATCTTTAATGATATGGCCAAAACAAAACCGAAAATCAAAGTAACAATCCACAAAAGAAATAACCATAACCATTTCCCCCAACGCGACCAATAATCGTCGCAAAGCAGCCGTAGCTAAAATAACTGAAAGTATAAAAACCGCTTAACTAGTCTCGAGGGCCAGGGGCGGGCAGGGGGGTAGAGGGAAAGAGAGGGTTTGGGGGATTGTGGAGGGAGGGAGCAAGCGGGGGCATCCCAGGAGGGAAACCAGTGGCAGTGGTGCGAATGAACTTAGCGAGGGCAATGAGCAGCTGCTGGTCGGACCAGATCAGGGCTTCCGGAGCCAGGTCTGAGACACCTTGGAGGAGGAGGGATCTCTGACGGGCAAAGGAGGGGCAGGACAGGATGGCATGCTTGAAGGTCTGTGGGGCCTCAGAGCATAATGGACAGGTCGTGTCAGCATCAGGATCCCCCCATGAGGGGTGTGCTGCGAGCTAGCTTTTCCCAGAGCGCATCTGGTGTATTCTGCCCGCGACGAACTTGCCCAAACCCATGAAGGGATGGGGGCGCATTGAAGGCGGATAGGGGTAGTATGGGGGGGCTGGGGTGGCGGACCAGTCAGAGAGGAGGAGTTGCTTAGGCCTCAATTTGAGGCGCGCGTACGATGGGAGAACCCCATGTACCGGGGGTAAATAGTCTGTCAAGTGGAGGGAGATGGGTGGCAGGGTGCCCACGTCGTGGAGAAGGGGGGTGGCCGCACTAGCCATGGCTGTGATGGCGTTGTGTCGATACCTCGGATTGTTTAACTTGTCCGGGGCAGAACGCCAGCCGAGGTTATAGAAGAGATAAGGTTGGGAGGTAATCTTCCCTCGCGCTATGAAGGTGGCGCGGTGTGGAGAGAAGGTGGGGACGGATTTAGGGAGACGTGCTGTGGCAGGGTTTATTTCCGGAGGGGAGCAGATGAGCCTTAGGCCGGCAAGGCGGCGCTGGTGGTGTACAAGTATAAGTAGCGGGGGAAGACAGGCTTCCCTGTGCAAACATGTTAGGTTGGTGGAGGAGAAACAATTGGTGATCCACCTACAGACCCGATGCCAGAAAACAGATATTGGGCCCATGATAGAAGGGGGGGGGTTCTAGACAGCGGATCTATACAGGAGGATTGGAGCAAGGAGCGAACGCGCCAAGGAGAGACAGAGGTAGGGGGGAAGGCCCATTCCGGGGGGGAAGAGGCGGCGGATTGTGGCCAGGGCGGCATTTGCAAGCGTGTACCTCCTGGAGAAGTGGGACCTTGGGTCGAAGGTGGGGGTGAAGATGAAGCCCAGCCACTGCAGGCGGGACTGTGGATAGAAGAGCTGATCCTCTAGTCGCACCGGGAGGGAGCATGGCGGCTCATTGCTCCTGGTGGTTCTCCAGTGGATCAGTTCAGTTTTCGGAACAGAAAAGGAAATGTTCATCGGCGAGGCCTTTCTTTTGAGCGCTGAGAAGGACTTCTGAAGGAGGCGAACGTTGGTTCTGTAGGAGGGCGAGGCTACCGTGACCGCAAAGTCGTTGACGTAGGAGATGATAAGTGACCTGGGGATTTCCAGGTGGAGGGAGGAGACGTATATGACGAACAGCAGAGGGGAGATGGGGGATCCTTGAGGGACCCCGACCGAGACGGGGGCGAAGGAGCGAGGGGACCCTTGGAACGTCAGGCGACAAGTGCGGTCTCTGAGGAAGGAGCCGACCCACGGGACCAAGTACGGGCTGACCCATTTCCTGCGGAGGAGAGAGAGGAGTGAGGGGGACTCCACGTTATCGAAGCCTCCCTTCACATCAAGGAAGAGAGTGGAGACTCGGTATCGGAGGCGGTGGAAGGACTCAACGTTATGTTGTAGCACAAGGGCGGCATCGGCGGTGGACCTTCCCGGGAGGGAGCCGCATTGAAGGGGATGGATGAGGGAGCATATGGTTGCCTGAGCCGAGAGGCGGGAGGCCACCACTCTCTCAAGAATCTTAGAGAGCATACGGAGGAGGACGATGACCCTAAAAGAGGAGGGTGAGTGGTATGAGGATTTGCGCGGCTTGTCAAGGACTATGCCAAGTGCCTTTTTGAGGGAGGGGGGGTGAAAACCGTGGGCTAGCAGGGGATCCAGGAGGGAAGGATGAACGGAGGGCTGGATGTGGTGTACGGACTTCCACACGGAGTACGGGATGTGGTCGGGGCCCGGGGCGGAGGTGTTCGAGGATTAGGAGAGGGCGCTGGATATCTCCTCTGAGGTGAGGGGCGTGTAGTCCTCATAGCGGGTGAGGCGGAGGAGAGGGGGAGGAGGGGGTTTGGAGGGGAAAAAGTGGTTAAGAAGCGTCTCCGCTACCTCGGCCAGGTTGGAGGCCCCAGGCAGGTCTGGGAACCTTCGTGGTGGTCTGCCGAACGCGAATCTCTTGGCCGTCCAGACTGAGCGTGGAGTGGCTGAGGACAGGAAGTCCGACCAGTGTGCTTTCTTGGCCGAGGGGATGGCTTTGCAATAAGTTCTTCTCGAGCACTTGACATTGCTCCAGTTGAGGGGGGAGGGATCGCGGCGGGACAACCTCGCGAACCTGTGATACTCCCTTCTAAGGGACGACAGGCGGGGGGACCACCATGGCTTTGAGCGGGGGCACGGGCGCTTGCATGGGGCATGGGAGGTAAGGAGGGAGGTAAGGCGGGTTGAGGAGATGTCAAACCACCTACTCAGGGAGTTGGGCGTGGGCCTCGCCGGGCAAGGTAGTGTGGTGAAGGTATCCGGTGCCTTTCCTACCGCATATAGGTCAAGGAGGGCCCAGTGTGGAGTAGGGGGGGGTAGCATAACCGCGGGTGGTCTTAGTGTTACCACACATGGAACGTGGTCCGAGCCAGTGGAGGGGAGGGGGGTGTCCCATGAGGAGACAAGAGAGGACAGGGCGGTATTCGCGAACGCCAGATCCAAGACAGAGGGTTGTGAGGTGGTGTCAAATGGGAATCGGGTGTAAACCCCGGGGGTGTTGAGAAGGTGGTACGGGACGTCAAAGGCGGCATCGAAGTAGCATGTAGAGATAATAAACTCCCTTTGGGATAGGGAGCGGCCGGGATCTGCAAGAGGATGGTGGAGGTTAAAGTCACCCAAAACCAGCTGAGGGTAGGAGAGAAAAGAAAAGATTCGCTCAGGCGGCACGGAGCGGTAGGGAGGACTGTTAGTGCGAAGAAGGTACACCGAAGTGACCCTTAGGGAGTGGTGGGGGAATCCAAAAAAGCCCTCCAGAGAAAAAACATCAACCGAAATCATGTCCGAAGATTTGTGAAAAACGGTTGAGCAGGGCAAGTGTTGGTTCAGAATGCGAGAAACATAAATGGCAACCCGTGGGCGGCCAGGAGGGGGTGGTGCGAAGGACATGAATTCTGGGAACGTTGGAAGGACCGATCGTCTGGAGGGGGGGTCTTGGATGGCTACAAGCAAAGGAGGGTGAGGCAGCATGGTAAAGCTGTGAAAAAGTGAAAGAAAAAAATCCCAGCTCCGAGGCAGTTATGTTGAACGATTGGAAAGGACGGGAAGACAGCGCAGCTGTCAGTGTAGCGAGTGAATAAACTCTCCATTATTGGGCAGAGCCCACAGAGGAGTCGGAATCTGGGGATTCATCACCGCTCTCTCTTGGGGCGAGATCAGTGACGGTGATGGTGCGCTGGGCTCTCTGCCTAGGTGGAGGAGCATCGCGCGGGAGTACAGGGGCACTCGGGGTGTGGGGAGGAGCACCTGGCGTTGAGGGAAGGATCGTCGAAGGGCCAGCTTGGTCTTCAGCGAGATCCATGCTGTCCTGCGTCTGTCGAGATAGGACCTTTGGTGTGTCGGAAGTGGTCTTCGGGCGGGAGGGGCAAGAGGTGCACCGACCAAACTCTTTTTTTCTTTTTTTCTTTTTTTTTAAATCAACTGCGTTTGTTTTATTAAGGTACAAAGACAGCATGCATCTTTAACGATATGGCCGACAAAAACCCTCCCCTCCTCACCCCAAGAAACATCCAAACCCCCAAGTCCCTCTGGTATGAGACCAACCGCACATCTTGCCTATCGCCCAACCAAATCCTACGAATATACTCGTACATACGAAGGAAGTAGAAAGGAAAGAAACAAGCAGGAAGGAGAGGAGAACCCTTAGTGACATCTGCGGAAACCATAAGGTGAACAAAAGAAATATATGAACCCCTGACAAAGGAAAATTACGTCTGATAAGTGACGTGTATCAGCCTGAGCTAGGAAATGAAAGTATGGACCTGCGCGCTGGAGCGGTGCCGGGGGACAGAGCGGTGCCCGATGGCAGGAGATGACAGCGTATGGAAGCGACTCTGGGAAGAGGTCGCCGGAGGGTGTGCCAAAGCGGCATTAGCGATGGCCAGAAGGACGGGCGTAACCGAGGCGTGTTTTTGTATAGCGACCGAAGATCGACCGTAGAAAAGGAGCAGTATGGTGCCAGCGGGGAAGTGGGTGTAGCTGTAACCGAGCAACGGGACGAAGACCAGGAAGGTGGAGGAAGGGGTAATGGGAGGAGGAAGGACTTCCGAACACTTGAGACGACCGACTAGAGTAACCGCGGACGATGCTTTTCCGAATGCGAAGCGCAGACGAGGTGCTGAAGTTACTAACCGAAGTGTTCCCCAACAGGACCACACAATCGAGACAGAAAGGTACTTCGCAAAGGGCTTGGAAAGCTCAGCGCCGACCGTCAGCGAAGAGGACAGAATGCCGACCGTGCAAAACCTAAGCGAGGTGCAAAGGAAGTGCGGGGTAAAGGGGAGAACCGAACTTCATGAGCGGGAGTCAACGATGAACAGGAACAAGAACCCCATGGAGGAGGGGGTAGACCCCAGAGGGAGAGGAGGGGATGTAGCATCGCTCCCCTAGGCAGAAGCCATCAAGGGGGAGGAGAAGGGGTGGTGGTGGAATCCCACAATGAGTTCCCTGGTGTTCAGATTTCAATCGCCGGAGGTGCAGGGGAGATGGTTCGTGCTAACTACTGTGACCGTTTCTTTTCCTTTTTTTCGTTTTTTTCCTTTTTTTTAAATCATATGTTCATTGTTTCTACGGTACAAGAAATGACATGCATCTTTAACGATATGGCCAAAACAAAACCCAAAATCAAACTAACAATCAACAAATGAGACACACATAACCAGTACCCCCAACGCGACCAATAAGCCTCGCACCGCAGCCGTAGCTAAAATCAAGGAAAGTAAAACCCGCTAAACTAGTCTCAAGGGCCAGGGGCGGGTAGGGGAGTAACCTGGAGGAGGGGGTTTGGAGGAGGGGTGTGGAGGGAGGTGGCAAGCGGGGGCATCCCCCGGGGGAAGCCAGTGGCGGTGGTGCGAATGAACTCAGCCAGGGCAATGAGCAGCTGCTGGTCGGACCAGATTGGGGCCTCAGGAGCCAAGTCTGAGACCCCTTGGAGGAGGCGGGATCTCTGGCGGGCGGAGGAGGGGGATGACAGGATGGCATGTTCGAAGGTCTGCAGGGCCTCGGAGCACAAAGGGCAGGACGGGTCGGCGTCAGGATTGTCCCACGAGGGGTGGGCCGCGAGATAGCTTTTCCCAGAACGCATCTGGTGTATCCTGCCTGCAACGAACTTGCCCAAGCCCATGACGGGATGGGGGCGCGTCAAGGGCGGAAAGGGGTAGTATGAGGGGGCTGGGGCGTCAGACCAGTGGGAGAGGAGGTGGTGTTTGGCCCTCAACTTGAGGCAAGTATAGGAGGGGACAACCCCCGGGACTGGGGGCAGGTACTCTGTCAAGTGGAGGGAGATGGAAGGCAGCATTGAGACGTCGTGTATGAGGGGGACGGCCGTGTTAGCCAACGCTGTGATGGCATTGTGCCGATACGTTGGATTCTTGGTCTTGTCCGGGGAAGAACGCCAGTCGAGGTTGAAGAAGAGATAAGGTTGGGAGGTAATTTTCCCACTCGCTATCAAGGCGGCACGGTGGGGCGAGAAGGTGCGGACGGACTTAGGTAGGTGTGCTGTGGCAGGGTTTATCTCCGGGGGGGAGCAGATGAGCCTTAGGCCCGCAAGGCGGCGTTGGTGGCGTACCAGCACAGGCAGCGGAGAGAGACAGGCTTCCCTGTCCAAACACGTTATGTTGGTGGAGCAGAAGCAGTTGGTTATCCACCTACAGACCCGATGCCAAAAAACGGACATGGGGCCCATGATAGCCGGAGGAGGGTTCCAGACAGTGGACCCATATAGAAGAATCGCAGCGAGGTGCGAACGCGCTAGGGAGAGACAGAGGTAGGGTGGAAGGCCCATCCCGGGGGGGGAGAGGCGACGAATGGTGACTACTGCGGCATTTGCAAGTGTGCACCTCCTGGAAAAGGGAGACCTTGGGTCAAAGGCTGGGGTGAAGATGAAGCCCAACCACTTCAGGTGGAATGGTTGATAGAAGAGCTGACTCTCTAGCTGCACTGGGAGAGAGCACGGCGGCTCATTGCTCCTGGAGGTCCTCCAGTGGATCAGTTCGGTTTTCGGAACGGAAAAGGAGATGTTGATCAGGGAGGCGATTCTCTTGGGCGATGAGAAGGACTTCTGAAGGAGACGAACGTTGGTTCTGTCAGAGGGTGAGGCCACTGTAACAGCAAAGTCGTCCACGTAGGAGATGATGAGAGACCTGGGGGTCTCCAGGTGGAGGGAGGAGACGTATATGAAAAATAGAAGTGGGGAGATAGGGGATCCCTGAGGGACCCCTCCTGAGACAGGACCGAAGAGGCGCGGGGACCCTTGGAACGTCAGGCGGCAGGTGCGGTCTCTGAGGAAGGAGCCGACCCACTGGATCAGGTACGGGCTGACCCCCTTCTTGTGGAGGAGAGAAAGGAGCGAGGGGGACTCCACGTTGTCAAAGCCTCCCTTCACATCAAGGAAGAGAGTGGAGACTTTGTACCGGAGGCGGTGGAAGGACTCAACATTGTGCTGTAGGACGAGGGCGGCATCGGCGGTGGATCTTCCAGGGAGGGATCCGTATTGAAGGGGATGGATGAGGGAGCATATCGCTGCTTACGCTGACACGAGGGGAAGCTACCACTCTCTCAAGAATCTTTGAGAGCGTACGGAGGAGGACGATAACCCTAAAGGAGGAGGGTGAGTCGTATGAGGGTCTACCCGGCTTGTCGAGGACAATTCCAAGTGCTTTCTTGAGGGAGGGAGGGTGAAAACTGTGGGCCAGCAGGGGGTCCAGGAGGGAAGGAAGAAGGGGGGGCTTAATGTGGTGTACAGACTTCCACACAGAGTACGGGATGTGGTCTGGTCCAGGGGCGGAGGTGTTCGAGGATTTAGAGAGGGCCCTGGATATTTCTTCGGAGGTGGGGGGGGTATAGTCCTTGTAACGCGTGAGGCAGAGGAGGGGGGGAGGTGGGGGTTTGGAGGGGAAGAAGTGGTCAAGGAGTGTTTCCGCAACCTCGGCCGGATCGGAGGCCCCTGGTAAGTCCGGGAACCTTTCTGGTGCGTGGCCGAATGCAAATCTGTTGGCTGTCCAGCGGGAGCGCGGAGTGGCCGAGGTTAGGAAGTCCGACAAGTGTGTTTTCTTGGCCGAGGTGATGGCCTTAAAATATCTTCTTCTTGAGCTTCTCATATTGCTCCAGTTGAGGGGGGACGGGTCGAGGCGGGATATCCTTGCAAACTTGTGATATTCCCTTCTTAGCGACGATAGGCGAGGGGACCACCATGGCTTCGAGCGGGGGCATGGGCGCTTGCTCGGAGCGTGAGAGGTTAGGAGGGAGGTGAGGCGGGTAGAGGAGATGTCGAACCATCTACTCAGGGAGTTAGGCGTGGGTTTCGGCGGGCAGGGTAGTGTGGTGAAGGATTCCAGTGCCTTTCCTACCGTGCCTAGGTCAAGGAGGGCCCAGTGTGGAGTAGGGGGGGGCAGCATAATCGCGGGAGGTTTCAGTGTTATCACACATGGAACGTGGTCTGAACCAGTGGAGGGAAGAGGGGTGTCCCATGAGGAGACGAGGGGGGAGAGGGCAGTATTCGCGAAGGCCAGGTCCAAAACAGAGGGTCACGAAATAGTGTCAAAAGGGAACCGAATATAAACCCCGGGGGTGTTGAGAAGGTGGTTCGGGACGTCAAAGCCGGCATCAAAGTAGCGTGTAGAAATGATAAATTCCCTTTCGGATAGGGAGCGGCAGGGATCCGCTAATGGATGGTGGAGGTTAAAATCACCTAAAGCCAGGTGAGGGTGCGAAAGAAATGAAAAAACCCGCTCTGGCAATATGGAGCGGCTGGGAGGACGATTTGTACAAAGAAGGTATCCCGAGGTGACCCTCAGGGAACGGTGGGGGATCCAAAAAGACCTTCCGGAGAAAAAACATCAACTGAAAGCATTTCGGAGGAGTCGTGAAAAACGGTAGAGCAGGACAAGTGCTGGTTCAAGGTGCGAGAAACATAAATGGCAACCCGTGGGTGGCCAGGAGGGGGGGGGGCGCAGGACACAAATCCCGGGAAGGTCGGTAGAACCGAGCGTCTGTAGGGGGGGTCTTGCATGGCAAAAAGCAAAGGAGGGTGAGGCAGCATAGTAAAGCTGTGAAAAAGTGAAAGAAAAACATCCCAGCTCCCAAGGCAGTTATGTTGGACGATTGGAAAGGAAGGGAAGACAGCACTGCTGTCGGTGTAATGAGAGAAAGAATTCTCCATTAGTGGGCAAAGCCCTCAGAGGAGTCGGAGTCAAGAGATTCATCACCGCTCTTTCTTGGGGCGAGGTCAGTGATGGTGATGGTCCATTGGGCTCTCGGCCTAGGTGGAGGAGCATCGCGGGGGAGTACAGGGGCACTCGGGGTTCGGGGAGCGGCACTTGGTCCTGGGGGAAGGATTGTTGAAGGGCCAGCCTGGTCTTCAGCGAGATCCATGCTGTCCTGCGTCTGTTGAGATCGTAACCCTGGTGTCTCTGGAGTGGCCTTTGGGCGGGAGGGGCAATCCCTGCTGCGCGCAGAGTGCTCTTCTTGGCAGTTCGGACAGCATGCCACCGAGGATGGACAGCAGGCGAGGACAGGTCGGAGATTGCCACCCTAAGGGCAGGAAGGGTTAGGGCAGCGATGCTCTGCTTTGGTGTGGGAGAGCGAGCAGAAGGGACAAACTGGCAGTGTGCTGGGGCAGCGGGTAGGGATGTGGCCGAATTGCCAGCATTTCTTGCACTGGGAGTTCTTAGAGGAGGAGAACATCTGCTCTACTCTCCGGTTTGGGGGGAAGAGGTTGATGGAGGGGAGGATGGCGAGAGCATCGGGCTGGGCCACAGTAACAACCACGGAGGTTGCTGACTTTTGATCGCGAGATTCCGGGTCGGGGTTAAGGTAACGCGCTGAGAGAATGGAGACTCCCCTGGCATTGCGGATGGACTCGTGAAGAGAGGGGAAGAGTTGGGCATCGTCTGAGGGCAGGAATGCAATACGGACTGAGCGGATCAAAAGTTGTGTTGCGTTTGGAGCGGCTTTGAAGAGATCCCAACGGGAGTTGCCTACCGGAAAGGCCTTGTTCAACCACGAGGTAAGGGGAGCGAAGTAAGGAGTATAAGCGGAGGCGGGGGTGTGAAGATCGGTACCGAGCAGTGACACAGAGCCCTTGGAGTTGACCGTGCAATTGAAGGAAAGGGGGAGGGAGCAGTTGGCCTCTCTGAGGACCGAAGCAGCAATGTCTGGGAAGTGGGCTGCTATCTTGAGCGCCTCTGGGTGGGGTTCGAAGGTGGTTCTGGAGGCGAAGAATCTGCGGACAGCTTGGGGCAGAGGAGGGGGAGATTTCGTAAAAACCTCACCCGACGCAACCGCAACGGAGGAAGGCGAGGCAGAGGCCTTCGCCTGACGACCCTTCTTTCCCTTAGCAGGGGGTGCGACAGCTTGAGCGTAGGTGGGGGTGGCTTTGGGGGCCATGGTGTTGGGGGGACGCCAGTCGGGATCAAGGTGACAGGGGGTCCAGGCGGGGCCGGGGGGTATTTCCCTTTGGCGAACTCTTCCGCTTCCCAGGTGTGGGGGTATTTCCTAGCAAATGCCTGAGGGTTGCCATATAGTGTGGGAGGGGAAGTTGACATGTCATATCTCGGGAGATCCGGGTCAGCGGTCGGCGAGGGCCAAACCGTGTTAGGGGGTGGTGGGGGTGGAGCCGGAGGAGCTCTTTCTTTCCCTTTCTCTTGGCGAGTGGGGTGCTAACTACTGTGACCCTTTTTTCTTTTTTCTTTCTTTTTTTTCTTTTTTTTTAAATCTCGATTATTAATTGTTTCTATCGGGGCAAACGCACACATGTGCTCATCCCACGGTCCTAGGTACAATGGACTTTCTGCCAAGCGTGGGCCACGTAGTCCAAAACCTCCAACTACAGTCCATCCCGCCATCCCCAAGCTAAAAGCCTCTGACCCTGCCCGACAGAGAAAACCCCGCCCGGTACTATGGGTAGAAACTACAAGGAGATGAGAAAGCAGGCCTGAAAGCCACGAACCAAAAACCCCCGCGAAAGCCTAGCCTAAAAGAAAAACATCCCCAACCAACAGTAGACACAACCAACAGAGAAAAACAAACGCACTCCCCCAAATCAAACAACCTATAAGCTAAACCGTAGTGAAACCCCACCGGGCCCAGCTCCGGAAGGAAAAGGGACTCCTGAATAATGGGTCTCGGGGACACACAAGGGGAGGTAACTCCCGGGGGCTAAAAAACCCTGGCGGCCGAGGCTCAGGAACAGTGATCGACTAACTACTGTGACAGTTTTTTTTTTCTTTTTCTTTTTTTAAATCATATGTTCATTGTTTCTACGGTACAAGAAATGACATGCATCTTTAACGATATGGCCAAAACAAAACCGAAAATCAAACTAA
>Ga0307509_10004470_pt1 | contig 20127 bp, 13 predicted proteins | sample 10_EM_MG_FD_202245 | JGI IMG/M metagenome (GOLD analysis project Ga0307509, IMG submission 202245) | Populus trichocarpa ectomycorrhiza microbial communities from riparian zone in the Pacific Northwest, United States - 10_EM | ecosystem: Host-associated > Plants > Roots > Unclassified | place...
GATCCTGATCAACGTGCCGGGCGAATCCTCGTCGGTCGTGACCGCGATCGACGGTTATGCGATGGCGCGCAAGGGCCGCGCCGGCGCGGCGCTCGCCGCCGCCGGGCTGGGCTCGTTCTTCGCCGGCTGCGTCGGTACGGTCATCATCGCCGCGTTCGCGCCGCCGCTGACCGAGCTCGCGTTCAAGTTCGGCCCGGCCGAGTACTTCTCGCTGATGGTGCTGGGCCTGATCGGCGCGGTCGTGCTGGCCTCGGGCTCGCTGATCAAGGCGATCGCGATGATCATCCTCGGCCTGCTGCTCGCGCAGATCAACACCGACGTGATCTCGGGCACCGCACGCTACAGCTTCGACATCCCCGAGCTGACCGACGGCATCGGTTTCGTCGTGATCGCGATGGGCGTGTTCGGCTTCGGCGAGATCATCGCGAACCTGGGCCAGCCGGCCGAGCACCGCGAGGTCTTCACGAAGCACGTGAAGGGTCTGTGGCCGACCCGGCAGGATTTCCACGATGCCTGGCCGGCCGTGGTCCGCGGCACGGCGCTCGGCTCGATCCTGGGCGTGCTGCCGGGCGGCGGCGCGCTGCTGGCCTCGTTCGCGGCCTACACGGTCGAGAAGAAGATGAAGGCGCGTCCGGGCGAAGTGCCCTTCGGCAAGGGCAACATCCGCGGCGTCGCCGGCCCCGAGTCGGCCAACAATGCCGGCGCACAGACCTCGTTCATCCCGATGCTGACGCTGGGCATCCCACCAAACGCCGTGATGGCGCTGATGGTCGGCGCGATGACGATCAAGGGCATCCAGCCCGGCCCGCAGGTGATGACCAGCAACCCGCAGCTGTTCTGGGGCCTGATCGCGTCGATGTGGGTTGGCAACGCGATGCTGGTGATCCTGAACCTGCCGCTGATCGGTATCTGGATCAAGCTGCTGACGGTGCCCTACAAGTACCTGTTCCCGGCGATCACGCTGTTCTGCTGCATCGGCGTCTACACGCTGAACAACACCTTCGACGTGTTCCTGACGGCGCTGTTCGCGCTGATCGGCTACGCGTTCTACAAGCTGAGCTGCGAGGGCGCGCCGCTGCTGCTGGGCTTCATCCTCGGGCCGATGATGGAAGAGAACCTGCGCCGCGCGCTGCTGCTGTCGCGCGGCGACTGGAGCGCGTTCGTCACGCGCCCGCTGTCGGCCGCGCTGCTCGCGGCGGCGGCGCTGATGGTGGTCGTCGTGATGCTGCCCTCGATCAGCAAGAAGCGCGAGGCGACGTTCCAAGAAGAGTGAATATGCACGCGGGGCCGCGAATGCGCTGCCCGGCCGGCTGACTTCAGTGATGTAATCGGAGCGGCCCCTCAACGTGACCCGCTCCTGACCGTTCATGCCCGTTGTCGCAGTCATCAATCGCAAAGGCGGCAGCGGCAAGAGCACCTTGGCGACGCACCTGGCCGGCCATTGCGCCCAGAGCGGCTTGCGGGTGATGCTGGGCGATGTCGATCGGCAGCAGTCTTCTCTGGCCTGGCTGCGCCGTCGCGCCGCGCAACCGCTCGCACGCAGCGCCGCCATCGTCGGCTGGGCCGCCGACACCCGCAGCGTGTTGCGGCCGCCCCCGAGCATCACGCACATCGTGCTGGACACACCCGGCGGGCTGCGCGGCCTCGACCTGGCTCGGGTCGTGATGAACGCCGACGCGATCCTGATGCCGGTGTGCAGTTCCGCGTTCGACCGCGAATCCGCGCTCGAGTGCCACGCCGAGTTGATGATGCTGCCGAAGGTGGCGAGCGGGCGCTGCAAGGTGGCGCTGGTCGGCATGCGCCTCGATGCACGAACCAATGCGGGCGCGCTGCTCGAGGCCTGGGCCGCGGAGCACAAGCTGCCTTTCATCGGCGCGCTGCGTGAAACGCAGGTCTACGTCCGCAGTGTCGAGCAGGGCCTGACGCTGTTCGACCTGCCTGCCGCCAAGGTCCAGACCGACCTGGCGCAATGGCAGCCGATCATCGATTGGGTCCACGCGGCTTGGCGGGCCCCGGAGCGCGCCGATGGCGCGGTGAAAACCGCGGCAGGGTTGGCCACCGCATCCGTGCGGGCGCCGGTGCCTGCGCCGCACCGCACGGCGTCGGCGCTGCGCGATGCGCGTGTCGTGCACGAAGCGCCGCAACGAGCCGCACGTCCCGGCTTGGCCGATCGTTTCGGCTGGCTGTTCGCCGCCTTCAGATAGATCGTCGAACTGACGGATCGATCGCTCAGCGCTGACGCGCGCGCCGATCGCGTGCGGGGGTCGCTTTCGGAATCACGGTCTGCACGCTTTCGCGCGTCACTTCGGGGATGGGCTTGGGTGGCCGATTCAAGCGCAGCACCGTCCAGCCCTTGCGAAGTGCCGTGGATTCGAGGCGTGGGTCCGGGTCGACGACGATGGGTCGATGCACTGCGCTGAGCAAGGCCAGGTCGTTGATCGAGTCGGTGTAGAAGCTTGCCTCTCGGATCAGCTGCTCCGGCTGGCCCGAGTCGCGAAGCCAGTCGCGAAGACGTTCGATCTTGCCGGAGCGCATGTTCAGCACGCCCGCGGGTCGGCCGGTGTAGCGGCCTTCGGCCAGCTCGAGCTCGGTGCAGATGTAGTGATCAACGCCGAGGTCAGCGGCTGTCATTTCGCTGACCACCCGATTCGTCGCCGTGGTCAGGACCAGCGTCTCGCCGAGGGCGCGGCGCCGCCGCAGCAGCGTCCTGGCGTCGTCGGGTATGCGCGGAAGAACCCACTGATGAAAGAAGCGTTCGCGCAGCGGCAGCAGGTCTGCGGGCGTGTATCCCGTCAGTGTGCGTGCATAGAAATCGCAGTAGTCGACCGGCGTGACGGTGCCGGTGTCGTAGCGCAGCGCCATGTCCTTGAAGTGGTCCGCGAACATCGCACCCAATCGTCCTTCGCTGAGCAGGAAATCGCACCACAGAACATCGCTGTCAGCGCTGAGCAGGGTGTGATCGAGGTCGAACAAGGCAAGTCGCATCGTCGCGTGGGAAAGGAGTCCGTCAGAAAGCATGCGTCGCGGCGCAAGTATCGGACGGATTGTCTCGCGCATGAAATCAAATGCCCATGCGTTGCGGCGCGCTCAGGGTTTGCACTTCACGCACGGCGGCGTTGATCAGCGATGGCTGAACCGGCTTGGACAGCAGGCGCTCGATGCCCGCGGCGAGCGCGGTTTCGATCTCGTCCAGGTCGGCGCTGGTTCCGATCAAAAGAACGTTCGAGCCGCCAGGCTGCGCGCGCAGCCAGCGCGCGAGTTCGATGCCGCCCATGATCGGCATCTTGAGGTCGGTGATGACGAGGCGGTGGCGGTGCTGCAACCACAGCGCCGCTGCAGCGGAGCCGTCGTCTGCCACGTCGACGATGCAGCCGGCGTTGGCCAGCAGCGCGGTCAGCACGATCTGCTGCACGCGGTCGTCGTCCGCCAGCAGCACGCGCAGCGCCGGCGCCGCAGCGCCCGTCGTCCCGACTGGCGCTGACGCGGCGTCGTCCGCGCTTCGCGCTGCCGTGGCGGTCAGGTTCACCATTGCGCGCGTGCCGATGCCGGGCAGCGACTCGATCGCGATCGCGCCGCCCATCGCGTCGACGAGGCGCTTGCACAGCGCCAGGCCCAGCCCGGTGCTGCCGCTGCGATGGGCGACGGAGTCGCCGGCCTGGGCATAGGGCGTGAACAGCAGCGGCAAGCGGTCGGCCGAGATGCCGATGCCGCGGTCGACCACGCAGATCTGCAACTGCTGCGAGTCGCCATCGTCGCCCACCACGTCCGCCCGCAATTGCACGGTCGAACTCTCGCTGCTGAACTTGACCGCATTCGAGAGCAGGTTGACCACGATCTGCCGCAACCGGAAGGCATCGAGCTCGTGGCGCGGCGCCAGCGCCGGGTCGATGCTCACCGCGACCTCGATGTTGCGCGCACGCGCGATCGGGGCGATGGCTTGCGCCGCCGAATGCAAGGTCGCTTGCAGCGACTCGGCCTGCACGACGAGCTTGAGCTCGCCGGCATCGCTCTTCGACAGATCGAGCAGGTTGTTGACGTAGGCCGATAGCGTCTGCGCAGCGTGTTGCGCGAGTGCCGTGAGTTCGCGGCCGTGCGCCGGCAGCTGCTGCTGCGATAGCTGGTCGAGGGCGCCGACCACCGCATTCACCGGCGTGCGGATCTCGTGGCTGGCATCGGCGAGGAACTCGTGGCGCACGCGTGCGAGCGCCTCCGCGCGGTCGCGCGCCTGCGCCAGCTCGACCTCGGTACGGCGCCGCTGAGCGACCTCGCGCCTGAGCCAGAGACCCCACGCCAACGAGACCAGCAGCGCGACCAGCACGGTGGCGAGCACCGGCAACAGGCGCTGCAGGGTCGCGCGGGTCTCGGTGCCCGCATCGTCGGCGCCCGGGAGCACCGCCCAGCGCGCCGTGATGGCCGCGCGTTCTTGTTCGCTGATCGACGCCAGTGCGCGGCGCAGCACGGCGGCCAGCGCCGGCTGGTCGCGGCGCACTGCAAAGTACAGGTCGGAGTTCAGCTCGGGGAAGAACGCGGCCATCTTCAGCGTGCTGCCCAGCCCTTGAACCAAGGCTGGCGCGGCGAGCGATGCGTTGACGAAGGCGCCGTCCGCCTGGCCATTGGTGACCGCGGCGAGCAGGTCTTCGCGCCGGTCCACGTCGACGAGCCGCACAGCGGGGTGCAGCTTGCGCATCAGGTAGGCGGTCTGCCCATCGCGCAGCACGGCGATGCGCCGACCCGTGAACTGGGTCAGGCTCAGGACCGGGGCGGCATCGCGGCGCGTGATGAGCACATTGGGCGTGCTGATCCACGGCCCGATGAACAGGAACTCGCGCTCGCGTTCTTCGTTGGCCGCGACGGCGACGAGCAAGTCCAGCTCGCCGCGGCGCGCGCGGCCGAAGATGTCGGCCCAGGTGCCGCCCTGCGCGATGCCAGGCCGGACGCCGAGCTTGTCGACGATCAGCTGCAGGTAGTCGTTCGCCATGCCGGCGAGCTGGCCGTCCGGCATGCGCAGCGTGTAGGGTCGGTAGTCGACCTCGTAGCCGACGCGCAGCGCCGGCAGCGTCGACATCAGCTGCCGTTCGGCGACTGAGAGCTGCAGCGGCGGCGACGGCTCGGCGAGCAGCGCGTGCAGCGGGGCCCAGCGCCGATGGATGTCCTGGCGCTCGGCGAGCGTGATGCTGGCCAGCGCCTTGTCGAGAAGACTCTGCAGCACGGTGTCGCCCTTACGCAGGCCGAAGTGCAGCGCGCTCAGGTCCGAGTGCCACGGGCCGCGCACCTCGAGGTTCGTCAGCAACAATTTCTCGACCAGGAACGAGGTGGTCGGCAGTGCGCCGAGGTAGACATCGGCGCTGCCCTCGGACACGCCGCGCAGCGCTGCCGCCGATTCTGCGAACTCGACAATCTGCGCGCTCGGATGGCGCTCGCGGATCAGCGCATTGACCGCGTAGCCCTGTTCGACGGCGACGCGCAACCCGCTCATGGTCTGGTCGGGCCCCGCGCCGATCACGCCGCGGCGGGCCACGTACACATTGGGCACATCGAGGTAGGGTTGCGAGAAGTCCATGAAGGCCTCGCGCTGCACCGAGCGCGAGACCGAGGGCAGGACATCGGCCTCGCCTCTCTTCAGCGCATCGAGGGCCGCGGCCAGCGTGGGCGCGGACGTGAACTCGAGCGTGACGCCGAGGCGCTGCGCGACCAGCGCGAGGTAGTCGCCCGACAAGCCGCGGAACTGGCCCTCATAGGTGTAGAGATCGATCGGCGCCCACTCGGTCTTCGTGAACACGCGCAAGCGTGGATGCTCGGCCAGCCAGGCGCGTTCTGCGGGGCTGAACCTCAGTGCGGCGTCGCTGGCTGGCGCGGGCGGCGGAACGGCCTGGGCCATCGCGCCCAGCGCCGTGGCCATGCCGAGCGTGGTGACGACGACGCATCGGAGCAACCGGCGCGTCGCCCGCGCGGCCCCATGCGTCAGCCACTCGCGCAACCTGCCTGCATCGCTGGCCAGCCCATGACGCAATCGCATCCCCGGTGTCCTTTCGCGGCGCGGAGCTCGGTCCGGCCCATGGCGACGGGAATCATAGGGTCTTCATGCGCGTCGCGGGGCGATTGTCGCGTGCATTAGTGAGCGAATGGCGAGGGCTCCGAGGCGGGTGCGGCCTTGGCCATCATCATCGTCATCACTCGTGCGAGCTCTCGCTCGCGTGCCACGAGCCGAGCGCGCGCCGCGTCAGCCAGGCCATCGCCGCGAACAGCGCGACGCCGGTGAGCGAGATCAGCAGCAGTGCCGCGAACATGCGCGGGATGTTGAGTCGAAAGCCCGCCTGCAGGATCTGGTAGGCCAGGCCCGCGCCGGTGCCGCCGGTGCCGGCAACGAACTCGGCCACGACCGCGCCGATCAGCGACAGGCCGCTGGAGATCCGCAGCCCGCCGAAGAAATACGGCAGCGCACTCGGGATGCGCAGCCGCACCAGCATCTGCCAGCGCGTCGCGCGGTTCATGCGGAAGTAGCTCTGCAGATCGGGGTCGATGCTGCGCAGCCCCAGCGTGGTGTTCGAGATGATCGGGAACAGCGCCACCAGCGACGCGCAGATCACCATCGCGGCCGTCGGGTTCTTGACCCAGATGATGATCAGCGGCGCGACCGCGACGATCGGCGTGACCTGCAGCAGCACCGCATACGGGAACAGCGCGGTCTCGATCAGCTTGCTCTGCACGAACAGAAACGAGATCAGCACGCCGGCCACCGTGGCCACGACGAATGCGAGCAGCGTGATCTCGAGCGTGACGAGCAAGGCCGAGCCGAGCACGGCCCAGTCGCTGATCAGCGTCTTCAGCATCAACCACGGCGAGGGCACGAGGTAGGGCGGCAGCTCCATGCCGACGACCAGCGCCTGCCACGCGCCGAGCAGCACCACCGCCACCAGCGCGGGGTAGAGCACGCGCTGCACGCGCGGCTGCCGGATGAGCGGGAGAATCGGCGCGCTCATGCGCGGGTTGTGCCGGTGTCGGTGTCAACATGGCTGGCGCGCAGCAGGCTGTCCTGCAAGCGCTTTGCGTAGCGACTGAACTGCGGCGTGACCATGAACTCGGCGCTGCGCGGGTAGGGCTCGTCGATCTCGAACTGCTCGACGACGCGGCCCGGGCGCGCTGCCATCATCACGACGCGCGTCGACAGGAACACGGCTTCGTGGATCGAGTGCGTGACGAACACCACCGTCAGCTTCTTGGCCGCCCACAGCCCGAGCAACTCGGCGTCGAGCTTGTGGCGCGTGATCTCGTCGAGTGCGCCGAAGGGCTCGTCCATCAGCAGCAGATGCGGCTCGATGACGAGGCTGCGCGCGATCGACACGCGCATCTGCATGCCGCCCGACAGCGCATGCGGCAGCGACGCCTTGAAGCCATCGAGCCCGACCAGCTTCAGCGCATCGGCAACGCGTGCCTCGGCCTCTGGGCGCGGCACGCCGGCCAAGTCCAGCGGCAGCCGCACGTTGGCCTCGACGCTGGCCCACGGCATCAGCGTCGGCGACTGAAACACGAACGCGAGCTTCTGCGCCGAGGCTTCGAGCAGCGAGACCGGCTTGCGCCAGAGCAGCAACTGGCCGTTGCTTGGCGCGAGCAGGCCGGCCACCATCTTCAGCAGCGTGCTCTTGCCGCAGCCCGACGGGCCGAGCAAGGTGACGAACTCGCCTTCTTCGATGCGCAGGTCCACCGGCTGCAGCGCATGCGTGCCATCGGGGTAGGTCTTCTCGGCCGACAGGACCTCGATGGCAGCGGTGGGGGATGCGGTTGGCGCGAGCGACTCAGACATGACGCATGAGATGGGGGAGATCACGGAGGCGCTCCTTGGCGTTCTTTGCGATCCCTCTTAAGCAACCGGGGCAGCGTCCGCAACGGGCCGCAAGCAGTCATCGCGGCCAGCCCGCAACGCCGCATCTGGGCCTCACTGTTCGATGCCACGAGTTTCACTTCAGGGCAGAATCTTCACGTCCTTGATGAACTCGGTCGTGTAGGTGTCGGCGAGCTTGACCTTCGCCGGGTCGAGCAGCTTGGCCGAGACCATGAAGTCGTAGCTCGCCTTGGCGCGCGCGTCGGTGATGATGCCGATGCCTAGCTTGCCGGCGTCGCCGCCCGAGATCATGCCGAACTCTTTCAGCTTGGCGACGCTGTAGGCGAGCTGATCGTCGGTCATCTCGGGGTTGGCCTTCTTGATCAACGCGTTGCCCGGTGCCGGGTTGGCGAGATAGCTCTTCCAGCCCTCGGCCGAGGCCTTCACGAACGCGGCGACGGCGGTCTTGCGCTCCTTCACGGTCTTGTCCATGCACGAGATCATGGTCGAGTAGGACGGATAACCGTGGTCACTCAACAGCAATACGTTCGCCTTCACGCCAGCTTTCTGGATCGCATAAGGCTCGGACGTGACGTAGCCCTGCTGCACCGTGTTCTTGTCGGCGACGAAGGGCTGGATGTTGAAGGTGTAGGGCCTGGCTTGAGCGTCGGTGAGGCCGTACTTGATCTTGATCCAGGGCCAGTAGCTCTGGTTCCCCGCCGGCGAGATCAGGATCGTCTTGCCTTTCATCTGCTCGAATCGCGTCACGTCTTCGTGGGCAATCAGCACCTCCGGGTCTTTCTGGAACATGGCCGCGACATTCACGACCGGCACGCCGCCCTCGCGCGTCTGCATGATCTCGAAGTCGCTGGCGCCCATCACGCAATCGGCCTGGCCGGCCGCCATCAGCTGGAAGATGTTGACCTGCGGCCCGCCCATCTTGATCGTCACATCGAGACCCGCCTTCTTGTACAGACCGGTGGCGACGGCCTGGTAGAAGCCGCCGTGTTCGGCCTCGGCGAACCAGTTGGTCATGTAGATGAACTTCTCTTCCGCGTGCGCCGGTGCAAGGGCACTGAGGCCGAGCAAGCCGGCGCCGAACACGCGGCCAGCGGCGGCACGGAGAGACACGGATGCGGTCATGGTGCGGGCTCCTGATGAGGATGAAATGGAGTCGATGGGTTGTGAATGCAGCCTGGTGGTCGCGCCGCTGTGTGGGACGGGTGCCGCCGACTTTGTGGGAGCATGCGGCGCTGAACCAATCCTTGGGCCAGCGTCATGATGAATGCTCGCACACTCTCGCTCGGTTGGCGCACCGACCTGATGTTCGCGCGCTTCGACGGCGAACTGATCCCGCGCGAAGACTGCTTCGTCGTGCACACGCCGACGAACCCGACGTTCTGGTGGGGCAACTTCCTGCTCTTCGATCACGCGCCGCGCCTGGGGGATGCGGTGCGCTGGCTGCGGCGTTTCGAGGCCGAGATCGCCACCGCGCAGCCCCTGTCGCGCCACGTCGCGTTCGGCATCGACACACCGGAGCCGTTTGCGTTGCCGGCCGATTTCGTGGCGGCCGGCCTCACGCTGTTCGCGTCGAACGTGTTGACGCTGCGACGTGCGCAGTTGCGCGCACCGCGCGCGGCGCTGGAGGCTGCGCGCTTTTCCGTCCACCGGCTCGAGCTGCCGGCGCAGGCCGCACAGGCGGTCGATCTGCAGGTCGCGACCGACGCCGGCCAACACCAACCGGTTGCCGACTACCGGACCTTTCGCGAGCGGCAGATGGCGCGCTACGGCGCGATGGCGCGGGCGGGCCTGGGCCGCTGGTATGGCGTGTTCACCACGCACGACGGCCAGCTTGTCGCCGACTGCGGCCTCTTCAGCGATGGCCGGGTTGGCCGCTTCCAGCATGTGTCGACGCACCCGCAATGGCGCCGCCGCGGCCTGTGCACGGCGCTGATCCACGCGGTCTGCCGCGCCGGCTTCGAGACGATGAATCTCGACACGCTGGTCATCGTCGCCGACCCGGAGGACGTCGCAATCGGACTCTACGAATCGCTCGGCTTCGAGCGCGGCGTGAGGTCATGGCAGCTCGAGCGGCCGCCGCGGGACCCCGCTCCGTAGAATCCAATCGATGGCTTCATCCGCAACCGCTGCAAGCACTCTCGATTCACCGCACGCGCGCCCCGTCTGGCCCGGCCTGCTGCTCGCCACGCTCGGCGCGATCGCGTTCTCGGGCAAGGCCATCATCGTCAAGCTCGCGTACCGCTACGGCGTCGACGCGGTGACGCTGATCACCTACCGCATGCTGTTCGCGCTGCCGCTGTTCACGCTGCTCGCCTGGTGGGCCGGCCGCAACAAGCCGGCGCTGACGCGACGCGACTGGACCACCGTGCTCGGCCTGGGCTTCACCGGCTACTACCTCGCGAGCTTTCTCGACTTCGCCGGGCTGGCCTTCATCTCCGCCAGCCTCGAGCGCCTGATCCTGTACATGAACCCGACGCTGGTGCTGGCGCTCGGGCTGGTGCTGTTCAAGCGCAAGGTGACGAGCCGGCAGCTGCTCGCGCTTGGCGTGAGCTACAGCGGTGTGCTGCTGGTGTTCGGCCACGAGCTCAGCCTGCTTGGCACGCATGCCGCGCTCGGCGCCGCGCTGGTGTTCGCAAGCGCAGTGAGCTATGCGATCTACCTGGTCTACAGCGGCGAAGAAGTGAAGCGCCTCGGCGCGCTGCGGCTCACCGGTCTCGCGACCACGGTGGCGTGCGTGCTGTGCATCGTGCAGTTCATCGTGCTGCGGCCGCTCGGCGCGCTGGCCGTGGCGCCCGAGGTCATCTGGCTGTCGGTGCTCAACGCCACGCTGTGCACCTTCGTGCCGGTGCTGATGGTGATGATGGCGATCGAGCGCATCGGCGCGACGCTGGCCGCGCAGACCGGCATGATCGGGCCGCTCTCGACCATCCTGATGGGCGTTGTGATCCTCGGTGAGCCGTTCACGCTGTGGATTGCGGCCGGGACCGTGCTGGTGCTGGTCGGCATCTGGTTGTTGGCGAAGTGGAGGTAAAAAATGTTGACCCCTCAGCTCACTGTGTTCGCCATCCCCCAAGGGGAAGGCTCAGCGCCCTTCGGGCGGCCGGGCGGGCGCTGATATGGACTTCGGAATCTCAGGCAAGTGGGCGCTGGTGTGTGCCGCCAGCAAAGGGCTGGGCAAGGGCTGCGCGGCAGCGCTGGTGCGCGAGGGCGTGAACGTGGTGATCACGGCGCGCGGCGCCGATGCATTGCAGGCCACGGCCGCCGAGCTGCGCACGCTCGGCGGCAGCGAGGTGCGCGCGGTCGCGGGCGATATCACGACGGCCGAGGGCCGCGCCGCTGCGCTGGCCGCGTGCCCGCAGGTCGACATCCTCGTCAACAACGCCGGCGGGCCGCCGCCGGGCGACTTCCGCGAGTGGGGCCGCGACGCGTGGATCAAGGCACTCGATGCCAACATGCTCACGCCGATCGAGCTGATGAAGGCTACCGTCGATGCGATGGCCGCGCGCGGCTACGGCCGTGTCGTCAACATCACCTCGGGCGCAGTGAAGGCACCGATCGACGTGCTGGGCCTGAGCAACGGCGCGCGCTCCGGCCTTACGGGCTTCGTCGCGGGTTTGGCGCGCAGCAACATCGCGGCGCGCGGCGTCACGATCAATGGGTTGCTGCCGGGTGCGTTCGACACCGACCGGCTGCGCGTCGCGATGCAGGGCGCGGCGACGAAGAGCGGGCAGCCGCTCGATGCGCTGATGGCCAAGCGTGCGGCGTCGGTACCCGCGCAGCGCTTCGGCACGGCTGACGAGTTCGGTGCGGTCTGCGCATTCATCTGCAGCGTGCACGCGGGCTATCTGACGGGGCAAAACATCCTGCTCGACGGCGGCGCGTACCCGGGCACGTTCTGAACCCTGCGGCGAAGCGGGTTTCCCGCCGCGATATGCGGCAAGAATTGGTGCTTATCCGAACCTGAACCGCGAGTGGGTCGAATATCCTCGTTGCAGCATGAGTGCAATGTTGATCGGTCCCTCCTGGTTGTGCAGCAGAGACAGCGGGGCTCGACCTTGGGCCGCACGCTGAGACGCTGCCACGCGCTCTGTGTTCTGCTTCTCGGTGCCGCGGCGGCCTTTGCCGCGAATGCGCAGCAGCGCTCCTTCCGCTACTTCGACCAGAACGACGGCCTGCGCAACGTAGCGGTCAACACGCTGGCGCAGGACGGTGCAGGCTATGTGTGGGCCGGCACCGAAAACGGCCTGTACCGCTACGACGGATCGACCTTCCGGCGCTTCGGCGCTGAGCAAGGCTTGCCCGACTCTGCGATCACGTCGCTGCACGCCGATGCCGCCGGCGGCTTGTGGGTCGGGACCTGGCAGGGGCTTTTTCGTCGGCAGGACGACCGCTTCGCCGAGGTCCGCATGGCCGACCAGACGATCCGCGTCGGGGCGGGCCAGCTGCTCGATTCGATCTCACCCGAACAGATCCTGGTTGTGTCGGAACAGAAGCGTCTGCTCAAGGTGGAGCCGCAGCGCGGGGGCCAAGGCTGGGTTGTCGAGCCATTCTTCAGCGCATCCCAGATCGAAGCACGGGCCGAATTGCGCGCCATCAGCGGCCTGCGCGTGGGGCGGCGGGGCGACATCTGGTTGGCGTGCTCTGCGTCGCTCTGCCGCGTCGACAGCGCCGGCGTGGCGACCTGGAAGCTGCCAGGCCCGATGGACCCCAGCGTCCCGATCGGCATCTTGCTGGACAGCCGCGGCGACGTGTGGGTCAACAGCTCGTCCCGGCAGCTGCAGTTGCCGGCGGCGCAGCACGACTTCATCGATCGCAGCGACGCACGCGCGAACCGCGGGTCCGTCCATGTCTACACACCGATCGTCGAAGACGCGTGGGGATTCATCCTGACCCGCAGCAGCGACGACGGCGTGATTCGCTGGGACGGCAGCCGCTGGGAAACCATCGGTGCCGCGGAAGGGCTCTCGGTGAGCGGGGGTGTCAACGCGATCCTCGCCGACCGGGATGGTGGGGTGTGGCTGGGGACGAGTGGCCGCGGCGTAGTCCGATGGGTCGGATACCGCCACTTCTCGGCGTGGACGACGCGAGAGAACTTGCCGCACGACGACGTCTGGTCGTTCATGCGTGATGGGCCTGGGCGGCTGTTGATCGGGACCGGCGCAGGCACGGTGTGGCTGGACGACCGCGAGCAGCGCGCCGCCCGGCGCGTGGGCACCGGTGACGGCGCCGACACCCATCAGGCGGGATCCTTGGCCCGCGACCGCGCCGGCAACCTCTGGATCGGCACGTTCACCGGCGCGCTCATGAAGATCGATGCGCGTACCCGGGTGCGGTCGGTGGTGGCGGCATTGCCGCTGATCTTTCGCGTCTATGTGGATTCGAGCGGCCGCCTGTGGATCTGCACCAAGCATGGCGTCTTCGTGATCGACCTGCCGGCGGGCGACAACGCGCCTCGCCGCGTCGACGACAAGGTGGCCGGCTTCGGCCCGGCGTCCGACCCGCAGGCCACGGACGTCTGCGAGCGTGTGCCGGGCGAGGTCTGGATCACCACGAGCTTGGGGCTGCTGCGCTGGAAAGACGCCGAACTCGTGCCGATGGCGCTCCCGGCTCGCGCCGACAAGGACAAGCCGTCCGCGGAGCAGGGCATGCTGGCCTGCGGCGCGAAGGGCGGCGTGTGGCTGGTGGGGGGGCGCGGCCTGCCAGGCGTCTGGCAACTCGGATCGGCGGCTGCGGCTCCCGTTCGGAACGAGGCCGTGTCGCGGGTGCTGGCGGATCGCCACGTGATGTCGCTGCGCGAGGACCAGCGCGGGTGGCTGTGGGTCAGCACCGACGACGGCGTTTTCGTCTTCAACGGCGTGCGTTCCCGTCACCTGAACCAGGATGCCGGCCTGGTCTGGAACGACTGCAACCAGAGTGCGCTCTACGAGGACGACGACGGGTCGATGTGGATCGGCACGAGCCGCGGCGCGTCGCATGTCGCGCAGCCGGAGACGCTGTTCGATCTGCCGGCCTTGCGGGTGCGGATCGAGAGCGTGAGCCGTGACGGCCAAGCCTTGCAGCTCGGCGCCGATGCATGGCTGCCCTGGACGCGCGGTGCGTTGACGATCCGGGCGGTGAGCCTGTCCTTCGACAGCCTGCGCGCGTATCGCTTTCGGCATCGGATGCTGGGCCTCGACGACGAATGGTCTGCGACCGCGGCGGCAGAGGTCACGTACCCTGCGCTCTCGCCCGGCCACTACCGCTATGAAATCATGGCGCAGAACGACGACCTGCAGATCCAGTCGGCGCCGGCATTCGTCGAGTTCGAGATCCTGCCGCCGTGGTGGCGCAGCACGGTCTTCTATGGAGCGTGCCTGCTGCTGCTAGGCATGGCGGCGGTCCTGTTCTATCGCTGGCGAGTGCGCGCGCTGCGCCTGAATCAGGCGCGTCTCGAGGAGCTGGTTCAGGTGCGCACGCGCGAACTCGAAAGCTCGCGCGAGCAGATGCGCGAACTCGCATTGAAGGATGGGCTGACCGGCGTGTGGAACCGGCGCGCGCTCACCGACCTCCTTCAGACCGAGCTGGCGCGTGCCCTGCGCCAGGGCGAGCCGCTGACCCTGGTGATGGCCGACGCCGATCACTTCAAGCGCGTCAACGACACTTTCGGGCACCTGGCGGGCGACGAGATCCTGAAGGAATTGGCGCGGCGGTTCGTCGCTGTCACGCGTGCGTACGACACGGTGGGGCGCTACGGCGGCGAGGAGTTCATCATCGTGCTGCCAGGTTTGCAGTCCAACCGGATGGAGGACCGCGCGCGCATCGAAGCGTTCCACCGGATCGTTTCCGACACACCCATGGACATCGGCGGTGAGCTACGGATATCGCTGACCTGCAGCTTCGGGGTGGCCGGCGTCGACGCCGCGATGCAAGTCAGCGTCGAGGAACTTATCGCAAGAGCCGACAAGGCGCTCTACCGAGCCAAGGAACTCGGCCGCGACCAGATCGAATACGGCTGACATCTCGAGGGCGGTGCCAGCAAGAAAAGGGCGATGCTGGCACGATACGGCTTCTTCAAAGAGCCGGAGACTCGCATGACCCAGACCAGCCCCACGATCCGCATCGACCAGCACGGCGACGCCGATGCGATGCACCTCGTCGATCTGCCAGTCGGCGAGCCCGGTCCGGGCGAGATCCGCATCCGCCACCATGCGTGCGGCCTGAACTTCATCGACGTGTACCAGCGCTCGGGCGTGTACCAGCTGCCGATGCCGCTGTCGCTCGGCATGGAGGCCGCGGGCGTGGTCGAGGCAGTGGGCGAGGGCGTCACGCACCTGAAGGCCGGCGACCGCGCCGCGTATGCGAGCAACCCGCCCGGCGCCTACTCTTTGCAGCGTGTGATGCCGGCCAAATGCGTCGTCAAGCTGCCCGACGCGATCTCGTTCGAGACCGGCGCGGCGATGATGCTGAAGGGGCTGACGGCGCAATACCTGCTGCGCAAGACGCTGCCGGTCCAAGGCCTGCAGCCCGGTGACTTCGTGCTGTTCCATGCGGCGGCGGGCGGCGTCGGCCTGATCGCCTGCCAGTGGGCCAAGGCACTCGGCCTGCGCCTGATCGCGACCGCGGGCAGCGACGAGAAGTGCGCGTTGGCGCTGGCGCACGGCGCCGCGTTTGCGATCAACTACCGAACCGACGACTTCGTTGCGCGCGTCAAGGAGATCACCGGCGGCCAGGGCGTGAAGGTGGTCTACGACTCGGTCGGCAAGGACACTTTCGAGAAGTCGCTCGACTGCCTGCGCCCGTTCGGCCTGATGGCCAGCTTCGGCAACGCCTCGGGTGTGGTGCCGCCCATCGCGCCCGGCATGCTCGGGCCGAAGGGCTCGCTGTACCTGACGCGCACGACGCTGTTCACCCACATCGCGACGCGCGAGTCCACGCAGGCGATGGCCGACGATCTGTTCGCGGTCGTCGCCAGCGGCCAGGTCAAGATCAGGATCGATCAGCGTTACGCGCTGGCCGATGTCCGCCAGGCGCACCGCGACCTGGAAGCGCGCAAGACCACCGGCAGCAGCGTGCTGATCCCTTGAGCTGCCAAGGACGAACGCTGCGTCAGGCGGCGCGGGCGGCGGCGAATTCGCTGGCGAGCCCGTCGATGCTGAGCAGCGTGAGCATGTGCCGGTCGTTGGCGCCGCTGAACGACAGCACGCCCTCGGCGTGGCGGTCGTGGGTCGCGAGGTAGCCGGCGAGCGGGCGCACGGCCGACGACGCGATGTCGAGCACCTGGCCGAGTTCGTCGACGCGCAGGCCGAAGGTCGAACGGCCGCGACCCTTGCACAGGATCACCGGCGCCTGCGCCTCGGCCCGGCCGCGCGGCGCGGCACGCCGCACCGTGCGCAGGTCGATCACGGTCACTGCTTCGTCGCCGTGCATCACCATCCCGGCGACCGAGGCCGGGCTGCCAGGCAGCAGCGTGAGCTGCGCGACGTCGATCGCTTCGACGATGCCCGAGGCGTCCAGTGCCAGCCATTCGCCGGCGCAATAGAAGCTGGCCAATTGGCGCGCGCCGGCTTCGCTCTTCGACGGTGCGGCCAAGCTCACCCGCGTGGCGGCGCCCGCGTGCTCGGCCGTGGCCTCGCTGGCGCCAACGCGGATCAGCACGAGGCAGGCCACGTCGTCGTCATGCACCGCGTCGGCGCTGTTGTACTCGCGGTAGCCGCGCGACATCGACGCGCCGGCCGCGTAGACCGTGCCGTTCAGCACCTGCACCCATTGGCGCGATTCGCCGCGCGCCAGCGCGCCGAGCTCGCTCTTGAACGCGAGCGCCTGGCCGACCGGGAACGCCAGCGCATCGGTGCTCGACACCGTCAGCCCGCTGCGCGTCACGAACAGGCCGGTGGCTTCCGGCATCGGTTCGCCCGCGGCGGTCTTCGGCAAGGTGTCGCGCAGCATCGCCTCGAACTGCGGCTCGCCGTCGAACACGATCGCCACCGCGCCGTTGCCGGCGCTGCAGCGCAAGGCCGCGGCATAGACATAAGTCATGCGGTCGGCGTAGAGCGGGCTGGCTTCGAAGCTCGAGCGCACGTGGGCCTGGCCGTCGCGCAAGGCCAGCGCCGGGCGCACCCAGGCGGCGTCCAGCGTCTGGCCGACCCACGCCTCGCCGGCCGCGTTCGAGGCCGCGACGACGCGCCCCTGCGGGTCGAGCAAGAGCAGCGATGCGTACACGGTGTACAGGCTGTTGATGTGCGCGAGCACGGTCGCGGCCGCATCGACGGTCGCCGCGCTGGGCGCGTCCAGCGCCTGCTGCAGCGTGCCGTCCAGCGCCCACCAGCGGCAGTCGTTGGCGCGCTCGTAGAGGTTGCGGTCCATGATGTCGATCGCGAAGGCCGCGCACGACCTGGCCTCGTCGAGGATGGCCGTGGCAGTGGACTGCTGCAGGTCGCCGATGGCCTGTTCGATGACCGCCTTGATGCGCGCGCCGGTGCTCGTGACCTGCTGCAGCAGCACGGCGCCGAAGCCGCTGCTGCTGTCCGCGCGCTGGCGGCCGCGCACCTCGCCGTTCCAGACCGAGCGCTCGAGGCCGCGCTGGATGTGCCGCGCCTGCAGCGGGATGCTGCGCAACTCGTCGGCGACCAGGCTGCTGTTGTTCAGCGTGCCGGCCGGGAAGGCCGGCAGCGTCTCGCCGCTGATGCGTTCCTCGGCGCGAAACACCTGGTCGACCGGCACCAGCATGCAGGCGGTCCAGCCCGGGCCGGCATAACCCTGGTAGCCGGTTGCCGAGACCGACGCGACAAGGTATTCGCGCCCGCCGAAGAACAGCCGGTGATCGCGCGCGCGGCCGGGCGCGAGCTGCGCGCCGACCGGCAGGTGCCAGACGTCGGAGCTGGCGAGCACCGCGCCGCCGGCATCGCACAACACCGTGACGCTGCACGGGCCGACGGGTGCCAGGTGATTGAAGATCGCGCTCATTTCGTCGTCGAAGCGGAACGACAGGCACAGGCTGCCCAGCAGCTTGTGCGTGCGCGGCTCGCGGACGGCGGCCGAATACACGAGGCCGCGCCGGCCATCGAGCACATCGATCGCACCGAAGGACTCGACGAACGGCGCGTCGCCGCGCTGCGACTGCGCGACCAGCGCATGCTGGCAGCGACCGGCGGTGGCGCTGCCGTCCAGGCGCGCGCGCACCCGGCCGTCCGGGTCGAGCACGATCACGTCGTCGTAGACCGAGTACTTGGCCACATAGGCTTCGAAGCGCGTCCGCAGGGCCGCGGCGCCCGGCGCGTCGTCAGGCGCGAGCAGGAAGTCGCGCACCGCGCTGTCGGTCGCGAGAAACCCGACGTCGGCGGTGCGCTCGAACAGGTTGCGCACCAGGATGTCGATCGCGACCTGAGCCTGCGCCTGCATGCGGTGCAGCGTGTTGCGCAGCAGCGATTGCGCGAGCGAGTCGAGCAGCGTGGCGCTGAGTGCGCGGAACTCGTCCGCGGTGGTGGTGATGTCGGTGGCGATGCCGCTCATCTGGCCCAGCAGCGTGAGCTGGTCCCAGACGTCTTGCAGGCGCTGCAGCGATTCGCGGTAGCCGCTGACCAGCTCCATGCGCGACACGAGGGTGGCCACCCTCGCATTGAAACCCGCCGCCGCGCCTTGTACTGCTGTCGTCGTCATGTGTCCGCCAAACCGGTTGTTCCATGCGCGAGGTGCGCTCGGGAACTATCGGCATCGACGCGCGGACCTTGAGGCGGCCGCTGTGACGGACTGGCGCGTGTCAGCGCGCGCGGCGCACGCGCAGCAGTTCGTCCAGGATCAGCATTGCGGCCCCGAGGGTGATCGCGCTGTCGGCGACGTTGAACGACGGAAAGTAGGCGTTGGCGTAGTGCACCTGGATGAAGTCGACGACGTAGCCGTGCATCAAGCGGTCGATGACGTTGCCGACCGCGCCGCCGAGGATCAGCGCCAGCGCCCAGCTGAACAGCCGCTGCCCGCCGTGGCTGCGCAGCATCCAGACGATGAACAGCGCGGCCGCCACGCCCAGGCCGACGAAGAACCAGCGCTGCCAGCCGTTCGCGCCGGCGAGAAATGAGAACGCCGCACCGGCGTTGTGCACGCGCACGATGTTGAAGAACGGCGTGACGGTGTGGCTGCCGTTGTTCTCGAACGCACCGAGGATCAGCGTCTTCGTGAACTGGTCGATCAGCACGACGATGGCGGCGAGGCCGAGCCAGGGCAGCAGGGCCCCATTGCTTCGTTGCGTTGCCATGGTCATTGGTCCCCCACGGCGCTGCGCGCCGAGCCCCCCGAGGGGGCGTTCGCTTGCTTGGGGCGGCCCGGCGCGGCGCTCATGCCACCGTCCGCGTTTCACCCGCGCCGTAGAGGTTGCTGGTGCAGCGCCCGCAGATCGTCGGGTGGGCCGCATCGGCGCCGACGTCGTCGCGGTAGTGCCAGCAGCGTTCGCACTTGGTGGCGGTCGAGGGTGTCACCTGCACCGCGAGCTCGGCCGCGTCGGACAGCACGGCCTGCGAGGTGATCGTGACGAAGCGCAGGTCGTCGCCGAGCGATGCAAGCAGCGCGTGATCGGCCGCGTTCGCGCCGATCGTGAGCGCGGCCTGCAGCGACGAGCCGACCTGGCCGGCGGCGCGCAGCGCTTCGATCTCCTTGTTTGCCACATCGCGGATCGCGCGGATGCGCGCCCACTTGGCAAGGAGTTCATCGCCGCGCCACGCGCTCACGTCCGAGTAGGTTTCGACGAAGATCGACGTGGTCTTGTCGGGCGCGAACACCTTCCAGGCCTCTTCGGCGGTGAAGCTCAGGAACGGCGCCATCCAGCGCAGCATCGCGTGCGTGATGTGCCACAGCGCGGTCTGCGCCGAGCGGCGCGCGCGGCTGTTCGGCGCCGTCGTGTAGAGCCGGTCCTTCAGCACGTCGAGGTAGAACGCGCCCAGGTCTTCGCTGCAGAACACCTGCAGCTTCGCGACCACCGGGTGGAACTCGAAGACTTCGTAGTGCGCCAGCACCTCATGCTGAAACTGCGCCGCGCGCGCCAGCGCCCAGCGGTCGATCTCGAGCAGCTCGCCCAGCGGCACCGCATCTTTCGCGGCATCGAAGTCGCTGGTGTTCGCGAGCAAGAAGCGCAGCGTGTTGCGGATGCGGCGGTAGGCATCGACGACGCGCGCGAGGATCTTCGCGTCGATGCCGAGGTCGCCCGAATAGTCGGTCGCGGCGCACCACAGGCGGATGATCTCTGCACCGAGCTTTTGCACTGAGTCCTGCAGCGAGATCACGTTGCCCAGGCTCTTGCTCATCTTGCGGCCCGCGCCGTC